>OFFE01000952.1_pt1 | contig 22715 bp, 21 predicted proteins | sample 1521371 | NCBI WGS metagenome assembly OFFE01 (sample SAMEA3504131, study PRJEB24116) | mouse gut metagenome | biome: mouse gut; feature: mouse-associated habitat; material: faeces | place: Denmark | collected 2011 | reverse complement strand
CCGCACGCCGGGTTCTGTAGAGGGGCTTCCTTCGCAAGGGGGAAGTCTACTCGACTCAAGAAGGAATACAAAGCCAAATATGGGAAAAAGACATCTGTCCTTTTTGCGGACAGAAAGATGAAAAAATAGAGAAGCTATTTCTTGAAACAGAAGAAGCTTTGAAAGAAAGCAATAAGGTTATTTTGGATGATCTACAGCATATTAACAGTGAAATAGATAAATATTTCGAAATAAGGACAGCAGAAGTTGAAAGTTTGGTAAAGGAGCACTCTGAAGATTATAAAAATTATCAGAGATTAAAAAACTTATTGAAAATTAATATCGGATCAGATGAAAAAGGTATATTGGAAGAAAAGAAGTTTTATTTTGATTCAGTAGGAAAAGCGGAATTTGAAGAATCGTTTCTTGCATTAAAAAATAGTTTAGAAGAAGAACAGAGAGCTTTTGCTACTATTTTCGAGGACGAACTAATTGTTAAATATGATAATATTTTAATAGAATATTATTCAGACAGAAGTCAGCATACGTTAGAACAGATAAATGATAAGATAGCGTATATTGCTGATTATTATAGTGATGATTATCAAAGTATATTGACAGCATGTTGTGAGAGAATAAAAGGCTTGCAGGATGAACTGGCCGAAAAACAAAAATCTAATACAATTATGATTGAATATACAGACAAATACATAGATACGTATAAGAAGGCGCGTAAAGAATATCAAACAAAGCTGGTAGAAAGAATAAAAGTTCCGCTATATGTATATTCTGGAAAGGTGATTCAAAATTATCCGATGGGTCTGGGTGTTATTGCAAGGATTAAAGCGTCACAGATTGTTTTTGAGACAGAAAAAAAGGATGATGATGTTTTTGAATATTTAAGTGCGGGGCAGTTAAATGGCGTTATGCTTTCAATTATGTTGGCAGTAAGAAGTGTTTTGGATTTGGATGAATCAATCAATTTAATTATGATTGATGATCCGTTACAAACTATTGATGATATCAGTGCATTTTCGTATGCAGATTTGTTAGCGGAGCAATTTGGAGATGCACAAATTATTCTGTCTACTCATGAAGCAGATAAGTCAGATTTGCTGGAGTTTAAATTTAGACAGCATGGAAGAGAAATAAAAAAATACAATATGCATAATAATTATTTGGCAGATGTTTGAATAGAAATGCAGGGCTATACGATTTAGGAAATTGAAAGGAGGCTCAAAATCGCAATCACAAAAATATCCTGCATCCACCAGACAGGAAAAAGATACATGGCTATGCACCTTGCAAATGCCATTTCCTATATTACAGACGAAGAAAAGACGCAGGCAGGCGCACTGGTGGGAAGCCATAACTGCAACGCAGATACCGCCCTGCAGGAAATGCTTGCCACGAAAAGGAAGTTTGGAAAGATAGATAAGCGGCAGGGCTACCATTTCATCATATCCTTCAAAAAGCAGGAAGTAAGACCGGAAACTGCTATGGAGATCACCCAGAAGTTTGTAGAGAGATATTTTGGCGATGATTTCCAGTGCCTGTATGCCACCCATGATAATACAGAGCATGTTCACAGCCACATTCTTTTCAACAGCGTGTCATGGCGTACCGGAAAGAAGTACCGCTACGAAAAAGGCGATTGGGCAAAAGAAATCCAGCCCATTGTCAATGAACTCTGTAAGGAGTACGGTCTTTCCATACAGGATATTGAGATAGGTACAGAAAAAGAGCCAAAGAAATGGGATAAAACAAAGCAGGGTATTTTTAAATGGAATCACCAGATCAGCCTGGATGTGAAGGATTCCATTTCTTTTGCAAATAATTATGAAAATTTCCTGAAATTAATGGAACTGAAAGGATATGAGATAAGGCAGAATAATGGAGCAGCTTTTTTGAAGCCTATGGGAGATAAGCGTTTTATCCGGCTTACAGATATTTCAGCATATTATACAAAAGAATCCATTGAGGGTCAGATAGAAAAGGGAATACGGCGTAACACTGTCAGGACGGAAAACCGTACCCCAAGGATTATCGGGTGCAGGAAAAATTACCGAAGATACATTCCGCCAACATCATACCAAAAGGCATTTCTTGCAAAAATGTACCGCACCGGACAGCTAAAGCGGAAGCCCTACAGCCAGATGTGGAGATACAAGGAGGAAGCTGCAAAGTTTGAAAAGCTGCAGTCGCAATACCTATACCTGTGCAGGCACAGCATCCGCTCCGCAGAAGAATTAGAAAAACGGAAAAAGGATCTTGATGTCCGCATGGACGATCTGGACGAAGTGAGGCATCAGATATACAAAAGGCGGTATCCACACAAGAGTGCCCTTGCGCTGCTTAAGATAATTGAAGAGAATGAGACACGTGCTTCCTATTACAAACAGGGAAGCCTTTTTTATGCCCCTAATTATGAGAAATGGAAGGAGGCGGCAGAAATTTTAGTTCAGAAGGGATATACGATAAAACAGGTTTCAGAAATGAAGGAGGCATATCAGACGGAGCTTGCATCCGTAGCAAAGGCAAAGCGTGAACTTAAAAAAGAAGAAAACCTGATCAGCGGTATTCTTTCAGGAAGAAGCAGAGCGCAGGTAATGGAGATTACAGTACCGGAGATAAATACACCGCATAAAGCTAAGGAAAATATAAAAGAGACAGATAGTATACGGAAAGCTATTTCCGCCGGGAAAGGGGGTGATACAGAAAAAACAGGATCAGTCCAGACAGAAATGCCAGCCCATAATGGGAAGAAACAGCCGGAACAGGCAAGATAGCAATTACAGGAAGGAAAACAGATGGAAAAAGATTTAAATGATAAATTGAAACAGGAAAAACTTTCTTATTTCAGGTCAAAAGAATACCGGGGAGAGCAGCTTAAAGTGATCATGGATGCCATTGACTATGGTATTGGCACAGATTATTTGCAGCTTTTTGAAGACACCGCTATTCCGGCAGGGATAATGAAAAATATGCTCACCGCAATGAAAGAGGATTACGGTGTACAGGAAGCGGCATTTTTATCTGCTGTCAGGCAGGAAGAATCAGGGCGCATTTTACTGGAAGCCTTAAAGTCAGGCGTGCCTCTTCCAGAATTACAGGCAGCCTACCGGGATGGGATGTTCCCCATAGAACTACGGGAGAAGATACTTCCCCTCATGCAAAATAAGGAGGCAGTGCCAGAGAAAATCGGGGAAAGGATGGAATTCATTACGGAAGCGGTAAGGGAGCTGAAAGAGAGTTTTTTAAGGCAGAACAGCTTCATAGAGGATTTGAAGAAAGCCATGGAAGATAAGCCGGATATTTTTTCGGTGCAGGAAAAGGGAACGGGAGCAGATACAGAAGTTGATCCTTATTATCTGGAACTGGAAGAGCAGTTCCGGCAGGCAAGGGAGGATGCGGAGCGGCTTTTAGAGGAACGGGAAGAAACCGTCAGGAGATTAAGGGAACTGGAAGCGGAAAATAAAAACCTCCATGAGCAGTTGCTGGCACAGAAGTCATACATGGCAGGGCTGCAGGAAAAGCAGGCAGCACAGGAAAGCAGAAATATACAGGAAAAACAGAAGCCAGACAGCAGCCCTGAAATAAAAAACTGCCAGAGGCAGGAGGCAGGAGGAGCCGGAAATAAAAAGCAGGACAGCTTCTTATCTTCATTCAGTTTTCCATTCATCCGCAGGAAAGCAGGCTTACTGGAAAAGTTAGCCGGGGAACTGGATGCCGGTCAGATAGCGGAGATACGCCTTGGCATTGAGGACGGACTTACGGAAGGGCAGCTTGCTCTTCTTGCAGATAAGGCTATGGATGCAGAAAAGATCAGGGAACTCCGCATGACCATGAAGATATTAAACGAAAGGGGGCAGGGAAAATGACACAGCAGTTGCAGGAATTTATCTATGCATCAGAGGATTTTAGGGGAAAAAGTGAAAAGCTGGCGCAGTCCATAGAAATTAACAGTTTCCTTTTAGCTGACAGCAGTACGGAAAAAGCGGGGCAGAGAAATACTATACTTAGTAAACTATGCAGGCAGGCGGCACAGGCAAAGGAAGCAGGGAACGCTATGGAGGCGGCAATGCAGAATCTTGAAAAGGAACTTGCGGCAGTGAGAGACCGCCAGTACCAGCAGCAGAAAGAAATGCAGCAGTCCAAAGGGCAGGAGAAGGGGGCTTCCAGATGAGCAGTGAGATTACGGATGCAGTACAGGTCATCCATATATTGTTTGAAGGCACAGACTTATTTCTTCGTGTTGCCGGTGTGGGTTTAAAACCGTTGAAGCAGCTTGCGAAGCTTTTCATGGGAATCCTTGCAAAGGAAAAAATGGAAGGGAAAACTTCCATGAAAAATCTCCTAAAGCGTGGCGGTGATATGCACGTTTTCAAGTTCCCACAGGAGCAGCTTAAAAAAGTGGAAGCGATGGCAAAGAAATATGGAATCCTCTACTCCCTGCTCCCGGATTTTAATAAAGACGGTATGAGGGAAATGGTATTCCATGCAGAATCCCTCCCCCGTATGAATGCCCTGATTGAAAAGCTGAAAGTCGGGCAGGTCATTGGATTGGAGGAATATTTCCAGGACACTTCCGGCAGGGATATAGATAAATTTTATGAAGAAATGAAGGGCAGGGCAGCGGAAAAAGGAGCAGGAAAGGAAACAGGAGCTATGCAGAAAAATACAGCCAGCAGGGGGCAGGATCAGAAACTGCCATGGATGGAGACAGGATACCTGAAGATGAAGGATATTGAGGCGATCCCCTTAGACCAGAGGCTGAATATCTTAGACCGCTACCAGTCCGGGGAATATGACCCTATTACTATTACAAGCAAATTGATCACTGAACAGAAAGAGGATTATGTGACGGTGCGGCTCCCAAGGCAGACCGGTAAATTTATCCGAATCCCGGCAGAGGACTTCTATTTCCCGGAGGGGAGCCGTACAGCATTGGCGTTCCTTAAGAAGAAAGAGGAAATGAAGGTATATACAGAGCATGGGAGTGAAATGTTTTCCATGAAAGGCAGTGAAGTCTTCCATAATTACTTTGATACTGTCAATGCAAATATCCGCACTGCCATGGAGCATAAGGCAGATGAAAGGGAGAGGGATCAGGGAGACCGGGAAAACAGCAAAGAAAGCAGCAGGGCAGATAGAACCACCCAGCCTGAAACCGGGAAGCCGGCAAAAGATATGGCGGAGAAAACTGCAAAAGATACAGCAGAAAAAGTAAGGACTATCAAGAAAGAAATCAAACAGCCGGTGAAAGGCAGGTGAGCATTTGAAGAGATTTAACGTGTTTACCTGTCTTTTTTATGGAACAGTGATAGCCGGATGCATCTATCTGGGATTTTTCCTTGGCAGCATCATCCAGCCGGGCATGACGCTGTATTCTTTTGTTCCGGCACTTAAAGAGCAGATGGCGAATCCGCTAAAAATCAAAGTGACAGCATATACCCCTTATACCATGATAGCAGTATTCTTCACAGCACTTTTATCTGTCATGGTGCAGAAAACAAACCGGAAGAATTACCGTTTCGGGAAGGAGCATGGTTCGGCAAGGTGGGCGGATGCGGCAATGCTGGCAAAACAGCTGGGCGATAAGGATAATTACCACCGCATCCTCTCCCAGAACCTGCGCCTTTCCATGAATACAAGAAAGACCATGCGCAACAACAACATCTTCTGTATCGGCGGTTCCGGCGCAGGCAAGAGCATGTTCCTCATCAAGTGCAACATCATGGAGATGCAGGGCAGTTTTGCCGCCACCGATCCAAAAGGGGAACTGCTTGGGAGCGCAGGAAATTTTTTAAAAGCGAACGGCTACCAGATAAAGGTTTTCAACCTGATCAGCCCGAAGGAGAGCAATAAATACAATCCCTTTTCCTACATAAGGACAGAGACGGACGTGCTTAAACTGATCACAAACCTGATAAAAAATACAACGCCGAAAAAGAGCAGCAGCAATGACCCGTTTTGGGAAAACGCAGAAAAGCTTTTCCTACAGGCATTATTCTACTATGTGTGGATGGAGATGCCTCCGGGCAGGAAAAATATCGCGTCCGTACTGGAATTGCTGGCAGAAGCAAAAAGGGAAAAAGATGAGCCCAGCAGGCTTGACCGCCGCATGGAGCTTCTTGCAAGGAGCAGCCCTTTAGGGGAAGACCACCCGGCAGTGCGCCAGTACAGGAAGGTCATGGATGGTGCGGATAATACGGTAAAGAGCATCATCATCAGCGTAAATGCAAGGCTTGCTTTCCTTGAAAATGAAGCAATCAAGGAACTGTTAGAAATGGATGAACTTCATTTCGGAGAATTAGGCACAGGGAAAAACAGTGATAAAAAGACAAAAACGGCTTTATTCATTGTCACGCCGGATTCCGATAAATCCTACGCATTTTTGGTAGGGATGCTCTATGAACAGTTGATGCAGGAGCTTTATTATCAGGCAGACACGAAGCATGGCGGCAGGCTCCCCATCCATGTATCGCTCCTGATGGATGAATTTTACAACACACCCTTGCCCGATTCCTACCTGAATTTTCTTAGCACCATGCGGAGCAGGGAGATATCCAACGTGATCGTGGTGCAGAATATCGCACAGATCAAGGAACTTTTTAAGGACGGGTGGGAGACCATACCGGGCAATGCCGATACCCTTGTCTATCTTGGCGGCAATGAGCAGTCAAGCCATAAGTACATCAGCGAATTGCTGGGGAAAAGCACTATAGACAAGCGCAGCAGCGGCGAGACCCTGGGAAAGCGTGGCAGTTCCAGCCGGAATTATGATGTCCTTGGGCGTGAGCTTATGACGCCCGATGAAGTGAGGAAACTGGATAATAAAAAATGCATTGTCCTGATCCGGGGCTGTGACCCGGTGATAGATTTTAAGTACAACACCTTTAAGCATCCCATGTTCAAAAGGAGCGGTGACGGGGAAGGGAAGTGGTACATCCACCACCCGGAAAGGAAAAAGGGCATAGATATCATAGATAAAGAAACAGCAGAACGCCTGAAAAAAGAGGCGGGGGAAGATGGGAATGTGATCATCACCACCATAACCGCAGAAGAACTGATAAGGCTTGGGAATACATCAGCAGAAAAGTAAAAGATACAGATAAAAGAAGCAATTACCAGATTTCAGACAGAGCGAAAGCCAGCCCACAAAAGCTGATAAAGCAAAACAGTAACCAGCCAGCCTGAGCTAAGGCAGAATATAAAAAATTAGTCAGCCCATGGAACAAAAATATAGCAGCCAATAACCAGATAATTATTGATAAAGAAAGGATTCAACCATTATGAAAAGAGAAAACATAACCGTAACCACATTCAGCAGGAAAAACAGATTTAAGAAACATATCGTACCCATGGCGGCAGGCATCATCACAGCCGCATCCATGTATGCCCTGCCTGTCCATGCATCCGGGGTATCGGAAGTCCTTAACCCCATCAACAATCTAAAGACGCTGGTGCTTGCCATTATCGGGGCAGTAGGCGTGATCATCCTTGCCAAGAACGTGATGGAGTTCGCACAGGCATACCAGCAGCAGGATTCCTCTTCCATGAATTCTGCACTGAAAGGCATCGTGGCAGGGCTTATCATGGCAGGCATTTCCGCAGTGATGACTTTCCTTGGATTTTAAAGGGAGGCGGATTTATGGAGATATTTAAGTTAGGGGATGACATCCTTGCCCTGCTGGAAATGGTGCTTGGCTTCTGGAACAACCAGATCAGCCTTGTGTTCTCCCTGCTGGGGCAGTCGCCGGTCTCTTTCAAGGGCGGCGGCCCATGGGCGGTAGTGGAGAACCTGCAGCCTTTATTTGTAGGAGTGGGGAGCGGTCTTGTGGTGCTGTTCTTCGTGGTAGGTTTCTGTGCGGAGAGTGTGGATATCAAAAGTGAGTTCCGCTTGGAAGCAATGCTCCGTATGCTGATACGCCTTGGGATAGCGCAGTGGCTTGTGGCAAACAACCTGACGATCTTAAAGGCATTTTTCAGCAGTATCGGGGCTATGGTGGGGCACCTTGGGAATACCACCATGGCACAGGCAGGTATCGGGGCAGGGGAAGCGGAGGTCATAGAAAACCTTGGATTTGCAACAAGCCTACTGTTCCTGATCCTGTCAGTGATACTTTCCCTTATCATACTGATATGCGGGTTTTTCATCATCTACACCGTATACTTCCGGTTTTTGAAGATCATGGTGATCGTGCCGCTTGCGGCAATCGCCTTTTCCACCCTTGCAGGAAACCGGACAGTGAGCAGTACCTGTGTCAGGTATTTTAAGTATTTCTTATCCGTTGTGATGGAGGCAGTCACTATGGCGTTAGCAATCATTATCTGCAACGCATTTATCAGCGCAGGGCTTCCCTCCTTTACAGGGGGCTATGCGGACTGGGCGCAGGTGCTGATCTACCTGTGTGAGATCACCTTTACCATAGCCTTAACGGTAGGGGCATGTAAAGGCGCACAGTCACTGACAGGCAGGGCGTTGGGATTATAGTAACATGGGAACATAAAAACAGGACAAGACCGGGGAGCGGCAAAGCTTTACAAAATTTAGCCGCATCCCGGCAGGAAGGAGAGAAGATTGATCATTGAGATAAACAAAGACATAGAAAAATATCAGGAGAGCGTGGCAATGGGGCTTTCTGCAAAGCAGCTTGCCTTTTCCATCCTTGCCCTTGGCAGTGGATGCGTCATTGTATTTGTTTTGTATGAAAAGATAGGGCTGACCTTCAGCTGTTACGTGGCGGTTCCTATTGTCGCACCTATTGCACTGTGCGGTTTTTATTCCTACAACGGCATGGGTTTCCGGGAAGTGTTTATCCGGTATATGCGGAGTATTTTCAGGAATAAGGCGTTGGTGTTTCAATCCAGCGGCTACCGGGAAACGGTGTTGGAGATAAAAGAAAGGGAAGAAGCAGAAAAGAGGGCGGCAGTAAGGAAAGCAAAAGAGGAACGGAAACGGATGCGGAGGGAGAAAGTAAAGAGCAGGATAAGGTGCTTATTTAAAAAGAAAGCATAAATCAATATTTTACCGTAGAACAAATGGGGAAAATATGATATGCTTGCAGCAGGAAACATGAAAGGGGAAAAGCGTGTATGACATCTATGGGAAAGGGAAGAAGAGTTTACGATATTGGCGAAATAAAAATAGACGGTCTTGAACCCGCGCCGGAAATGAAGGAACTGCTGGAAAAGGAAAAGCGAGGTGAGATCACCAGGGAAGAAATATGGGATATATTTAACAGCAGGGGGTACAGGATGAAACTGTAGAAATCTGGAAATTACTTGAAGTATACACGATAAAACAATATCAGCCGGGAGGAGATGCCATATGAATAAGATAAAGATATATCTGGACACATCTGTGATCAGTTACCTTGACCAGCAGGATGCGCCCGAAAGGATGAAAGAAACACAGGAGATCTGGGAACTTTTCAAAGAAGGGAAGTATGAGGTATACATTTCTGATGTGGTGGTGTATGAGATTAACCAGTGCAGCAGGGAAAAACGGGAAACCCTGTTGGATTATTTAGACCAGATAGAGTATAATATAATTGAGACAGATGAAGGTACGGTGGAGCTTGCGGAGAAATTCATTGACTTCGGATTCCTGAAGCGGAAAAGCTATGATGACTGCCGGCATATAGCGGCGGCGATCCTTGCAGGATGCGATTTCATCATATCATGGAATTTTAAGCACATCGTCAATGTGAAGACGATCCGGGGCATAAAAGCCATCACCACATATGAGGGCTATAAAGATTTGATGATATACCCGCCATCAGCATTATTGGAAGAGGAGGAAGAGGACTATGGCAGTGATGATAAAAGAACCTGAGGTCAGTGAACGTTTTGACCTGGATGATATCCGGAAAATACGTGAATACAATGCGGCAAGATATGAACATATGACACCGGCGGAGATCGTGGCAGACACAAAAGCCGGGGCAGCAGACCTTTTGGAGGCCATGAAGAAACGGAAGCCCATGAAAGCATAAAATATTTCCAGACAGGTTATGGGCAGAAGGGTGATACAGAAGGTTATTGCTGGCGGCAGTACAGCCAAAAGAAAATACAAGAGTATAGGCACACTTAAAAACCGCTTTAAGTGTGCTTTTTCATGAAAATAATTCTATTTCAATATTTTCATGTGCCATAGACCAGCCCGGAAACCAGTTTTACAGAAGAGATGTGTTTAAATATAGAGTCAGATGATAAAAGGCGCAGAAGCGGTCTTATCAGATTTTATACAGCAACAATCAACCATCAGACCCGGAAGGGAGTGCAGAAAACTCCCTTACCGGGTTTTCTGTATATGGGAACTGCTACATAAAAAGCATTTTCCCATCCCTTCCGGCTTATAAAAGGAAGGAGCAGACAGATTGAGGTTATTCCAGGACAAATTTTCTATCTATAAAAAGGCAGGGGAGCCTTTATACAAAACCCCGAAAAGTGTGCAGGAGTGCATAGAGATCCTTAAGATTGCACCGGATGGCATCTTTGAAGTGGCGGGGAACCGCTACAGCAAAAGCTACCTGTTTTCGGACGTGAACTACAACACCACAAGCGAGGCGGAGCAGGTGGGGATATTTGAAAGCTACTGCAAGTTTTTAAACGCCATGGATGTGGAGTTCAAGATCACCATCAACAACAAAAACCGGAACATGAGATCCCTGAGGGAGAAGGTACTGTTCCAGAAAAAGGGTGACGGGAACGATGCGGAGCGTGGCTGCTACAACCAGATCATGGAGAAGAAGATCATGGAAGGGAAGCAGGGCATAGAACAGGAGAGATACCTGACTGTCTCCATTATCAGGAAGAATTATGAGGAAGCAAAGGCGGCGTTCGCCAGCCTTGAGGCGGTATTACAGAAAGGCTTCGGGGAGCTGGGGAGCAGCCTTGTTACCTTAAACGGAGTGGAACGCCTGCGTACCCTCCATGATTTCTACCGCATGGGTGAGGAAGAATATTTCTCCTTCGATTTTGAAGAGGCGGTAAGGGTGAGCAGGGATTACAAAGACGATATCTGCAACAGCATGTTAAAGTTTTATCCCACCTATATGCAGGATGAAAAAAGATATGCCAAGGCGTTATTCATTAAGAAATACCCAAGTTCCTTATCGGACAGGTTTCTCACAGAGCTTGCAACCGTTCCGGCGCACACCGTTATCAGTATTGATGTAGCGCCTATCCCAAAGGACGTGACCACCAGCACCCTGCAGAAGAAATATATGGGAATTGAGAGCGACATTATCCGCCAGCAGAGGGTGCGGAATAAAAACAACGATTTCTCTTCCGACATTTCCTACAACAAGCGGACGGAGAAACAGCAGATCGAAGAGATCATGGATGACGTGAGGGAGAATGACCAGCGGCTCTTCTATGTGGCAGTGACCATCATCATCAAGGCAGACACGAAGGAAGAACTGGAAGCCATAGAGGAAACCCTGGTGACTATCGGCAAAAGGAACTCCTGCCAGATAGAGGCGCATTATTTAAAGCAGAGGGAAGCATTAAACACAGCCTTGCCCATAGGTGTGCGTCAGGTGGAGACCATGCGTACACTTATGACACAATCCCTTGCGGTACTCATGCCCTTTAACGTGCAGGAGCTTTACCTTCCGGGGAAAGGCGGCACTTACTACGGCGTGAACCAGGTCAGCCGCAACATCCTCTTTGGAAACAGGAAAAGGCTGGTGAATGGCAACGGATTCATTTTCGGCGTACCCGGATCGGGGAAGTCCTTCTTTGCCAAGATGGAGATGGGGAATGTATTTTTAAATACGGATGATGACATTATTGTGATCGATCCCCAGCATGAATACTTCGGGATTGCGGAGCGGTTCGGCGGCCAGGTGGTGGTGCTTTCTACTTATACGGGTAACTATATTAACCCTATGGCACTGCCGGAGGATGTGTCAGACATTCAGGGCATTATTGCTGAAAAGGGGGAGTTCATGCTTGGCATCTGTGAGCAGTGCATGGGAGAGGCTCTTAATTCCCGGCAGAAGTCCATCATAGACCGTTGTGTGCGCCTGCTCTATCAGGAGATCAAAGAGGAATGCATGAGGAACAGGGGGAAAAAGGAAGGGGAGAAAACAAAGACTTTATGGAAGCAGAAAACCCTGCATGATTATTATGATATCCTCGTGGCACAGCCGGAGATGGAGGCAAAGGAGCTTGCCCTGTCACTGGAACTGTTTATCGGCGGTTCCCTGAACATCTTCGCCCATGAAACAAATGTGGATATCGACAACCGCTTTCTGGTCTATGGCATCCGGGATATGGGGAAGGAACTTTCCGCTATCTCCATGCTTGTGATGATGGAGAATATCGGCAGCCGGATTATGGAGAATGCAAAGCGTGGCAGGGCTACATGGCTTGTGATAGATGAATTTCATGTGCTTTTAGATAAAGAGTATTCCGCAAAATACCTGTTTTCATTATGGAAGAAGGTGCGGAAGCTGGGCGGATTGTGCAGTGGTATCACTCAGAACATTTTGGACATGTTACAGAATTATACAGCAACCACCATGCTTGCCAATTCGGAGTTTGTTGCATTATTGCGGCAGGCTCCCACTGACCTTGAAAAGTTATCGGAAGTGATCAACATCAGTCCGGAGCAGCTTAAGTTCGTCCGGGGAGCGCAGAGCGGAACAGGGATATTGAAGCATGGCAACATGATCGTGCCCATGGATATCACTGTCGATAAGGACAGCCCCATCTATAAATTATTTTCCACTAACCCTTTTGAGGACGGGAAGGAGGCTGCCCATGAAGAAGGACATTGAGAAAGCATTGAAAGAATTCTTGATGGATATAAGGACTACCGGGGAAGAGAGGAAGAAGGGAATCCCGCTTATCACATTTGTATATAAGGAAGAGGATAAGGCAGTGCTGCTAAAGGCGCTGCCTTTGCCTTTGGCGGATATCCAGCCGAAAGAAAAGATACCAGCCGGAAAAGAACTCTTATACCGGGTGGATTTCTTCAGAGAAGGGGAAGCGAGGGTATCGTTTGGCATACTTCCTGTAATAAAAGAACCTGCCACATTTTTAACGCTTCTTGACAATGCCATCAAAACCGGAGACAGGAAAGTGGGGTATCAGAGCCTTTGCGATTACCTGAAATTCCACAATGCATTATGCGGTCTGGAAGCCCTTGCGGAAGGGGAACTGTCGCTTATGGGGAAGATACCAGAGAAAACGCCTGATACAGCAGTGGCAGGATCAAAGACAGAAACACAGGACAGATATACCCCTGCCAATACAGCGTATTACAGGGAAGTCCTCTCTTATGTGCAGACAGGCAGGGATATCCTGAACGCCTGCCCTTATGGAACGCCCCTGCCGCCATTCCCTGACCGCAGCGCGTTCATGGCGAAATGGTATCGGGAGAACGGGCAGGGGAGCCTATGAGGATTAAAAGGACAGACAAAAATTTCACAGTCAGGCAGAAAGCGGACAGGAAAATCCATTACGCAGGGCAGGGGAAGAAATATACGGAGAATACTGCAAATTTCTCCCCAAAAGAAAAGCAGGATGCGATCTGGCAGAAGAACCTTTCAGGGGCAGGTACAGGAATACAGTTGAAAACGCAGATACAGAGACAATCCAATGCCGGCAGGGATGCAGGGGAATTTTTTGCAGATGATACAGCGAAATCCTGTCAGCAGGAGCATGGGAACAGTGCAGGCGGCAGGAATAGAAGCAAATGTGGAGAACTGGCTGTATTCGGAAATCTCCATATAAAAAGACCACTGCAGAAATACCGGAAGGAATCTGGTATGAATCAGGAACAGCCAGCGGGGAACTGTCAGCCAGAACAACATCAACAGTATCAGAATCAGGTGCATCAGGTGCAGAGACCTTCCACTTACCATGAAAATACAATAAAGATAAAAGAGCCAGCCCTTCACAGGAAAGAAGATACTCCATCCAGTATTAAGAGGACGGATGGTTTCATTTTGAAAGAGCGTAAAGGTAAAAAGGAAAAAGCACAGAAACCGAGATCAGCAGCAACATCCAAAACACGCAGGGAAAAATATGCCGGGGAATCCCGGAGGGAAAAATCATCAGTAAATTTTGTTACAGAGAATAAAGCAGGAAACCTTTCTGCAAGTGGGTATGCGCAGTCATTTTCCGACAGAAGAGATGGGCAGATTTCCAAATATAAGGGGAAGAAGCTTTTCAGGCCAGGAAAAGAGAAATACAGCCGGACAAAAGCTGGAAGGGAAAATACAGGCATAGAGGCTGATACAGCAAAAAGCACAGGAACACCCAAGATACCAGAGATTTACCGGATGGAAACACAGCCGCCTCAAATGCAGAGTGTGGGAGAACCAGCTTTATTGCAGGTGCAGGATAATAATAACATTCCTGTAAATAGCATCAGCACCAGCCATATCCAGAAAAGAAATGCCGGGGATTCCATACGCCAGCGTGATGGGGATATCTCCGGCAGGAAGGACAAAACAGGCAGGAAAGATAACAAGAATAAAAAGGACAAAGGAAAAGATAAAGGGGTGAAAAAGGATAACAGCCGCAGAAATAGTAAGAACAGGAAGGAGAGGGCAGCCGCTTTCAGGCTGCTCTCCTACGTCTCTGACAAATTTTCACAGGAAGAACAGGGAGACAGCCTTTTAAAAGTGGCAAAGGATTTACTGGTCGGGAAAGTAAAAGCGGCAGCTGCAAATGCGCTCCTTGCCATAGGTACGGTTCTGATCCCTGCCCTTATCCCGGCATTTATTATAGTCCTTATCATCACACTGCTATTCAATTCACCATTCTCCATCCTGCTCCCGAAGCTGTCAGAGGAGCCGGGGGCGGTGGAGGTGCTTGCGGAATATACGGAGGATTTCAGGGAAAAGGTACAGGAAGAGCTTGCCGATCCCGGCAGCGGGGATGAGACGGAGCTTATTTATGAGGACTATGAGGGCGACGGGGAGCCAGACAATATGGCGGATATCCTTATGGTCTACATGGTGAAGCATGGGTTCGGCGATACCGCAACGGTAATGACGGAAAAGAACAGGAGGGCATTAAGAGATACTTTTGATGAAATGACTTCCATGAGTACCTCTTACCGCAGGGAGGTTGTGGAGCAGTCTTACGAGGAAGAGGATTTTTACGGGAACGTCACCATCAGGACAGAGGAAGTGGAGATAAAAATAAAGGAAGTACGCATCACGCTCCTTACCAGTGAGGATATCATCAGGACAGGGATATTTACAGAGGAAGAAACGGAAATCTTACGTTACTTAATGTCGCCGGAGGTGCTGGAAAACATAGAAGGGCTGACAGGCGGCTATGGAAGCCCCGGTGCAGGGAGCCTGACACCAGAAGAGGCAGAACGTTTAAACCTTGGCGGTGATGTGGGATCACAGGCAGTCAAAAACGCCCTTGCAAGGCTTGGGAAGCCTTACAGCCAGGCAAAACGTGACAGCGGGGATTATTACGATTGCAGCTCCCTCACTTATTATGCCTATAAAGAGGCAGGAATCACCCTTTCCTACCATGGTTCCAACACTGCCGCATCACAGGGGCAGCTCTTATCCGACAGGGGATGTGAAGTAGACTATGAGGACATCCAGCCGGGAGATCTGATCTTCTACAGCTTTACCAGAAATGGCAGGTACAAAAATATTTCCCATGTGGCGGTCTATGCAGGGAACGGTTATCTTGTGGATGCCTCTTCTTCAAAGGGATATGTGGTGTTCCGTCCGGTCTATTCCACAGGGAAGATCGTCATGTGCGGCAGGCCGTCATGGCTGTAGAAAGATTCAGAATTATGGGGCAGGAGGAGGGAAGTGATGAAAGGTATCATTTATACAAAAGATATTTACCGGGAGATTGTGCCTAAGATCATTCAGGATGAAACGTCTTGGAGCAGCTTTTTAAACTTTTCAGCAGTGCATTACCAGATGGGCTTTGAGAACGCCAGCCTGCTCTATGCCCAGAGGCCGGATGCCAAGATGGTGGAGACCTACAGCGGATGGCGGGAAAAGGGGCGGTATGTGCGCAGGGGCAGTAAAGGCATTGCCATCATAGATTCCTCCCACTACAGGCCGTATGTAGACCATGTTTTTGATATTTCCGACACCAACGGGAGGGGAAGGCCGGAGATATGGCGGCTGGATAAGGAAAACGAAAAGGAGATACTTTCCCTGCTCCATGCAAAGTCAGGCAGTGTGCAGGGGTATGTGAAGGAAGCGGTGGAAGCGGAAATCTATGGAGAGGGAATTAAAATGTTTTTATTATCCCAGGGACACTGGGTAAAGATTTTAAAGCCGGAACATTATGCAGAAGAAATGGCCGGAGAAATAGAGATGATGTACAATAATTACAGAAGAAATCAAAATAACGGTATAAACAATTGATTTAATCAAATGTTTTTTAAAAGCAAAATGTCTGCTGAATAAATTTCATGTCTACTCATATATGAGCAGGAGGGAAAATGGCCAATAGAAAATATGAGAATTTAAAAAAACAGAAGCAGAATATTATTCTGGATACGAAGCAGGATATAGCAGGGTTCGATAGCATTTCGAAGGAAGCCCGAAGAGTGTCAGAGGTATCCCGAAATGTATCTGTTATACTGAAAGATTTAGACCGGCAATTTGAGCAGGCAACAAAACTTACCGGAACCGATATAGGCTTCCTGTTTTTTGCAACAGCGCTGCAATGTATCAGACAATATCTCCTGACCCCGTTTAAAGAGAGACTGACAGATAAGGAAAGCGCGAAGGAAGCCCATGAGGAAGAGCGGAAAATATTCGGCAGTGTTTCAGGAAAGGATGAGCAGGATAAAACGAAGCGGTACTATGCATGTCTGAATGACATCATGCTCCAGGGTGTTCCATACGATACACAGTTTGGCAGCGCTGATTTTAATCTTGGATTGAGCGGCAATGCCCATCGGTTCCGCACGTTAGGTCATGATCCGCTGTTTGGCTGGGTATTTGGAACGGCAAATATTATGACCAGCACGCTGACAGACTGGGCTTTCCAAAGCTATCATGTAAAACCTTCCCCCATGGCAGACGGAAGAATGAAGCCCAAAATTGTTCAGCATGCCAACACCATGCTGATGATGGAGAAAGTAATCGGGAGGTCGGAAACAGAGCCGCAGGCACTTGCACTGGCAGTGATAAAGCAACGCCTGCATTTAAAATCAGATATGTTTTCCGTGGCAGGGCTTCCGCTTCCGGGAATGACAGCGTTATCGCCAGAGGCAGCACAAATACTGGCAGAACATGGAGTGGATACCGCAAATATGCTTACAGTCGGAAAACAGGCGGCTTACGCAATTCTCATCAATACACTGATAGCAATGATTCATGGTCTTTTTTATGAAGAATCCTTCGGAGCAAGAAACCTGTATGATGTGCGCACAAGAAAGATTCTGACATATTCCAATTTAATAGCATCTGCCAGTAATCTCATAGCAGTGGCGGTTGTGGAGGTAATGGCAGTCGCTACATCGAATGCAGAACTGGGCAGGAATGGAATACGATATCTTGACGTGGGTGGACTGGCGGTGACAATTTACAGAATTGTCAATGACAGAAAATTTATAAAGCAGGTAAAGCAGGAGTTTTTAGAGAAAGAATTTTATAATATTGTAATGGGAGAAACTATAGAAATATAAAAACAAAGGAGCAAAAAAATGGGAAAAAAAGATTTTATCAGGGGAATGGAAGCAGGAGCGAAACCTTTTGAACAGAAGTTCAGGGAATTGAGTGAGAGCACTGAGAAAGTCGGGGAAAAGATCAGCCGGAAGCTGGATGGACTGGGAGATATCATGGATACAGTCATAGATGATTTGTCTGACATGCAGAAAAAAGAGCTGTACCAGCTGAATACGCCCCATGATTTAAAGGAAGATTTAGATGAGGATGAGAAGGAAATTCTGGCGGCGTTATTGCTCAGGCTTTCTGAATTTACAGAAAATAATGAATATCAGAGAAAATTTATGCGGTCTGTCAATGCTTACATAGAGGTAAAAACGCCTCAGGCAGGACTTGACATTTCCTGTATTGAAAATATCGAAAATGTCAGCTCACAGAAAATTCTTATGCAGACGGCGATGGAGTATCTCTATCTGGCAAGCGGGGATTTTTCATTTCTGGATGACCTGGAGGAAGAGGTATTTGAGCATTTCTGTGTGAACAGGAAAGGCATCAGGGAGATAGAGGGATATATAGAGGCGGTTTCCAATGCAGTCGGAAAAGAGGGAATTGCGGAAAAATATGGATTTGTGCCGGAGGAAAAAGCAGCGGAAGAAAAAATTGATGTGGAAACTTTCCGGTTATATAAAGAGGCCACGCCGTATGATCTGCTTGAAGATTTATCTGAGCAGGAGACAGACGGGCTGTGCGCTGTATTTTCTGTGCTGGCAGGAGAAACAGAGCCAAATGAGCTTCAGGTCAGGTATCTTGAAGTGATGAGAGCGGAAGCAGAACTGGATATTGATTCTGCAAAAGGAAGAGAACCGAAGATTGACGACATTGAGATGGGCGCGCAGAAGATAATTCTGCAGGCGGCGATGGAGTACGGCTATCTTGGAAAAGGGAATTATGATTTTATGGAGGATGAACTCTTTGACGATTTCAGTGTAAATAAAAGGGGAATTCGTCAGATTAAGGACATGATTCAGAAAGTCTGTGACGAAAAAGGCTTCGATGGCATTATAGAGAAGTATTATTATATGGGTGTGGATGAAGACGCTTACTACCAGGAAGCAAAAGGGTCAGGGAAGGGGCGGAAAATACAGTTTCCGGAATATGACGGAAGCGACATCAGCGAGGCCTGCGCAGACCAGGTGAATGTACATCACCATTATGTTGTGTTAACGGATTATCTGGTTTACGTTGACGATACGGGGAAAATTTACTGTGTGCATAAAAAGACAGGTGAGAAAAGAGAAATACCTGTGGATGTCGAAGACAGGGGCAGGATCAAAGCCTGTAATTTGTGCGGTTATGAAGAATATTTATATCTCATCTGTGACTGCGTAATTTACAGAGCAGAAATTTCCGAAAAAGAACTGCGTTTTCAGAAAATGAATGCTGATATATCTGTCAGAAGAAAATATAGCCAGGAATTTTTCCCGCAATGCAATGAAAAGTACCTGGTCTTTTTTGGGGGAGTTAAGACCGTCTACTTTAACGGAGAAACGGAAAAAAGCATATTGTATGTGGTGGATCTGGATACAATGGAGAGCCGGGAGCTTCTGGCAGGCGAGGATTATTCTGATGAGTCAAAGGCGGCGTATTATGCGTCTGAATTTTCGGGTTTTAAACTGATGGGGAATATGCTTTGTTTCAATGCAAGTTCCGGATGCGGAAAAAATTCTGTTTATACATATGATCTGACTACAGGAGAGAAAGTGCAGATAACAGAACTGGAATTCAGCAATTTTGAATGTTTAAATCCGGCTGAGGGTTGGAATGATACTGTAGGGCAGTACGGAAAATATATTTTCTGTTCTCAGGATAAAAATAATAATGATGATAAATATCTGAGAGAAGACTGCTTTTATGACTGTATTGATATGGAGAACGGAACTGTTTCTTCTGTCATTCTGCAGGGGGTGAACAATGCCGCTACATTTACCGCATATCACTATGTATATTATCTGACGAAGGCTTCCAGACTGGGACGGTGTGATATCCTGACAGGAAAAAAACAAAAATTGATGAAGCTTACGAATGCAGTCTCTTATTATGAGGAAGGGTTGTTCAAAAAAACGCGGACTCCCATGCTGTCTAAAATGGGGTTACTATTACAGGTAGTAGGAAAATGGGTTTATTATAAAGAACCATTTGCTTATCCGGAGAAGATACACAAAATTCAGATTGACGGTGAAATGTGCTCGGAAAGGAAATTTTGAGTTTTTCACACCTGGTTATGGTATGGAGAACCATATCAAAGGTTAGTGCGAAAGAGAAGATATGTTCTGGAAATAAAGGAGACTAAGAGTTATATTTTCAGCCCCATGGGAGTGTGCGGCTTCCATGGGGTTTTGCTGCTCATGACAACAGAATCCATGTTTTGTAAGGATTCTATTGCAGGTTTTGTGTTTCCTTTGGAGGGATGTATTCTATCAGTTCATGCAAATCACATTGCAGGGCGTAGCACAATCTTGACAGCACAGAAATATCCAGCCGCTGAACCTCATTTTTACAATATTTTTTCAGTTGTGTTCTTTGCATTTCAGCCCGAAAGGATAGTTTATTAATAGAGATATTGCTCTTTTTCATAACTTCTTCCAGATGAATTTTTACGGTTCCAAATTCGGTGTCCTTCATATTAATACCTCCGTATATTTATGGTAGTTTATTAAATCAGTTATTGAAATGAGTAGATAAATATTGTATAATCATATGGTTAGATATTTACTCATGTATAAGGGATAAATTATGGAAGAAAAAGTGGATAAGAAATTTTTTTTGGAAGAAAGCGAAGAAAACCGAAATCTTTTACAAAAATATGATAAATGCGACAGATATGACTATCTGGCTGCCGTTGCCTGTGGAGCAGTCGGAGGGCTGACTGATATTTTTTTTGTGGGAACTCCCGGGAATAGTGTTCTGGGAAACTGGACAGACACGCAGATTGATAATGTGGTAAAAGGCTTTGCTAAAATATCCGGCTGGAATCCTGACAGCGGGCAGCAGGGGAATGTTGCAGGTGCCATTGGATTTTTGGAAAGAAAATATAAAGTAAATTATGACCAGAGATATAACAGTGATGTCAACAATCTGTTCCATATGTCAACCCAGAATCACCATATGATGTCTTTGGGCCATTCACCGGACATTGTGGGTTTATTTTTTTCTATATTGAACCAGTTTACCTCCACATCCTCTTTTATAGCGGACGGAAAGCTTATTACTATAAAAACGGAAACCTATGAGCTGCAGGGGGGAAACTTTATAGCGAAAATATTTTGTGGAATCGCAAACTGGCTTGGGCATATTATGTCTGATATGGCAGGCAGCTCGAGAAGCAGGGGAAACGCTGGGAGGGGAAGCGGTGTTGTAATACCTTTTTTTGAATTATTCCAGTTTTGTAAATTTGGAACATTCAATGCGGGAGAGGATAAGCAGGACTTAGCGACCATTGCTACCAGGGCATTTCAGAAAGGGTATGATTTCAGACTTGGCGTGGCAATGGCAATCCCTGTTATTATTACAGAGCTGTCTATCCGCTTAATATGGGCATTACGGCGGAGGTTCCAGTATGAATGGCCTGTGGAAGAATGTATTCCAACGCAGAAACACGCAGACCTTCGGATTATGCTTATCATTGGGAATGGTACGTTGTGCGTAATGGACGGACTTGATGCCGGAATCCGTTCAGGCGGTAATTTCCTTGCATTTTTTATGCGGCTGAACTTAATTGCGTGGTTCCGGTTTGTAACATTAGTCCTCAAAGAAGTATGTATCAGAATCGGACTTGTAAATGGGCTGCAAATGCAGATTGAAGCGTATAAACGAATCAATGAGGCACTGCAGGCATATCTGTGCGAGCTTGAAAAAATTGATATGGAGGCATTTCAGAGAGAAACACAGGAGTATAACAAATTAGCCGCAATGTTTGCTTCGGCAGATTCAGAGAAGGAGTTAAATGCCATGCTGTTAGAGACGTTTGAGAAATTCGGAATCAGCAAATCATGGAAAGGAGACTTTAACGAACATATGTCAGATAAAAATGGAACACTGGTGTTTGAATGATGTTTCCATGTGATTGTTGTGGCTGCTGCTGCAGAAATATAGGGGATTCTCCGGTATATAAAGGTTTGGACAGAGGGGATGGCGTGTGCAGGTATTTGTCAGAAAATTTATGTACGATATATGAGGACAGACCCGTTTTGTGCAGGGTAGATGACTGCTATAATTTGTATTTTTACAAGAGTATGGGACGTGAAGAATATTACAGGCTGAATATGGAAGTGTGTAGAAAACTGAAAGAAAGAGAGGAATAAAGATATGCCATTACCGTTAATATTAGGAATAGGGGCAGCGATTGCCGGAGTAACCGGTGTTGGAACCGGAATACATGGGGCTGTAAAAATGAAGGAAGCGAATGATATGATGAAAGCAGCCAACAGCCGCCATGAAGAAAATATTAAAAAGTTTGAAACAGCGAGTGAAAAAACAAATAAGGTTATGGACAAATTAGGAAAAACGGAATTATATATACTTCAAAGTTTTTCCGAATTTTCGGATGTAATCGAAAAGATTCAGAACCGGCCTCAATTTAAAGAATATGCCAGAGACGATGTGAAACTGCCGAAATATGACAAAGAAGAATTGAAACAGGTTTCGGTGGGAGCAGGCGTTATTTTAGGTGGTCTGGGAGGAGCTGCGACAGGGACGGCAGGAGGCCTTGCGGCGGCGGGCGTTACCACTTCTGCAGTGATGGCGCTGGGTACTGCTTCTACTGGTACGGCGATAGCTTCGCTGAGTGGAGCGGCTGCTACTAATGCAACATTAGCGGCGTTAGGTGGCGGGGCTATCGGCAGTTCAGCAACGGCTGGCGGTATGGCATTAGGAACCACAATTCTTGGAGCGACAACATTAGGCGTTGGCTTGCTGGTGGGCGGAGTTATCTTTAATTTTACAGGGGGAAAATTATCTGACAAGTCATTTGAAGCATATGGAGAAATGCTGAAAGCAGAAGAGACAATTAACAGGATTGTTGATTACTTAAAGAATCTTGAAAAACTT
>OFFE01000936.1_pt1 | contig 22989 bp, 20 predicted proteins | sample 1521371 | NCBI WGS metagenome assembly OFFE01 (sample SAMEA3504131, study PRJEB24116) | mouse gut metagenome | biome: mouse gut; feature: mouse-associated habitat; material: faeces | place: Denmark | collected 2011 | reverse complement strand
GCATTTCATTCCAACACCAAAAAAGTTCGCCTTACAAGCAAGTAAGGCGAACTTTCCGAAAGAAAAGCACAGGCCCTATGCCAGTGCGGAAAGGATTGGGTGACCCGTTAAGGGAGGTGGGCGGAATGGAACACTATGAAAGGATGCGGAGGATGGGATGCCTCACCAGACATGACCTGGAGGAGATGGCAGGCTCCCGACAGGCCCTCCCTACCTTGTTGACGGATTACCAGAGAAAAGGCATCATCGAAAGGATACGGCGCAATCTCTATGCCGTAGTGGACGTAGAATCCCAGCGGCCGGTGCTGTCCCGCTATCAGATTGGCAGCAGGCTGTTCCCCGATGCCTGCATCTCTCATAGAAGTGCGTTCGAAGCGCTTGGATATGTGGACAGGCCGTCCCATGATATCTATGTGGTGACCAAGAGCAGGTTCACGGATTTCAAGTACAATGGCGTGTTCTACCGCCATGTAGACATGCGGGCGGAAGTCAGCGCGGAATGGGTGGACGGAGCCAGGGTCACGACACTGGAGCAGACCATTGTAGACAGCATACATAATTTTGAGAAGATAGCCGGGCTGGAGGAGGTAGTGCGCTGCATCCTCCGGGCACCGAGGCCGGATGCAGAGAAACTGCTGCTGTGCCTGGAGCGATATGGGAACGGGTTTCTGTATCAGAAGTGTGGGTATGTGTTGGAGGAATTGCAGGAGCACGTGAACCTGCCGGAATCCTTTTACCGGGAATGCCGGGAGCATTGTGCTAGTACAGTGCGGTATATGGCGAAAGAAGCTGGAGGATTGGTTTATAGCAGGGGATGGGGGATTTATGCGCCGGAGTTGAGGAAGTGAGAAAAATGAGGTGTAGTGAAGGAGACAGAAAGCTAAGCGTGCAGATTATTGTTGCTGCACATAGGAAGTATAGGATGCCGACCGACTCCATATACATACCGCTCCATGTGGGTGCGAAAGGAAAAAAAGGCGAAGACAGTAAGCCGTTAGATTTAGGCTATGTTAAGGACGATACTGGAGACAATATTTCAGAATTGAATTCGGCTTTCTGTGAACTGACGGGTTTATACTGGGCATGGAAGAACATAGAGGCAGATTATATAGGGCTGGTGCATTACCGACGTCATTTTTCGATGGAAAGAAAGCGGAACATATGGGACAGTGTATTGACTTATGAGCAACTGAAACCTTATCTGGGTAAAATTAAGATATTTATTCCAAACAAAAGAAAATATTATATAGAGACGCTTTATAGTCATTATGAGCATACGCATTATGCTGAACATTTAGATGAGACCAGAAAAATCATGGTACAGAAATACCCGCAATATGTAGATTCATATGATAGGGTGGTCAGGCACACTTATGGCTACATGTTTAATATGATGATTATGGACAAGAAGTATTATGGTGATTATTGTGCATGGCTGTTCGATATTTTATTCGAACTTGGCAGAGTGGTAGATGATACGGGACTTTCAACATTTCAGGGGCGTTATTTTGGAAGGATTTCAGAGATTATATTTAATGTGTGGCTGGATAAAAAGCTATGTTCAGGTGAGGTTCAGAAGAATCAGATTATGGAGGTTCCCTGTATCCATATGGAGAAAACTGATTGGCGAAAGAAGGGGACTGCTTTTTTTAAGGCAAAGCTTTTGGGGATAAAGTATGAGGGAAGTTTTTAGGCACAAGTCATATAGTTCCAGTGAGACAATAGATAGGGATATACAGCAATGAGAAAGCTTAGTTTGCAAGAAATTAAGGATTTAGAGTTAAAACTGCTTATACAATTTGCAAAAATATGCGAAGTAAATAATTTGTACTATACGTTATGTGGGGGAACACTGTTAGGTGCAATTCGACATAAAGGTTTTATTCCTTGGGACGATGATATTGACGTTTTGATGCCGAGACCAGACTACGACAGACTATTAAATGGGGAAAATATAATTTTAAGTAGTCTTCCATCACATATGCAAATTATCCATTGGAAAAACGGAACATCAAACTTTCCTTTTATTAAATTGATTGATTTGCGTACCAGGATTGATGTTGATTATTTTGATAGTTCTTTGAGTTGTAATAAAATATGGATTGACATATTTCCAATAGACGGAAATCCAGAAGATATGAGGTTATTGGAAAAGTTATATGCAAAATCTCTTCATGCTAGAAAATTACTTTGTTTAAAAATGGCAAAGAGCGGTGAAGGAAAAACGCAGATTAGACGTATTGTAAAGCCTTTCTTTGTGAAGATATTATCGACTCTAAACTTTAAAAAAATATGCCAAAAGATAGATGCTATTTCAAAGACATATTCTTTTGAGGAGTCAAAATTCATTGGTGGTGTATTATGGGGATATGGCCCTCAAGAGTGCATCAATAAGGAAAAATTTATGCAGCCTGTTAAGGTGGAGTTTGAAAAGCACTTCTTTAATGCTCCATCTAATTATGATGAATACTTAACGGGACTGTATAAAGATTATATGAAACTACCACCCAATGAAGAACGCCAGGTACATGGAATCAATGGATATATTATCGATGAGGGGTAAATGAGTTATGAATATTGCAGTTATTTTTGCGGGTGGTGTTGGTTGTAGAATGAATAGCAAAGTATTGCCAAAACAGTTTCTATTGATGTATGGTAAACCAATTATTATCCATACATTAGAGAAGTTTGACAGACACTTAGAGATAGATGCGATAGTTATATCTTGTATTGAATCATGGATATATTATTTGGAAGAGTTAGTTAAGCAATATAATCTGCAAAAGGTTAAATCGATTGTTCCAGGTGGTCAAACAGGACAGCTTTCTATTTATAATGGATTGTTAGCTGCCGAAAAGTTGGCACATGGCGAGCGCTCTATTGTGTTGATTCATGATGGTGTTCGACCTCTGATAGACGAAAAATTAATTCATAACAATATAGAAAATGTAAAGCTACATCATTCAGCTATAACATGTGTGAAAGTTAGTGAAACGGTGTTAATGATAAACGATGCTGATGAAAATAGCATCGAGTATATTCCAGAAAGGCGAAAAACTAGGCTTGCGCGTGCACCTCAAAGTTTTTGGTTAGAGGACATATTGACGGCGCATAGGGTGGCACTGGAAAATGGAGTATTTAATTTTATAGATTCTTGTAGTCTGATGCAGGCATATGGCAGAAAAATGTTTTTGATAGAGGGTCCTTTAGAAAATATAAAAATAACAACACCAGATGACTTCTATATTATGAAAGCTTTGTTGGATGCAAGAGAGGATTCCCAGATATATGGATTGCCAGATTAAGTGTAGGAAATATGGCCTTTTTGTTTAGGTGGTTTGAAGGTGGTGCGATATGAATTCTGTTTTGCTAGAAGATATAGAAAAAGTAGCGAAAAGTAATCTTCCTTTTTTCTTGTACAGGAAATGTACTTTTTTGATTACAGGAGCAACAGGATTGATTGGTTCTTTGCTCATCAAGAGTTTATTATATTGTAATCAGCTATATGGATTAGAAATCAAAATTATAGCAATGATACGCAATACAGAAAAAGCAAAGAAAATTTTTAGGGATGAATTACCTGATACAGCACTTACATTTTTAGAGCAAGATCTTGTACTTCCGATGAAAGAAATAAAAGAACGTATAGATTACATTATACATGCAGCCGCTATTACGAAATCCAAATATATGGTAAATTATCCGGCAGACAATATAATTTTGTCTGTGGGTGGGACTATGTCTATTTTAGAACTTGCAAGAAAGATGTGTGTGAAAGGAATGGTATACATATCTTCCATGGAAGTGTATGGGGATTTAGGAGATTTGGAGTATAAGGTAACAGAAGAAAAGTTAGGATACATTGACATTGCATCTCCGAGAAGCTGTTATCCAGAAGGGAAGAGGCTGTGCGAATGTTTGTGTAATGCCTATGTGTCACAGTATCACTTAAATATCAAAAGTGCACGTTTGGCTCAGACATTTGGTCCAGGTATACTTGATGATGAAGACCGTGTTTTTGCACAGTTTGCGAGAAGTGTAATTTTTTCGCAGAATATTGTACTGCATACAGATGGCACATCTGATGGAAACTATGTTTATACGGTGGATGCAATTATTGCAATTCTTCTTCTTTTGACAGCGGGATCTTCTGGAAATGCATACAATATTACGAATGAAGATAACCATATGACAATTCGTGACATGGCAGAAGTAGTTGCGGAGAAAGTAGCGTATGGTAAGATCAAGATTATTTATGACATTAAGAGTGATGTGGCATCTAAGGGATATTTCCCAAGAGTTAAATTGAATCTATGCGCGGACAAAATGAGAGAATTGGGATGGACTCCACATGAAGGTATAGTAGAGATGTATCAGCGTATGATAGCGTATATGATATCAGATAAATGTTAAGATAGTTGTATATGATTTTCCATTGATAACAGTTCTTTTTATGGGTTAATGAAAAGAAGTTTTGTATGTTGTGACCATGGAAAATGAGTGAAAGGGAAAAGATGGTCAGTATAATTGTACCTGTCTATAATGTGGAAAAATATCTAGATAAATGTATCCAAAGTATAATGAATCAAACATATTTCGATTTTGAAGTATTATTGATTGATGATGGTTCGGAAGATTCTTCAGGCAGTATTTGCGACCTATGGGCTAAAGAAGATTCCAGAATATTGGTTTTTCATAAAGAAAATGGCGGATTATCAGATGCACGTAATTATGGAATTGCAAGGGCAAATGGCGAATATATTACGTTTATTGATTCAGATGATGTTGTCGGCAAAGACTATTTGAAAATTTTAATGAATCTTATCTTGGAATATGGTGCACAAATAGCTTGTGTCTCAGCACTATCTATGTCTGAAAACATGAAAGTAGAACATGACATGAATATTAAAAATGGCTGCCTTGACACAGAGGAGGCTTTAAAATATGCATGTATTCGGAAATATTTTGGTGTTTCCGCATGGGGAAAATTATATAAGAGTACTCTTTTTTCTAATCTACAATATCCTAAAGGCAGGATATATGAAGATCTTTTAACTACACCATATTTAATTGCGTCATCTGACTCCGTAGCTTACAGTAGCAGTAAACAGTATTTTTGGATTCAACGAAAAGGCAGTATAACTCATACGATTCATTCCAAAAAGGAAATGGCTTTACATTTGAAGGGATTAGAAGAACTAGTGGAATTTATAGATAAGCATTACCGAAAAATTCATATGGCGGCCATTTGTCGATATGTTGATGACAGTTTTGGCTCTATTATACATAAATTAGTCTATAGCGAAGAGTACTATGAAAGAATTGATTATGTTATTGCATGTGCAAAATCTTATTGGAAGGAAGGATTGAAAAGTAGATATATTAGAATGTCTAGAAAAATAGAGATTATACTGATGATGATATCATCTCGATTATACAAAGTAATATTTATGTCACGGGTTAAGATAAAAAAATTTTTCAGCTGTTAAAATAATTAAGTCTGCTTTTATAAAAATGTAGAATTGAGCTTTGGGCTATAATAATCAAAGGAGTTGAGAAATGGAGCATCCATTAATTTCAGTTGTCCTACCAATTTATAATGTTGAGAAATATTTACCAGTGTGCATGAAATCATTATTGTCCCAGACCTATAAGAATTTGGAGATAATTCTGGTAGATGATGGGTCAAGCGATGGATGTATTGGCCTATGTAACGGATACGCTCAACAGGATAAAAGAGTAGTAGTTTACCATAAACAAAATGGTGGTCTCTCTGATGCTAGGAATTATGGGGTGGAACATGCCCGAGGGGAGTATATTGCTTATGTAGATCCAGATGATTATGTAGATTTGGACTATATCGAATATCTTTATTATATATTGAAAAAATATAATGTGGAAATGTCTGTTTGTCAACATAGGGTTCATTTTAATGCAGGGACTGTTGACGAACGAGGAAAAAAGGGTGATGAAGAGGTTACTGTTTCAGAATGTTTAAAAAGAATGCTGTATCATGATGTTATAGATACTTCCGCATGGGCAAAGCTTTACCATCGGGATTTGTTTCAGACAGTACGTTATCCGATTGGTAAAATATATGAAGATACCGCGACAACTTATAGATTAATGATGGAATGTGATAGGATTGCCATTGGCTATGAATCAAAATATAATTATATCTTTCATGAGAATTCAATTATTAACAGTAAATTTCAAATAAATAAGTTAGACTTAATTGAAGCGACTGATTATATGGCACAGAATATCAAAAAAAGGTATCCAGAATTAGAAGAAGCTGCTGTGAGACGTCAAGTGTATGCAAGGTTCAGCATATTAAATCAAATGTTAGAGGTTCCAGGTTACTCAGAAATAAGAAGTGAACTAATGTTATTTATTAAAAAACATAAAAAAGATATATTCCATAATAAGGAGGTTCCAAAACGAGACAAGGCAGGGATGGTTCTTCTACTGTTAAATTATCGACTATATAAATTTTGCTGGTTGCAATACCGAAAATTTATAATGGGAGGAACTGGAGGCCATGGAATTTGGCATATGATATCCAAATTGTTATAGGAGAATGGAATGGAATATTATTTGAAGGAAATCAGAGAAGAGACTATAAGTAAGGTAGCTGAAAGAAATGCTGGAGGTAAAGCTAGAGAAGATGTTTCTGCTATATTGGATAAAATGGGGATTCATAATCTGGATATAAATCTGTGGGAAATGAATCGGAAGAAAGCAAACATTTTTAGGCGAGCAACATGGCATTTGAAGACTGTATGGAGGCTGAAGGATACATTGAAAGATGTTAAGGAAGGGGATATTTTATATCTTCAGTTTCCTATTTTCGAACACAGCATCTTGCAAGGATTTTTCTTTCATTTTTTTAAAAGAAATATTAAAACTGTTTTAATTATACATGATTTGACAATGCTTAGAGAAAGCAGAAATACAGAAAATATCTTGCGTAAAATACGTCTTTGGATTGAGGAAATCATGGTTCTGAAATATAGCAGTAGAATAATTGTTCATAATAATAGAATGGCATCTTACTTAAAGAATATGAAAATTGATGAATCTAAATTGACTGTTTTACAGATTTTTGACTATTTGATGCCTTCATTCAATATAAACGATAAAAGGAATAGGTCTGCGGAAAAAGGCAGTGGAGTAGTAATAGCAGGAAATTTGAGCAGGAAAAAGGCAGGATATGTGTATGATTTACCCCTTGCCTTACAATATAATTTATATGGGACAAACTTTATTGGGCAACGGAGGGAAAATGTTAATTATTGTGGATGTTATAAGGCGGATGAGTTGGCTCTTTTTTTGAATGGCAGTTTTGGATTAGTCTGGGATGGGCCATCAGTTGATAGTTGTATAGGGAGTTATGGAGAATACTTAAAAATTAATAATCCGCATAAAACATCACTATATCTGGCAGCAGGCATTCCGGTGGCAATCTGGAATGAAGCAGCATTGGCTGATTTTATTACGGAAAATCGGTGTGGAATCTTGATAGAATCATTAAAGGATTTAGAGGCTCAAGTTGAGAGAATGAGCGAAGAGAGTTATTTGGATTATAAAAAGAATGCTGAACGTGTCGGTAAAAAAATCAGAGAAGGTTTTTATTTGCAAAAGGCTATCCAAGAATCAAGAAAGCTTTTGGCTTAAAGTATAAGAATGATAAATAGAATCTGAATTGAGTTTCTGGAGAAGTGAGCATGTGTAAATTCAGGAAAGATTTTCTTTTGCAGTATGTTGCATGGACTGTATTTCTTTTTTCAATTTTACTGGAAAGTACTGTATGGAGCGTAGGGGACGATGGAGATATCTTGCTGAAGATATCGAAAATGTTCAGATATCTCGCATATGGTATATGTCTCAGTAAAATTGTAATGGGCAGATATAGAGTCAGGACTTTATGGTGGTGCTGCGTGCTTGCCACAATATTCTTTTTGAGCTATGTGGGAAGTAGAAACAGGGTCATGGTTTTGTACTTACTGATTCTATTTGCAGCTATTGGTGTAGACAGCAGATGCCATATAAGGATTGCAAATGTGATGCAGACCTCTTTTCTGTGCATATTTATTCTCTTGAGCCTTACAGGGCTGGTAACGGACTACGTATTTGATCCAAATTCCAGGATGCGGCATGGTCTGGGATTTACATGGACAACTACAGCACCGATTATATATTTTTATACGATGCTATGTTATATATATATTAAAAGAGAGAAAATATCATATTTAGGCTATTTGATTATGGAATGCGTTAATTTCTGGCTATATAAAATGACGGATACTAGGATGGCATTCGTATTTTCGTCTTTCTTCTTATTATTTTTTGCTATAGAAAGGTCTATGAAGAACCGATGGAGATTTTGGAGATTATTTGAAAGGCTATACTGTATAGTTCCGTCAATTATTTGTACTGCCTCCCTTATTCTATATTGGTGTTATGACAGCAGTAATGATGTTTGGAGAAAGCTAAATGAGTTGCTTTCTAATCGTCTATATTTAGGAAAAGAAGCAATTTTAAATTATGGGATACATGTGTTCGGACAAAACATAAGATGGGTTGGCTTTTCAATCAGGAGGCCTACGATGGCTGAAGCTGTTGGGTACAACTATGTGGACTGCTCCTACCTTCAGTTGCTGTTGGAATATGGAGTGTTGTTTTTGATTGCTGTCATTGGGATATATACGGTGGCTATATACCGTGCCGTAAAAGTACAAGATTATTATTTGGTTTGGATTTTGCTGATTGTTCTGCTGTTCGGAATCACAGAACCAAGACTTATGAATTTTGCATTTAATCCTTTTCCATTGATGGCATTCTGTAGGTTGAGCCCGCCGAGTGGAAAGAAGGAAACGTGCCTTCCAGTAGAAAGGATTTCTGGACATGCAGAAGCAAAAATCATTGGCAATTAATTTTATAATGAATGCTATTTTGACTATGTCTTCTTTTATCTTTCCGCTGATTACATTCCCGTATGTTTCTCGTCTTCTGCTTCCGGAGGGGACTGGGAAGGTGTCTTTTGCCACATCCGTGGTTTCTTATTTTGCTATGTTTGGACAGCTTGGGATTCCGGTTTATGGGATTCGCGCATGTGCCATAGTGCGGGACGATAAAGAGAAACTGAGCCGGACTGTACATGAATTATTCTTTATTAATCTGATAATGAGTTTTATTTCTTATGGCATTTTACTTGTTGGAATAGTGAACGTGCCTAGACTTTGGCAGGATAAAGAATTATTCCTGATTATTAGCCTTACTATTATTTTTAATATGGTAGGAATGGAGTGGCTATATAAGGCATTGGAAAAGTATGCTTACATTGCCGTCCGCTCTATTATTTTTAAATTGCTTGCGCTTGCCGGGATGTTTCTTTTGATACATGGAGAGGAAGACTATATACTCTATGGAGCGATTACGATTTTTGCTGCTTCGGCTTCTAGTATATTTAACATGTTGCATGTCCACAATTACATCTTTGTGAGAGTTTTGAAACCATATAATTTGAGGCACCATTTCAAGGCAGTAGCTGTTTTCTTTGCTATGTCTTGTGCTACAACAATCTATACTAATCTAGATACAGTTATGCTGGGATTTATGAAATCGGATACTGATGTGGGATATTATAGTGCGGCTGTTAAGATTAAATCGATTCTGGTAAGTATAGTGACTTCTTTGGGAACTGTATTGTTGCCAAGGGTCTCCTATTATATAGAAAACAGGTTTTGGAATGAATTTCGCAGGATTGCATCAAAAGCCATTCGCTTTGTTGTGATTCTTGCAATTCCTCTCTGCATTTATTTCATGATATATGCGGAAGAAAGTATTTATTTTCTGTCAGGAGAGACCTATACTGGGGCGATTCTTCCCATGCAGATTATTATGCCTACATTGGTGCTCATAGGACTGACGAATGTCACAGGAATTCAAATGTTAGTCCCTATGGGAAAAGAGAGATATGTTCTGTATTCGGAAATAGCAGGAGCGACTGTTGACCTTTTTTTGAATGTTTTTTTGATTCCTAAATTTGCTGCAGCAGGAGCAGCTATGGGGACTTTGGTGGCGGAGGGAGTTGTACTTTTTGTCCAATTGCATTTTTTGGAAATGAGGGAAGTATTTTATAGAATACCATATGGGAAAGTATTGGCGGGCGTTATGATAGCTGCCTTTTTTTCAGTTTGGGTAAAATGGGTAGATTGGGGCGATTTTATAGTTTTAGCGGTTTCAGGAGTTTTATATTTTGGAGTATATGTAATTTTCCTGTATATTGTTAAAGAGCCATTGGTTGTAGAAGTCAGAAGGACAATACTTAGGAAATTTTTGAAATAGAAAATCAATATAGGGAGATGGAATATGGACAGGAATAAAAATGACTATATTAGCTTTGCCAGCGTAATCTCAGCATTTGCAGTGGTGGTGCTCCATACAAATGGCTGCTTTTGGAACTTTAGTAAAACAGCAAGATACTGGAAGACAGCTAATGTAATTGAGTGTGTATTTTATTTTGCAGTTCCCATATTTTTTATGATTTCTGGGGCTACATTATTGGATTTTTTTCAGAGATATGACTTGAGGGAATTTTTGATTAAGCGAATTCGTAAAACCGTAGTACCTTATATTTTTTGGAGTTTATTTGGACTTGGATTTCAGGTTTATTATCTGAAAAACGTTGATGAGGGAATGGTTAACGGAAATTATATAATAAATGGTTTGCTGTCTGGAGGTCATGTAAATATATATTGGTTTTTTATCCCTTTGTTCTGCGCGTATTTATCAATACCGCTATTTGCCGCTTTAGCTGAGGAATTAAGGAAAAGGGTGCTTTGTTATATAGCTATAATCTGCTTTTTGTTGAATTGTGCAGTGCCGTTTATAATTTCTGTCTGTCGTATCCAGATAAAATACCAGTTTTCCATAGCTGTAGGAAGTGGATATCTGTTGTACTTGATTTTAGGTTATTTGCTCCATGAATATGAGGTTAAAGATAAAGTAAGATATAGTATTTATGCATTAGGTATTGTAGGCCTCTTGGTACATATATTAGGAACCTATCGATTGTCAATGGCAGCTGGAGAAATCGTGTCCACTTATAAAGGGTATACGAATGTTCCTTGTATTTTATACTCTGTAGCTGTGTTTTTATTTGTGAAGTATGCCTGGGGGGGTAAATCGATATCGGTATGTCTAGTTAATAGGATAATATATTTTTTAAAGGATTATACATTTGGAGTCTATCTTATACATTGGTATATAATACAGATTGTAATCAGGGAATTTGATGTCAATACGCAGTCAATCTATTATCGGCTGGGAGCTCCATTTGCCATTGTTGCAGTTGCAATTGCCCTTATAAAGCTTATAAGAAAGATTCCCTTTGGAAAAAGCATTCTTCCATGACAATAAGGATATATTAGAGGAGAGCGGTTATGAATGATGAACGAAATAGGGGAGACATGGATAGAGATTTAAATGCAAAACATATCGAATGGATTGATGTGGCTCGTGCATTTGCGATTTGCTGCGTTGTTATGTGCCATTCTGTGGAGAAAACTTATCCGCTGCATATAGGCTATATTCCAAGGATATCTGAGCAGTCTCGTATATTTTGTTTTTTAGCATTTACTTTTGGAAGATGTGGGGTTCCAATATTTTTAATGATATCAGGATATCTTTTGCTGGATCGTACATATGATGGGGAGCAGTGCAGAAAATTCTGGAAGAATAATTGGTTGCGCCTGCTGGTTTGCTATGAATTATGGAATGTGATTTATAATTTTTATTTATGTTTCTTGCATCAGGAAAAATTTTCGATTAATTTTTTGCTGCAGGAAATGTTGTTCGTGCGTCAGATTAGCTTAAATCATATATGGTATTTGCCTATGATTATAGGTCTATATTTGTTGGTGCCATTTGTTGCAAATGGGCTACGCTCTTTGGATTACAAATTACTCCGATTTCCTATAATTATCATGTTTATGGCAGTCATGGTATTTCCGGTCATAGAGATAATCATGAAGGGAGTGGGAATGGAAACTTTATCGATTAAACTGTCGGATGGATTTTCTGGGGGGGTAAATGGTCTGTATCTAATTTGGGGATTCCTGATAAAAAAGGGAGTGCTAAAGAAGTGCAGAGTATACTGTATAGGACTGGTGGGAGTAGTGGCATTTTTGCTCACAATTAAATTGCAACTTTGGTCTTATCAGCACGGAAATGCTTATAATGTGTGGTACAACTGTGGCCTTTTAGTTATCTGCACGGTTTGTATATTTGAAATGTTTTCGCGAATAAGAATCACTAGATGCTGCAAATTGATAAAAGTGGTTTCTTATTATTCTTTTGCAATATACTTGATACATAATATGATGCTGAGGGAGATAAGTTCTATGATACAGCATATCAAGTTGCTTCAGCCAGTCAGGGTAGTATTATTATGGATAGGAAGCCTGATTTTGAGTATCTTTTGCGCAGCCATTATAAACAGAATACCAAAGGTAGGTAAGCTTTTGCTCTACACAAAAAATTGATATTGATGAGGATGAGGGCATGAAGAAAAAAATATGTTTAGAACGTAATGTTTCATATATCTTTTTGCAAGGGATTAAAATCGCGTTTTTTTCTGCTTTATTTTTGAGTATATTGATTTGTTTTATATTCTCTGGTTTAGATTATGCCAGAAAGTGTAACTATTTACCAAACTTCATGCTTGTTACCTATGGCATGATTATGCTGGTAGGTATTTATGTGATAATTCAGATGGTATCTGAGATAAAGTGCAGACGTGAGATTTGCGTAAAAACAAAGCTTAGGTTATTCTTGATTGGCTCTTTCTTTTTTTCTTTAGTACAGATATTTGCGATATATAATTATTATTTCAAGACAGATTGGGATGTGTCAACTATTATAAGGGCGGCGATGGATGCCGCAAATCATAAATCTATGGAACCTTATGAAGTGTATTTCTCTCAGTGTCCGAATAATTTATTCATTCTCTTTTGTTATTCGGCTGTAATCAAGATGGCAAATTTCATTGGATTAGGCTCGCATAGCTATTTTTGTATTCTTGTTTTTCAATGTATGTTATGCTGGTTAAGCGGATATTTGTTGTTCCAAATCGTAAATATTCTTGAGAGGTCATATCGCAAGGCAGTATTTGCAAATGCAATTTGGGTTTTGCTGATTGGAATATCGCCATGGATATCTATCCCCTATTCAGATACGATGGCGCTTGTTTTTCCGTTGCTGATTTTCTGGATATATCTACAAAATGGTAGAGGAAAGCCATTCCTTTTTTGGAAATGGTTCTTTATTATGTTCTTTTCTGTTATTGGATATCGATTAAAGCCACAAGTGCTTATCTTGGCTATTTCAATTGGACTTATATGTATTTTTTCAAGCTTTCATCTCAAATCAGTAAGAGGACAAATGAAAAAAGCGTATATCCCTGTAATAGGGCTTATGATGGGGTTATTGGCATCAGCCGTTGTGAACCGAGCAGCTATCGGAAGCCTGGACATTGAAGTGGATGCAGAGAAAGCATTTGGGATGACACATTACGCTATGATGGGGATGAATCCGGATGCAAAAGGAGTCTGGGCAAAGGAAGACGTAGAATTTTCAGCTAGTTTTGAAACAGCAGAGGAGCGTTCCCATATGAATATGGAAAAGCTGAAAGAACGTTTGGACGCTATGGGAGCAAAAGGGGTTCTGAGGCAGCTATGCTATAAGACTTTGACGAACTATAATGATGGAACTTTTTGCTGGGGGGGGTGAAGGCTCCTTTTATGCTGAGCTGAGAGGAGAGAAAACCATTTATTTTTCTGCATTATTGAGGAAAATTTACTATAATCGCAAGTATATGGGAGAATTTTATCCATTGTGGAGTAATTTTGCGCAGTCCATATGGATGGCCGTTCTGGTTCTTTCATTGGCATCTGTAGCTTCAAAAAAAGAGGAAGTACATACTATAATGTTAAGTATTGTAGGAATTACTGTGTTTGAATTGATTTTTGAGGCAAGAGCGCGATACCTTTTTATATATGTACCCTTTTACATTATTTTAGCTGTAAGAGGAGCAAGCGTGCTAAAATGGATGTGCAAAAATAAATTTCGGGAGAGACAAAACAGTCAAACGACCCAAACATAAGGCTATTCCCCTTCTGGGCTATAGCCTTGATATTCTGACCTTCCCGTCTTGACTCTTACCCAAAAGGAGACATTATTACCGATTCCTCTCTACAGCCTCTTATAATACCCCTCAATCAGCCGCGCCATCCTGCGCCTGCGCTTCTCCAGGAACCTGTCATAATCCCCCGCTTCCATGCCCACCACGCTTTCCGGAATGGCATTCTCCTCCAGGTTCCGCTTCAGGGCATCGCGGTCAGTGACATTGCCGATGACCGCATACCCGGACGCGCACTGTTCCAAAACCTTTCCGAAATAAATGCAGGGCGCCTCATCGCCGATGGCCTTATTCACCTGCGTGTCGAGGTATGTATATTTGGCGACCTGATTGTACCGGCCTTTTGTATCGATGCCCTGCCGCCTCAGATATGCCTTGGGGAAGATATGGTGTACATCCCCTGATATGTCCAGTAAGTCAGAAATCATGGTTCCCCGTATGAACAGGGAACTGCAGTTTAAGTGAATCTGGGCTGCCAGGAACGTGTTGAACGCCGGGCTGTTGACGGATGAGGTCTCCAGGTTCGCCGCCATGATGGCGGTGATGCGCTGCTGGCCGTCTATCAGCACATGTTTTCCGCCCGACACGGAACCATCCTTTGTATGTATGTCAGGATTCTTCCAGGTAATGATATAGCCTGTAGGGGTAGCCGTTATAAAGGGAGTCGATCAAATCCCTTACCTGGGCCCGTTTCCAGACGAAGGGCCGCTGTATCTCAGGTATCACGAACTGACCGGCTTCAATCAGGCCCAGAATGGCGCTGACGGAATACTGCGTTAGCGAGAATTTTTCTCCTACCATAAGGCTCCTTTCTTTGTGCCATTTTATAATCTTATGCTATTGTTGCAACCTTCTCTTTCAACCGCCTGACATCGCTTTCAAGAATGTTTACCCGTACCAACAGCATTTCCTTTTCGTTCTCGACATTCAATGCTTCATCCAATTTTCGACTTAAATCAAGATGTCCCTCTGCAACAATTTTTATGTTGCGGTTTGTTTCATTTTCAAGCGTTAACTGAATCTCTTTTAGATCTTTCTTGATTGGTTCCATTTTTTTGGCCACGATTTCGGCAATCATCTCCAAGTCTTTTTGTTCTAACATTTTCTATTCTCCTTCCGAAAATAATGTGGCAAAGGACATGCATGACCCATAGGCCGTCCCTGCCAATGCGTGTGAGTGAATCCGGCAGAAACTGCCCGAACGTGCGATCTGCACCTTTCACAGATGAATCGTTGACATAATTATCATAATACAGATGGTGGGGATTGTCAAATAAAATTTCCTAATAATATGATAGGGTATTGCATTCTACGAAAAACCATCTTAAAATGAAATCAGAAAATTCAGAATGAAAAGCGTAAAAAGGCATGCAAACAGGGGTAATGTCATGAAATCAGGCAACATGAAAATGATGGCGACACACAGCGTAAAGGATGAGGATGATAAAGCCATAGGCTTTATGATAAATAATCAATTCATTTCGAATGAAACCATCAAGGCCGAAATATATGAGGTCGATAACCTTGCAGTACAGGAGAATGGTGAAATCAGGGAAAGGGAAGCATTGCCGGAGGCCTATTACGGCGATGTCGTCATTAAAGCTGCCTATAAAAAGATTGTACAGGAAAACCAGTTCAGGAGGGACGTGCAGAAAGAGTTTGAGCGCTGGAGGAAGAGCGGATATGCCCAGGTGCTGCAGGTAGACGGCCCCAGGCAGGTCGGGAAGACCACAGAGCTGCTTAAGTTCGCATATAAAAACTATGGGCATGTCATATATGTGAACCTGGCGATGGACAGATTCGGGTTCACAAAGATAGCAAAGATGCCCAACATGTTATTAGGCATTGCCGATTATTGCTATAGGGCCAACCTTCCCAGGTATAAAGACAGCAGGGACACGATACTGATCATAGATGAAATCCAGACCAGCGCCGAGGTGTACAACAGCATAAGGGATTTAAGGCGCGATTTGAACTGCGATATAGCCGTGACCGGCAGCTATCTGGGAACCGTATTAGGCAAAAACGGATTCTTCCTGCCAGCCGGGACATTGGCATTTATAGATATGGGCGCCATAAGCTTCAAAGAGTTCACGCGGATATTCAAAGCCGAAAAGCTGTTGGAGGGAATCGATTTATACGGTTCTGGAAATCAGGAACACTACAATAGATTAAATGAGCTGTATGGGATATACAGGCAGATAGGCGGATATCCAGAGGTAGTCAAAAGATATATCAAGACGAAGAGCATAGAGGACAGCCAATTAGAGATAGGCAACCTGCTCCGGATATTCAAGCGCGAGTCACAGAATTATTTCAGCCAGCCGCGGGAAGCAGAGATTTTCGAGTCGGTATATATATCAGCCTTAGAGGAATTGTGCCATGAAAAGCGCGGGACAGGGAAGGGCTATCTGGAGTTGATCAGCAAGATAGCAAAGGATAACACAAGCCTCATCGTCAATAAAGATGAGGTGGCCAACGCAGTCGTGTGGCTGACCTATGCAGGCATCCTGTGCAAGTGCGATCTGGCCGTGAACGGGGACATCAGGAACATAAGCAGAAGCAGGCGGATGTATTTTTCTGACTGCGGGCTGGTGGCCTATCTGTCAAAAATGACGACCTTGGACGAAAGCGCCATAGAGGGCATACTGACTGAGACATTCGTGTTCAATGAGCTGCGGCTGCTGTTCCATCATGGCATTGCGGAAAGAAAAGTGATAGGAAGCAATGTATGTTTTTCCGTTTACGGTCAATATGAACTGGATTTCATGGTGGCTGACTCGAACAGGGTCGTCTATGGAATAGAAGTAAAGACCAGAGGCGGGAACCCATTGTCTCTGAAAGTGTTTATTGATAATCATCTCATAGATAAAGGCATAGTTGCCCAAACGACACCCGGCGGGCATGGCGACAGGTTCGATACCATACCTATCTATGCGGTGGGATGCAGGTTTCCTTACAGATAGGCCCCCAGCCCCTTCGCCTTAACGAAGTCCGGGCCGATCCTCCAAAGCGATATTGGGGCATCGGCCCTGTCCACTTCTTGGTTGGTGAGACAGAGACGGTATTGCTCCCCTTCGTTTTCTGCGTCAAACCAGTGCCCGCTGAATCATTCATTTCGTTAGCAAATGAATGAAATTCCAAAATAATTCTAAAGACTACCGAGCTCTTTTCCCTGGCGGGAGCCTATATCCCATGGAACTTGAAACTTATGGATTAAAAGCAGGGAACAAGCCCCTTCCCCACTGCATCAACGCGAGACTATGGAAATCCCTGTAAGGATCCACTGCCAGGAAGGCGGACAAGGAGGACGACATGACCCGGGCATGCTCTTGGAGGAGACCCATCGCTGAAGGGATGCCCCTGCACCCACAGTCATTTTACCCACCCCTTTTCCCATAAATTACAACTTTCTCAAAAAAGATGACAAGAAACCCTATGATTTATCCGGAAAGTGTTGTATAATTATATGAAGAACCAAATATAGGAGGTATCATATGGCAAAAGAAATGATAGCAATGCTTCTTGCCGGCGGACAGGGCTCCCGTCTCTACGCATTGACTGAGAAGCTTGCGAAACCGGCAGTTCCTTTTGGCGGCAAATACCGTATCATCGATTTTCCCCTCTCTAACTGTGTCAATTCGGGAATCGATACCGTGGGCATACTGACCCAGTACCAGCCCCTCGTCCTGAACGAGTACATCGGAAACGGCCAGCCCTGGGACCTGGATCGTCTCTACGGAGGCGTGCACGTCCTGCCGCCCTACCAGAAGGCCAGCGGCTCCGACTGGTACAAGGGCACGGCCAACGCGATCTACCAGAACATCTCCTTCATCGAAAGGTATGACCCCCAGTACGTCATCATCCTTTCCGGTGACCAGATCTGCAAGCAGGACTACAGCGACTTCTTAAAGTTCCACAAGGAGAAGAACGCGGAGTTCAGCGTGGCCGTCATGGAGGTGCCCTGGGAGGAGGCTTCCCGGTTCGGCCTGATGGTGGCGGACAAGGACGATCGTGTCACGGAGTTCCAGGAGAAGCCCAAGAATCCCAAGTCCAACCTGGCGTCCATGGGCATCTACATCTTCAACTGGGACATCCTGAAGAAGTACCTGGAGGAGGACGAGGCGGATCCGAATTCCGAGAACGATTTCGGCAACAATATCATTCCGAACCTGCTTCGGGACAACCGCAGGATGTACGCCTACCATTTCAACGGCTACTGGAAGGACGTAGGGACCATCGCCTCCCTCTGGGAAGCGAATATGGAGATCCTGGATCCCGAGCACAGCGGCATCAACCTGTTCGATGAGGACTGGAAAATCTACAGCCGCAACAGCGGCATGACCGGGCACAAAGTCAGCGCGGGCGGCGTGGTGGAGAACGCCATGATCACCGACGGCTGCAGGATCAAAGGGTCGGTGAAGCACTCCATCCTCTTCGCCGGCGTCAAGGTGGAGAAAGGCGCGGTGGTCGAGGACGCGGTAGTGATGGGCGGAACGGTGATCAAAGCGGGGGCTACGGTAAAGCACTGCATCGTGGCGGAGAACGTGACTATCGGAGAGAACGCGGTGGTGGGTGCCATGCCTACGGAGAGCGAGAACGGCGTGGCCACCGTGGGGGCAGACGTGAGCATCGGGGACAATGCCAAGGTGGGCCCCAATGCCATGGTGAGGAATAATGTGGAAGGCGGTGGAGAAGAATGGTAAATTCAAATACAAGTGCACTCGGTATTGTTTTCCCCAACAGCTATGACGCGTTGGTTCCGGATCTGGTGAATGTGCGTTTGATGGCTTCCATCCCCTTTGCCAGCCGTTATCGTCTGATCGATTTCATCCTTTCCAGCATGAGCCACTGTGACATCGACAACATCTCGGTGATGGTGAACAACAATTACCATTCCCTGATGGACCATCTGGGCTCCGGCCGCGAGTGGGATTTGGTGCGCAAGAACGGCGGCCTGCACATCTTCCCTCCCTTCATGGAGAAGAGCGCAAAGCCTTACATAGGGCGCGTGGGCGCGCTGGCCAATATCCTGGACTTCCTGCGGGATGAGAGGGAGAAGTACGTGGTCATCACGGATACCAATATCGTGGCCAACATCGATTTCAGCGATATGATTCGGTTCCATATCGAGAGCGGCGCGGATGTGACCATCGCCTATAACGAGCAGAGGCTTCCGGAGAGCCTGTTGAAGTACCAGTCCAACGACCTGGGCTATTATTACACCTTCGGCCTTGAGAAGGGCAGGATTCGGAAGATTTACGTGAACGCCAAGGACACGGGCGTCCAGAATTTCTCCATGAACATGTTCGTGGTGGAGCGGGAGCTGTTGATCGACCTGATCAACACGGCCTTCGTCCGCGGCCAGGAGTATTTCGAGCGGGACGTGCTGCTGCCTCAACTCGACAAGCTGAACGTCCAGGCGTATAAATATGAAGGCTATATCGCACGCATCTGCGATATGAAGAGTTATTTCGATGAGAACATGAAGCTCCTGGACGACTACAACCTGGACGCGCTGTTCTCCGGAGGCCCTATCTACACGAAGATTCGCGACGACAACCCCACCAGGTACATCGAGGGCGCGAAGGTGCAGAACGTGATGGTGGCTGACGGCTGCGTCATCGAGGGAGAGGTGGAGAACAGCATCCTGTTCCGCGGCGTGAAGGTGGCAAAGGGCGCGAAGGTGAAGAACAGCATCCTGATGCAGGATGCCGTGGTGGAGGCCGGCGCGCAGGTGGAGTACCTTGTGATGGACAAGAACGTCACCATCACCGCAGGCAAGGACATGAAGGGGACTTCCACATATCCGGTGTATATCGGGAAATTCCAGACAGTATGAGCGCGCAGGACGGGACATCCCCATGACGGCATGGAATCGGCTTCACGGGAGGGGATTCCTGTCTGTAACGCATACTACCACGAGAGGATCCAGTCCAGAGGGCCGGATTCTCTTTTTTTCTTGCATTTCCCGCCATCTTTTCATATAATGGTACAGGGAATCCGGTTCTGCCCGGATTTCCAGGGGAGGAAAGTGTGAAGAGGGAATTGGAGGATAAGTAATTATGGGAAGAGAAGATTATGCAAGGGCATACAGGGCAGGGAAGAAGGACTATCAGGCCCGGATGCTTCGGGGAGAGAAGCCCACGCTGGCAGTGCTGGACGACATCATGCCGGAGAAGGGGCATTATCATGAGGTGCCATTAGGCACGATACAGGTTCCGATTGAGCGCATCGTGGGGACGAAGACGGTGGGGAGGAGCAATTCCTTCGCGGGAAACTTCATGCCCATCCTGCGGGACAGCTCCGAGTTTGCCGCCAAATGGGCGAACCTCAGCGAATACCAGAAGAACGAGGGCATCCAGGATGCTATCAAGGTCTATGAATACATGAACAAGTTCTATGTGGAGGAGGGCAACAAGCGGGTCAGCGTCATGAAGTATTTTGGCGCAGTGTCGATTCTGGGCAATGTGATCCGTATCGTGCCCCAGCGCACGGACGAAAAGGAGAACAGGATCTACTTCGAATTCCTGGACTTCTATCAGGCCGCGCCCATCAACTATATCTGGTTCTCCAGGGAGGGGAGCTTTGCAAAGCTGCAGAAGATCGTGGGCAAGGAGCCCGGGGAGGAATGGACGAAGGATGAGCTCCTGAAGTTCAGCGCCCTTTACACCAGGTTCGGCGCGGAATACAACGAGGAGGGCGGCAGCAAGCTGGCCATCACTCAGGGGGATGCCTTCCTGGCGTTCATCACCCTGTACGGATATGATGAGGTGGACGAGAAGACCACCAATGAGCTGAACGAGCTCATCAAGAAGAGCTGGGAGGAGTTCGAGCTCCTGCAGGAGCAGGGGGACATCGACCTGAAGATGGAGCCCAGCCATGAGAAGAAGCCAAAGCCGCTGCTGAGCATGCTGCTCCCGCTGAGCGGGCCCGAGGTAAAGGCGGCGTTCATCTATGAGAAGACGCCGGGGACTTCCGCGTGGACCTACGCCCATGAGCTGGGCAGGCTCTATCTGGAGCAGACCTTCCCGGACGAGGTGAGCACGGTGGCCTATGAGAACGGGACGGAGGAGAATGTGGAGGGCCTGATCGCGGACGCCATCCAGTCGGGCTGCAACCTGATCTTCACCACCACGCCGCCCTTCGTGCAGGCCAGCGTGAAGGCGGCCATCGCAAATCCGGATGTGAAGATCCTAAACTGTTCCCTGAATACATCGCACCGCTATATCCGCACATACTATTCCCGGATGCACGAGGCGAAGTTCCTGATGGGGGCCATCGCCGGGGCCATGGCGGAGAACAATCGGCTGACCTATATCGCGGATTACCCTATTTTCGGCTCCATCGCCAATATCAACGCCTTCGCCCTGGGAGCGAAGATGATCAATCCCCGGGCCAAGGTCTATCTGGTGTGGTCTTCCATGAAGGAGACGGACATGGAGAAGGAGATGCGGGAGACGGCGTCGGCCTGTATCTCGGGACGGGATATGGTGATCCCGGAGGAGGCGTCCCGGTTCTTCGGCATCTACCATGTGGAAGGCGGGCATCCCAGGAACCTTGCCATGCCCCTGTACCACTGGGGGAAATTCTATGAGGAGCTGATCCGGACGATCATGGACGGCACATGGAAATACGATGACAACGCATCCACCACCAAGGCGATCAACTACTGGTGGGGCATATCGGCAGGCGTCATCGATGTGGTCTGCTCCAGGCATCTGCCCATCGGCACCAGGCGCCTGGTGGAGCTGCTGAAGCATACCATCAGCGCGGAGGAATTCAATCCCTTCTCCGGCATCCTGTACTCCCAGAACGGGGTGGTGCAGGACGACCCGAACCGGGTGATGCTGCCTGAGGAGATCATGACCATGGACTGGCTGGCGGAGAACGTCATCGGCTCCATCCCGAAGAAGGAGGAGCTGAAGGAGCAGGCGGAGCCGGTCATCAAGCAGCAGGGCATAACGAGCGGAAGCTAGTACCGATTGCGCAAGGATTCGTGCATCGGGGTACCGGAATGCTTTCGCGGCACCCGGCAGGGCAGGGGTACAAAAGGGAAGCAGGAAGTTCCGGACGGCTACGCTGGCACAGGACGGAAGGGAAACAGGGATTGGCATGAAGATTTTGGTAATTGCGGACGAGGAGTCGAAATATCTGTGGGACTTTTTTGAGAAGAGCAAAGTGGAGGGAATCGACCTTATCATTTCCTGCGGCGATTTGGATCCGCGCTATCTTTCTTTTCTGGTGACCCTTGCCAATGTGCCCGTGCTGTATGTGCACGGCAATCATGACAAGAAATACGCGCAGGTGCCGCCAGAGGGCTGCACATGCATCGAAGACGAGATCTTCGTCTATCAGGGGGTGCGCATCCTGGGGCTGGGGGGCTCCATGCGCTACAAGCCGGGGCCTCATCAATACACGGAGAGGGAGATGAAGTGGCGGGTCAGGAAGCTGGGCTTTCAGCTGTTCAAGAAGCGCGGCTTTGACATCCTGGTGGCCCATTCCCCGGCCTATCAGCTCAATGACGGGCGCGATCTCCCCCACCAGGGATTCCGGGTCTTCCGGACGCTGATGGAGAAATACCACCCCAAATATTTCCTCCACGGCCATGTGCACATGTCCTACGGGAGGCAGCACAAGCGGTACGACAAGTACATGGACACGCATATCATCAATGCGTTTGAGAGATGTATCATTGACACGGATGACGAAAATCCGCAGGAACATATCCGATAGACCGCTTTCCGGCGGGACATGGATTCCGGGGATGCAGAATCGGATTGTTG
>OFFE01000935.1_pt1 | contig 22999 bp, 17 predicted proteins | sample 1521371 | NCBI WGS metagenome assembly OFFE01 (sample SAMEA3504131, study PRJEB24116) | mouse gut metagenome | biome: mouse gut; feature: mouse-associated habitat; material: faeces | place: Denmark | collected 2011 | reverse complement strand
TGCCGGATACCTTCCGCTACCGGCTTTCCGAGCCGAATATCTGCGTGCTGGACATGGTCTCCGTCACGGACGGCAGGGGCGACGAAATCCCCCGGATGGAAGTGCTGAAAGCAGACCGGGCCCTGCGGGACATACTGGGCATCCCTTACCGGGGCGGCGAGATGCTGCAGCCCTGGTATCAGGTGAAATATAAGGGCGGGAACACGAAGCTGCTGGATACAATCTCTCTTCGATATGATATTGAAATCGCGGAGATTCCCGGGGATGTGCGGCTTGCAGTGGAGGATTTGACGCATATCCGACAGATTCTTGTAAACGGGAAGGAGATTCCCCTGACCAGCAGGGGGAAATGGATTGACATATGCTTTGACGAGCTGGAGATTCCGGCTCAGATTCTGGAGAAGGGCCACAATACCGTCACCATCGCCATGGATTATTACAGCACATGCGGCATAGAGGCGGTCTACCTGCTGGGGGATTTCGGCGTGGAAATCCAGGATGCTGCTTCCGGGGACAGGAATTCTGGCGGAGGAGTTTCCGCGGACGGAGCGGCCGGGAATACCGCCGGAAAACCTGTGGAAAGAGCTTCTGCGGATGCTTTCCCCAGCGGCAGCCGCGTGATTCTTACAGGGCTACCGGAAAGGCTGGCAGTCGGAGACATCACTGGCCAGGGACTGCCTTTCTACTCCGGAAGCGTAATCTATGAGCTGGATGGGACGGCAGCGGGGGAAGAGGCAAAGCACTGCCGCGTAAGCGTAAAGGCCTCCGGCTTCGGTGGGGCGCTGATCAAGCTCCACGGAGACGGCGAAGGGACGATTGCGTTCCCGCCCTATCGGGCCGAGGCAAAGAACCTGCGCAGCATCGAGGTGGTACTGACCAGGCGCAACACCTTCGGGCCCCTGCACCAGTGCCCGAAGGAAGCGCCGTCCTACGGCCCGGGGAATTTCATGACGACAGGCGAAGGATGGAGCGATGCGTATATGCTCTATCCCCAGGGGCTGATAGAGAAGCCGGAGGTCAGGAGAGGGTAGAGGGGCACCATAGCGATTTTCCCCAAAACCCGGCATGATTATCGAAGACATACTGAAGATATGCTGCTGGATTTCGGGGAAAATCCTGTTGTAAAATGCGAGGCGTTGCCTTATAATAAAAGAAATAATAGCTTTATCTCTATATTTTTTCCTATAGGAAAGCGCATACTATTACCTATAGGGAGGGCGATGGAAGCGATGAAACGTAAAAAAGGCCTTAGTGAAAACATGCTTGTGGATGGCGAGGAGGTAGATGCGATGCCAGCTATTGAATTAGTGGAACACGAAAGAACAGCCTATGTAAAGGGCATGGAAGACTACTTACGGGAGCTGAAATTGATGCCGAACAATGAAGCGGTCAGGAAATCCCGGGAAAGCCTGGAGAAATGCCATATCATACGTGAAGATGGCGAATTCTCGGAAAGGTACAGCAATCTTGGGAAATATGTCCAGCGCAGGAGATGATATATGTATAGCAATTTGCCGAATTTGGTTCTTGGTTTTCATGGCTGTGATTTAGACACATACAAGAATGTATTGTATAAGCACAATAAGCTGAGGGCAAGCCATAATTCATAAGAAGCATCCTGATGAAAAGCCAAAAGAGCCAGCAGCTATTGGAGCGGTCATAAGCCTGGGGCATTGTCTGGACTTGGCTGATTATGGCAGTGCTTCTATTCTTAAGACGGGATACGAGATTTTAAAATTTGAATTCTCTTTGTTGGGAAAATCTTTAAATAAAGATCTTCTGTTAAGAGAACTGGATTGTGCTGTCATTGAAAGGATACATCAGTACAACAGGGAGAATGACGAAAGGCCTTACGATAGTATCCGAGGAGTGTTCATCGAAGGAAATCCTGTTTACGAAAACTCAGGAATCATGGAAAAGACACATACCCAGCTGTGCATCATCAATCCGAACTGTATCAAAGGCTATTTTAGTCCAATGCTGCCCGATAGTGAATGGAATATGGTCTGAACCAAATCTGTCAATCCTAATATCCTTTTTCATCATAAAAACACAGACATTATGGAAAATAATATCAACCGCGCAGCTGCGAAGGCGTCATCCCTGTAGCCTGCTTGAACTTTCTGCGGAAGCTGGACGTGTTCACATAGCCCACAGCCAGGCTGATGTCATCGATAGACATGTCCGTGTTGAGCAGCAGCTCCTTCGCCTTCCCCAGGCGCAGATTCCATACATAATCCGAAAAATTCTCTCCCATCTCCTTTTTGAACAGATAGCTCATATAAGCGATGCTCACATGGAAATTGTCTGCCAGGTAAGAGATGGAGAAATCTGCCGAAGTGAAATTCTCATCCACCAGCTGCTCGATTTGTGCGGCATTGATCAGCTGATTCTCCGCCTCTGACACGAAGAGAGCCAGGAGCTGTCCGATATGGGACTGGATTTCCTGCTTCTTTTCCTGGTAGGGGAAGCTGCGGCAGAAATACAGGGCCTCAAAATAGGTATCACGGTAATCCTTAAATTTGACATTCATCTGGTTCATGGCGTTTATGAGGGCCGTCAGAATATCTATGAGCACGCAGCGCACGAAAAAGTCGGGCAGCGTATTCTCCGTGGAAAAGGAGCCGTCCAGCAGAGCGGAGAGCTGCTGGATTCCGGATTCAGCCCTCTTGAAATCGTGATCCTTCAGGGCCTGAGCCAGCCCATCCAACAGCTCATAGGGATATGTGAGGACATGCTCCCCCGGCAGGGTGGAATCCATGGCGCCAAAAGATGCCACTTTCCTATGGCTCCATTCCCTGCTGGCAAGCATAGCGTTTTCATAGAGGGAGGGGATGTCCATGGGCGAGGAGGAGCCATTGCTTAAAGCGGACAGATACTCCCTTTCCTCACAGTTATTCTCCAGCAGGGCAAGCAGCGCCTCCTCTTTGCGCTGCTCCATCCCCGGATAGCTTAGCAGGAACATGGCGGTATCGCGGTCATATTCCAGCATGAGGCAGGAACTTTTTTCCGGCAGAGCGTCTTTCAGGAACAGCGCAATTTCCTGAAACTGCACGCCGGAATCCGCCGGAAGCAGCTCGGGAGAGATTCTCATGCGGAGCGCGAAAATCAGATTGTCCGGCTCCATAGTGAAGAATGGATCTATGCGGTCAAAGGCCCCCATCTGTCCGATGCTTTCCGCTGCGACGACCTGCCTATCCGCCACGATGGAGTCGAGTATGGATTTCTGCATGGAAAGCCGATATTTTTCTATTTTATTCTGTAGGTTCTTATTTTCCGCGGCAGCATCGGAAAAGGCCAAATCCAGCTGCTCCAGGTAGCTTTGATTGAAGGCAGGATTCTTTATGATTTTCCTGGTGAGCCTGCTGAGCGGCAGATAAGTTCTCCTCATAGCGAAAAGCACTATGAGCATACCGGCGACACCTAAGAGGAACAGAATCAGGTAGGTGCGGGAGAGGATTGCATTGATTCTGTCCATGATAGCTTTGTCGGAAATCATGGCGACCATCTTGAAGCCGCTGTAGAGGCCGGAACTGACCTGCAGGGAGGTCTGGGAGTCCAGATGGCAGACTTCCGTATCATCCTGGATTGCGGAGAGATGAGGGGCCAAAAGAGAGCTGTTCACACCGACAGCGATTTGGTTGTCAGACCCCACCAATGCAATGGAGATGATTTCCTCCGACAGGATGCCATTCAACATGTTGGACACGCTTATTTCATTTATGATATAGAAGAGCGTATACCCCATGCCTTTATCATGGTAAGGGTAATAGATTAAATAGGAAGCATTCTCCCCTTTGACGGAGATGAGCTGGTTCGTGATGGAATCCTGATACTCGTCGGGATTGAATACAGTATAGCTCTTGTCATCAAATATATGGAAGACACCATCGGTATATTTCACATACTTCCCTGTCGAATAGAGTTTATCACGGACTGCGTCGTAATAAACGATACCCTGAATCATGTCATTGGCAATGGCATACGAATTGATTTCCTGGGAGGCGACATACTGTTTCCAGGGATTGTCTGTATGCCTTGACAATGCGAGATTGATGTTGTTGGCCAGCGAACTGTTGATTTGACTGACAGTGGCCAGTCCATTGGAGAACTGAGTTTTGATGTGGGACAGCTGCTGATTGGCCTGCTGGTTCAGCATGTCGAGATAGGATCTTGACAGCTGGATGCGCACAATAAAAAGAAAGCTTACCAGAAGGAAGCTCAATAGGATGAAATAGGATAAAAAATAATGGATCAGGGTACGATGCGTCCGATGGATAGAATTAAACACTTTTTTCATAAAATGCCTCCTAAAACTGCTAATATTATACAACATTTTAATAGAATCTGCAACCCAAGGGAATTTCATTGTGGAATATAAATGAAGGTACATTTTTTGTATGGCCCTTTTGAATAATGTATTCTGGCGGATGCGAGTTGATAAAAAATGGTGTCTAATATATTTCTGGCCTGCGAGTGATCACAAGGACATTCATTTAAAATAATGTAAAAAATATGTGTCTTGCATTTTTCTATAGTGATATTCCATAATAAAAACAGGTTTCGCAAGAGTGGCGCCTCTCGTAAATCTAAAAAATATATTTCATAAGGAGGTATTTATGAAGATTAAGAAAGTAGCTGCACTATTGATGGCCACAGTGATGGCGATGTCGCTTATGGTTGGCTGCGGATCCAATGATGGCCGGGACAGCGGAAGTCAGAGCAACGAGAGCAAGACCCAGGAGAGCGAGTCTAAGGCAGAAGAATCCAAGACGAAAGAAGCCGCTGGCGGTCCTATTACATTCCCCCTTGCCGAGACGATAGAGTTCACCGCTTTCTCAGGCATGAACCAGTCCTATTCTCTACAGGATAATCTGGCGATGCAGGAGGCTATGTCCAGAGCCAACATCAATATTACATTTGACAGTGTCCTGGCCGCAGACCAGGGAGAGAAGATGAACCTGATACTGGCTTCCGGCGAATATCCTGATATGCTCTTCAAGTCTGGCATCAGGATGGGCGACCTGACCAAGTATGGCGGACAGGGTATCCTGATTCCTCTGGAGGATCTGATTCATGAGTATATGCCGAATCTGACGGCAAAGTTGGATGAGCTTGACGGCTGGCAGTATCTGACCTCTCCCGATGGACATATATATTCTGTTCCTCAGATTTCAAACCGCGGTGAAATCAACCTGTTCTGGCTGAACAAGAGATGGCTCGACAACCTGGGGCTGCAGGAGCCCAAGAGCATGGATGAGCTTTACCAAGTATTGAAAGCTTTCAAAGAGCAGGACGCCAATGGCAACGGCGATGTCAATGATGAGATTCCTTACAGTCTGGCACAGGGCGATTATTTAGGGCTGTTGAAGTATTCCGAGTTCTGTTATGACGAGTCTACCATGTGTGCCGTAATCGATGGCAGGCTTACCTATGTACCTACCACTGATTACTTTAAGGAATATGTTGCCTTTTTGGCAAAGCTGTATCAAGAGGGGCTGCTTGAGCAGAATTCCTTTACCCAGGGTGGTGAACAGCAGCAGGCTATCGGTCAGTCAGGGGATGTATACGGCTCTTTCTGGACAATGGGAGCATTCCTTACGGTAGGGCGCGATAATGACGATGACTATGTAGTTATGACTCCTTTCTATGAGGACACTTATCCTATTCTCACTGGCATCACAGACGGCACTGTGGCAATTACCGATGCCTGTGAGAATCCGGAAGTCCTGATGGCATGGCTTGACTATTTCTACAGCGAGGAGGGCGGTATACTTGCGTGGATGGGCGTGGAAGGAAAGACTTATCAGGTTGCCGACAATGGCAAGTGGGAGTGGATACTGGGCGGAGAGTACGGAGACGACATCGCCACTGTGCGTTCCAGCTCGGCTATTCAGGGAGCACAGGCTCATCCTTCCATTCAGCCTGCCTTCTGGTTCGAGATGTCCCCGGAAGTGGACGCGGACGAGGTATATCTGAACAATGAGCGTAAGAGAATCGCAGAATTGGGCAAGGTTGCCCTTCCTGTGATGGCCTATACGGAAGAGGACAATGCTCAGATTGCCACCTTCAGGGCGGATATCGACAGTTATATCAATCAGTTCATCGCACAGGTATGCATCGGTGAGGTGAATCTGGAATCCGGCTGGGATACCTATCTTGAGACAATGGAGGCTATGGGAGCTTCCAGGCTGGCTGAACTTCATGAGAAGACCTATAATGCATCTGTTCAATAATCTGGCACGGCTTTGACGTAAAATATGAACTGGAAAACGGAGGAATGGAGGTTTCTTCATTCCTCCGTTTAAGGAAAGGAGAGTTTTAATGGCAGGAAAGACAATGCAGAAGAGTGAAACCGCTGTACAAAACCTTGCCGGAAAACCCAAGGAAAGCTTTTTTGTCAGGCTTGGAAAGAACATGAAGAAAAACTGGATCCTCTACGTGATGATTCTTCCGGTAGTCGTATATTATATCGTATTTGCCTATGCTCCGATGTACGGTATTCAGCTTGCCTTCAAGAATTATCGTGTAAAGGAAGGTGTTTTGGGAAGCCCCTGGGTGGGCTTCGAACATTTCAAGCGTTTCTTCAGTGCCTATAATTTCAAGCTTCTGCTGATGAATACACTTGGAATCAGCGTATACAGCATTCTGGCAGGATTTCCGATTCCAATCATTTTCGCTCTGATGCTCAATTATGTGAAAAACAAGTACCTGAAAAAGACGGTTCAAATGGTTTCTTATGCCCCTTACTTTATTTCCACTGTGGTTATGTGTGGCATGATAACAATCTTCATGGGCACGGATTCGGGTATTTTCAATATAATCCGTGGTTTCTTGGGGATGGAGCCTGTGGATGCCCTGTCGAAGCCCGGGTGGTTCAAGTCCATCTACGTCTGGACGGGTGTGTGGCAGGGAATGGGCTGGAGCTCCATTATATACATATCGGCGCTTTCAGGCGTGGATATGCAGCTTCATGAAGCCGCTATCGTGGATGGGGCTACCAAGCTGCAGAGAATCATCCATGTGGATCTGCCCTCCATCAAGCCTACCATTGTCATGCTGTTGATTTTGCAGATGGGCTCTCTGATGGGCGTAGGATTTGAAAAGGTCTTTCTGCTACAGAATACCTTGAACAAAAGCGCAGCCTCAGTCATCTCCACGTATGTGTATGAAGTAGGCCTGATTAACAGTGATTACGGATATTCCACGGCTGTGGGGCTGTTCAACTCAGTCATCAATGTCATATTGATTGTCACTGCCAACCAGCTGAGCAAAAAGCTGGCTGATGAGAGCCTGTTCTGAGGAGGGAATGAGAATGAGAGATAAAACAATGCATGTAAAACGTTCCTATTCCGACAAAATATTCGACAGCGTCAATGTGGCGGTCATGATTTTTCTGCTGATTATCTTCGTCTGGCCGTTATGGTTCGTGGTAATCGCATCCGTGAGCAATCCAAACGAGGTATGGAACGGGAACGTGCTTCTGGTTCCGAAGGATTTTACGCTGATGGCCTATGAAGAGCTGATGAAATATAAAATGATATGGACGGGCTATCGGAATACGATTTTTTATACGGTGGTGGGCACTTTTGTCAATCTGGTCATGACGATTTGCGCGGCATACCCGCTTTCCAGAAAGGATTTCATGCCCCGCAATTTCTTCATGTTCCTGTTCATGCTGACCATGTATTTCAGCGGCGGGCTGATTCCGACTTATCTTGTGGTGAACAAGGTAGGGCTAGTGAATTCGCCATGGGCCATGATCATCCCCGGAGCCTGCTCCATCTACAATGTCATCATCACAAGGACATATTTCATCAACAGCATACCGTCTACCCTGCAGGACGCAGCGGAGCTGGACGGCGCGAATTCCTTCCAGTATCTGATGCAGGTGGTGCTGCCCCTGTCCAAGCCTATCATAGCGGTCATCGCGCTGTACTATGCGGTGGGCCACTGGAATGATTTCTACACGGCGCTGATCTACATCAACAAGCAGGAGTACATGCCGCTGCAGTCCTTCCTGCGCGACATATTGATGTCCAACAAGATGACCCTGAACGACATGCAGGGCCTGGACGCGGCCGCCACGGAAGCCAGGATGCGCCTGGCCCAGACCTTGAAGTACAGCGTCATCATCGTATCCACCGTGCCGGTGCTGTGCATCTACCCTTTTATCCAGAAGTATTTCGTGAAGGGGGTCATGATTGGTTCCGTAAAAGGATGAACGCGCTACGACTGTCAGGAGAATGCACAAGGGTGTTTTCCTGGCAGTTTCATATTTTACTTATAAAGGACTTTGAAGAAAATGCAGTTGTAAAATACAAGGCATTGCCTTATAATGAAAGAAATTATAGCAATTTTCCCTATAGTAAAGTGTATGCTATTAAAAGGATTATAGTGGGGGAGCGATTGAATGGAAAAAATTATCAATGTAGCGCAATACGTGTTCATCGAATACAAAAGAGTGACAGGAGAAGTAATTGATGAAATGAAGCTTCATAAGCTACTCTATTTTGCACAACGCGAATCATTAGCGATAACGAACTCTCCCCTTTTTGAGGGAGAATTCGAAGGCTGGAAATACGGACCGGTCTGTAAGGAAATCCGCAACTCTATCACACCGGACGGCATTATAGACGTATCCGGAGACATATCTGATGAATGCAAGTATATCGTCAATAATGTGATTCTGGAATATGGCGCTCTTGCGTCCTGGAAGCTCAGTGAACTGTCCCACAAAGAGATTTCCTGGAAAAACGCGAGAACTGGACTCCATGAAGGAGAAAACGGGAATCGTAAGCTGAAGTTGGAGGATATCAGGATAGATGCCCAGAAGGTCAGGCCATATGACCATGTGTGGGACATGTATTACGATGAATTCGAAGACGAGGTGGCAGAATGATTGGAAAGATTTACTCGTCTGTCACGCCGTTTTATGATAGCAAAAAAGGTATGAATTCATTTAAGCGCCGTCCGGTGCTTATCATTAATGGCCCACGAAATAACGATTACACGGTTCTCCCGGTATCGACCGTCACCCATACAGAACATATTGATTCAGAATATGATGTAAGGGTAGAGCCCGATAAATATCCAAAATTAAACCTGAACCGGATTTCATATATAAGAACACATAAGCAGACCACGGTGCATCGGGCTTCTCTGACAAAGGAGATTGGCGATTTGAAAGCGGAATATGAGGATTTGTATTTATCAGTTTTAGAAAAACTGGAGAGCTTCAATAAAATGGTCATGGAAAATGCACTTTAGATTAGAGAAAGCAGTACCTTCCTGTTGACAGAAGCTTATATGGCATTTTGCGCCCGGGAAATAGGAAAAATATATTACTAATCATCTTGACAATCCATATCTTTTACATCAGAATAAAAACAGAGTCCGCTTTCCGGCAGGGCTCTGTCATCATACACACAAACATCCGACACATACCAAAAACCCAAAAAGGAGGCCTATCACATGAAATGCTACATCAAAGACTATCCGAGACCCCAGTTCGTAAGAGCAGACTGGGAAAACCTGAACGGCACATGGGACTTTTGCTTCGATGATTACAACCGGGGAGAGAAGGAGCGTTGGCAGGAGAAATTCCCCGGCGGCCTGCGGATACAGGTGCCCTTCACCTATGAGACGAAGCTCAGCGGCATAAAAGAGGAGGCTCCCCACAGCAATGTCTGGTACAGAAGGAGCATCCAGGTGGACGCGGGAAGGCTGGAACAGGACAATTACATCCTGCATTTCGAGGGCTCGGATTTCCTGACGAAGGTGTGGGTGAACGGCCGGTATGCCGGAAGCCACAGGGGCGGCTACGCCAGGCTCTCCTTTGACATCACCAACCTGGTCTGGGACGGCGAGAACGAGATAGTGGTGAAGGCGGAGGACTCCATGGATGTCCAGCAGCCCAGAGGAAAGCAGAGGTGGCTTCCGGAGAGCTACGGCTGCTTCTACGTGCAGACCACAGGCATCTGGAAGACCGTCTGGTCGGAATATGTGCCGAAGACCCATCTGTCCCGCGTGAAGATGACCCCGAACATGGAGGACAGATGCCTGGAGGTGGAATATGAAGTGGAGGCGCCCGCCTATGCCTGGGACGGCAGCCTGACGGTGGAGGCGGTCGTTACCTTCCAGGGCAATCCGGTATGCCGGAACCTGACTGCTGTGAACAGCGGGCTAGTCCGGACGAAGCTGGATGTGATGACGGAGGCCCTGGGCGATGTGGACTGGGTGGTGCGCACATGGACGCCGGAGCATCCCAATCTGTATGATGTGGAATTCCGTTTAATAAAAGACGGAGAGACGCACGATGCGGTGGGCTCCTATTTCGCCATGCGGGAAATCCGCATAGACGGACGGCACATCCTGCTGAACAGCTATCCCCTCTACCAGAGACTGATGCTGGATCAGGGCTACTGGAAGGATTCCCATCTGACCCCGCCGAGCGAGGAGGCCCTGATAGAGGACATCGACAAAATCCGGGCCATGGGCTACAACGGCGTGCGCAAGCACCAGAAGGTGGAGGACGAGCGGTTCCTGTACTGGTGCGACGTGAAGGGCCTGCTGCTCTGGAGCGAGATGGCCGCGGCCTACCGCTATTCGGACAATGCGGTGGCGGAGTTCACCGCCGAGTGGGTGGAGATCCTGCGGCAGAACTACAACCATCCCTGCATCATCGTCTGGACGCCCTTCAACGAATCCTGGGGCATCTCCAGGGTGAAGACGAACCGGAAGGAGCAGCAGTTCACCGAGGCCATCTACCATCTGACCAAGAGCATGGACGGCACGCGGCCCGTGGTCTCCAATGACGGCTGGGAGCACACGCTGACGGACATTCTGACCCTGCATGACTATGAGGAGGCGGGCAGCGTACTGAAGGCGCGGTATACAGACCACAAGGACGAGCTTCTGACGGCGGCCATATGCCACAACGGTTTCAAGACGGCCCTGGCGGACGGCTACGGATACTGTGGGCAGCCCGTCATCATCAGCGAGTACGGCGGCATCGCTTTCGACAACAATGGCGACGGATGGGGCTACGGCAATCTGGTGAAGTCCAAGGAGGATTTCATCCGCAGGTTCGACGATGTCACCACTGCCATCAAGGAACTGCCCTATGTATGCGGCTACTGCTACACCCAGGTGACGGACGTGCAGCAGGAGGTGAACGGCCTGATGGACGAGGAGCGCAATTTCAAGGTAGAGCCGGAGATCATCCGGGAGATCAACGAGAGGAAGGTTCTCTAAGAGTGTATGGTTTTGTTTCCTGGCTTCCGGGCAAAAAGCATTTGAGCCATATTTTTCTCTTGCCGCTTTTGTGGTATATTTAGTGAAAATTCTTGCATAATGCGGATTGCGGGAGGGTATGCGGATGATCGATACGGGCGGACAGCCCTCAAAGCTGAGAAAGGAAGAGTGGCTGAGGGAAAACCCCATCTATCAGAATACGGTTGCCTGCGAGAAGAGGTTCAATCCGGACTTTTCCCTGTCCCAGCTGCATTTCCATGAATTCCTGGAAGTCAGCATCATCGCGGAGGGCAGCGGCATCCATCGCATCTGGAACAGGGTCCTGACGTGCAGGAAGGGCGATGTCTATGTGCTGAACGCGGGCGTGCCCCACGAGTATTTCGTGAAGGAGGGGGAGGAAAAGCTGGTCATCCGGAACATCCTGTTCGATGTGGAGGACTGGTTCACAGGGGATCTGGCCTTGCCGGACAGCCCCCGGTTCTGCTACGGGATTTTCGACGAGGACATCCTGTCCGCCTATGTGTCCCTGAAGGGGCGCTCCATGGAGACGGTGGAGAGGATTTATCAGGCCATCGAAAAGGAGACTGTGGAAAAGGAACCTGAGTGGATGGAAGCCGTGAAGGCGCAGCTCGTCCTGCTCTTGATCGCCATAAGACGGCATCTGGAGGAATCCTCCACGGATTCTTCTGTGACGCCCAGGGACAGGATGGTGGTGTCCACGGCCATGCGCCTGGTGAGGGAACAGTATTTCGATAAGGAACTGACGCTGGAGAGCATAGCGGATTCCCTGTACCTGAGCAAGTCTTATCTGAGCAAGCTGTTCTGCCGTGTCACGGGGGAGCATTTTTCCGAGTATCTCCGCAGCGTCCGGCTGCAGCAGGCCTGCAGGCTGCTGCGGGACACCCAGTTGACCAATGAGCAGATCGTGTACGGATGCGGCTTAAAGGACGTGCCCTCCTTCTACCAGTTGTTCAAGGCGAAGCTATCCATGACGCCCAACAGATATCGGACGGAAACAAGAAAAACCATACAAAATAAAGAAGGAAAAGGAGAACCGAACATGAGCATTTTGACAGACATTTCAGAGAACCTGCAGCGGGGCAAGGCGAAGGTGGTAAAGGAGCTGGTACAGCAGGCAGTGGATGAGGGCATCCCTGTAGAGCAGATCCTGAGCGAGGGATTGCTGGACGGCATGGGCATCATCGGCGAGAAGTTCAAGAACAACGAGGTGTATGTGCCGGAGGTGCTTGTGGCCGCCAGGGCCATGAACATGGGGGCGCAGGTGCTCAAGCCCCTGATGGCGGAGGCAGGCGTGAAGGCCACAGGAAAGGTTTGCATCGGCACCGTACAGGGCGACCTCCACGACATCGGCAAGAACCTGGTGAAGATGATGATGGAGGGCAAGGGGCTGGAGGTAGTGGACCTGGGCACGGACGTGGCTCCGGAGACCTATGTGCAGACTGCCATCGAGCAGGGCTGCCAGGTGATCTGCTGCTCCGCGCTGCTGACCACCACCATGGGCGTCATGGAGGAAGTGGTGAAGAAGGCGGAGGAAGCAGGTATCCGGGACAAGGTGAAGATCATGGTCGGCGGAGCGCCGGTGACGGAGGAGTATTGCCGGAAGATCGGCGCGGACAAGTATACCCCGGATGCGGCCAGCGCGGCGGATGCCGCCGTGGAGCTCTGCGCTGCCTGCTGAGAAAATCTGTTGCATTAGCCTGCACCCGAAAGGAGATTTCGATTGTAGACTTTCAATCGTAGATTTTGAGTGCGAGGGAGCGGGCATGGGGGATAATGTATGAAGAGAGATATGCGAAAATGGCTGGAGGAGCTTCAGGCTGCCCCAGTGAAAAAAGCCATGCCGGTTCTGTCCTTTCCGGCGGTGCAGCTCCTGGGGATCAGCGTGAAGGAGCTAATCTCCGACAGCGACAGACAGGCGGAGGGCATGAGGCTGGTGGCGCAGCGCACGGATGCAGCGGCGGCCGTGAGCCTGATGGACCTCTCCGTGGAGGCTGAGTGCTTCGGCTCCGCCATCCGGGTGTCGGACAGGGAGGTCCCCACCGTCGTCGGACGAATCGTGGAGGACGAGGAGGGAGCGAAAGCCCTGGAGGTTCCCAGGGTGGGGAGCGCCAGGAGCGGGCTGTATGTGGAGGCCATCAGGAAGGCTGTGGAACTGATTGATGACAGACCGGTCTTCGCCGGCGCCATAGGCCCTTTCTCCCTGGCGGCCAGGCTGCTGGACGTCACGGAGATCATGATGGAGTGCTATGACGAGCCGGACATGGTGCACATGGTGATGGAGAAGGCCACATCCTTCCTGACAGAGTATTGCAAGGCTTACAGGGAGGCAGGGGCAAACGGCATCGTCCTGGCGGAGCCGGTGACAGGCCTGCTGTCCCCTGCCCTTGCGGAGGAGTTTTCCGCGCCTTATGTGAAGCGGCTGGTGAATGCCGTGCAGGATGACTCCTTTGTCATCATCTACCATAACTGTGGGAACAATACCATCCAGATGATAGATTCCATCCTGGACACGGGGGCTGCGGCCTACCATTTCGGAAATGCCATAGACATGGCGCAGATGCTGGCCCGCATCCCGGCCGGGACAGTGGCCATGGGAAATGTGGATCCCGCGGGAGAGTTCTGCCACGGCACGCCGGAATCCATCCGCAGGGCCACGCTGCAGGTGATGGAAGCCTGCTGCCCTTATCCGAATTTCGTCATTTCCTCCGGCTGCGATATCCCGCCCATGTCGAAATGGGAGAATATCGATGCTTTCTTCGGGGCCGTGCAGGAATACTATGAGTGCCGAAGCGCACAGGGGGTATCAAGATGACTAACAGAGAACGAGCGATGAACATCCTGCATTACCAGCCGGCAGACCGGTTCCCGGCCGTCCATTTCGGCTATTGGAGCGAGCTGCTGGAGGAGTGGGCCGGACAGGGGAAGATTTCAAAAGAGCTGGCGGAGAGCGTGGCCGACGGGAACGAAGCCGACAAGGAGCTGGACCGCATCATTGGCTGGGACTTCGACTGGTGCCGGACAGTGGGCCCCAGGAACGGCCTCTTCCCCTCCTTTGAGTACAAGGTGCTGGAGACTCTGCCGGACGGCACCCAGCGGGTCCAGAACGAATTGGGCCTGATAGAACGGGTGAAGCCCGGAGTGGCCTCCATCCCCTCGGAGGACGATTATGTCCTGAAGGACAGGGAAGCTTTCGAGACCCTCTATAAGCCCAAGATGCTCTATGCGCCGGAGCGGATAGACCTGGAGTATTATAAGCATTTCAACGAGACCAGGCCCATGGACGTCCCGGTGGGGCTGGCCCTGGGCAGCGTGCTGGGGGATATCCGGAACATGGTCTCCGTGGTGGGGATGAGCTATCTGATTTATGACGAGGACGAAGAGCTGTTCGCGGACATCGTGGACACCTATGCGGAAATGCAGTACCAGTGCGTGAAAGCGGTTCTGGAGACCGGCGCGAAGTTCGACTTTGCCCATTACTGGGAGGACATCTGCTTCAAGAACGGCCCTCTGCTTTCGCCCGATATCTTTGAGGAGCTCTGCGCGAAGCACTATAGGAAGAGAAACGACCTGTGCCGTCAGTACGGAATCGATATCATTTCGCTGGATTGCGACGGGGTGACGGAAAAGCTCCTGCCCACCTGGTTCGAAAACGGGGTGAACACCATGTTCCCCATCGAGGTAGGCGTGTGGGGGGATCAGTTCGAGGCGGCCCGGAACAGATTCGGCAGGGGAATGCTGGGCGTGGGAGGCATGGACAAGACCGCGTTCCGCAAGGACAGGGCGGCTGTGGACGCGGAGATTGAGCGCATGAAGCGGCTGGCCTCTCTGGGCGGCTTCCTTCCGTGTCCCGACCACAGGATCATGCCCGGCTCCAGCTTCGAGCTGGTGCAGTATTATGCGGAGGAAATCAAGAAAATCAAGATTTGAACGATGCGGTTCATAAGGAGATTCAATGGCGAAGAAAATAGCAGATGCCGAAATTTTAGAGGATTTGGTGAAAAAGGCGCTGGAGCAGGGAGCGGACAACGCCGCGGTGGTTCCTGTCTCTGCAATCGAGACGGATGCCGGGTTCCGGAGCCTGTGCCAGCAGAATACCTGCGGGAAGTACGGCAGATGCTGGACATGTCCGCCGGACGTGGGCGACATCGAGACATTGATGAAGACCCTGCGCACATTCGACTACGCTGTCGTCTACCAGACCATAGGGATGCTGGAGGACAGCTACGACATAGAGGGCATGGAGGAGGCGGCGAGGAAGCACAGCCTCCTCACCCGGAGGATGGCGGAAGAGGTGGGCGAGGATTCCTTTGTGCGCATCCTGCACCTGGGGGCCGGGGGATGCCATATCTGCCCGGTCTGCGCCAGGGTGGAGAACCATCCCTGCCGGTTTCCGGACATGGCCATATCCTCGCTGGAGGCATACGGAATCAATGTGTCCAGGCTTGCAGCGGCTTGCGGTATGAAATATATTAATGGACAGAATACCGTTACATACTTTGGGGCGGTGTTTTGCTCCCTTATGTAAGCGGGTCTTTTGCGATTTGCCTGCGCCGATTGTAGTGCAGGCTGCCCGGCATGGGGCTAAGCGCGGGGGGACGTGCCGGGTGGGCAGAGAGGGAAAGGTGCATTTCTTTCGGGGTCGCCAGGAAGCAGGGTATACGGCAGGCTGCCCCGGCATGGGGCTAAGCGCGGGGGACGCGCCGGGAGGACAGAGAGGGAAAGGTACATTTCTTTCGGGGTCGCCAGGAAGCCGGGTAGACGGCAGGCTGCTCCGGCATGGGGCTAAGCGCGGGTGGGCGCGTCGGGAGGACAGAGAGGGAAAGGTACATTTCTTTCAAGGCCGTGAGGAAGCCAAATAGACGGCTTGCCGGATGTTTTTTAATGGAGAGAGGTATATATGGTGGAAGTCAGGGTAAATGGGATTGTTCATCATGCAGAGCCGGGGACGCTCCTGGGGGATCTGCTGGCCGGAGAACATTCTGGGGAGGCCCATTTTGAGGGCTGTGCGGGTTCCGGCGGGAAGCTGCCGGGAAGCCCGATGCTGGCGCTGCCCTGTGGCGGGCATGGGCGCTGCAGGAAATGCAGGGTGTTTGCCCGGGGCGCCTTGAGCCCCCTTTCGGATGCGGAGAGGCGGCTTTTGTCCCGGGAGGACATTGACAGGGGCATACGGCTGGCCTGCTGTACCGCTGCGGAGGGAGACTGCAGCGTGGAGATGGAGCTGCTGGGCAATGGACAGATCCGGACTGCCGGAGACATGCCGGCCATCCTGCTGAAGCCTTCTTTCAGATTCTATGGTTTTGTGCTGGATATCGGTACTACGACACTGGCTGCACGGCTTTACGATACCTCGGGGAAACTGCTGGCGGAGGGAAGCGGGCTGAATCCACAGGCGGGATGGGGAGCAGACGTGATTTCCCGCATCGAAGCGGATCTGCGGGGAGAGGGCCCCAAGCTTACACAGGCAATCTGCACGGCAGTGGACAGCCTGGTGATGGAGCTCTCCGGGAAGGCCAAAATCGCGCCGAAGGATATCGACGGGATGGCGGTGACGGGGAATACAGTGATGCTCCATCTGCTCACCGGCACCTCCACGGAGCCTCTGTCCCACGCGCCCTTTGCGGCCGGGCGGCTGTTCGGGGAGACGGTGACGGCGGAAAGCCTGGGGCTTGCCTCTCTGCGCCCGGAGGCCGCGGTCTATCTGGCTCCCTGCGCGGCGGCCTTCGTGGGCGCGGATCTCATCACGGCGGTTCTGGCGGGGGCTTTGTGCGATACGCCGGGCACGCGGCTGCTGGCGGATATCGGCACCAACGGCGAGATGGCCCTGTGGCATGAAGGGGCGCTGTATTGCTGTTCCACCGCCGCCGGTCCTGCCTTTGAAGGGGCGGGAATCTCCATGGGAATGGGGGGGAGCGCAGGCGCGGTAGACAGGGTGGCAGTCACGGAGGGAAGGCTGAAGGCCCATGTGATCGGGGACGCCGCCGCTGTGGGGATCTGTGGGAGCGGCGTGGTGGACGCGGTAGCATGTCTGCTGGAGACAGGCCAGTTGGACGATACGGGATACCTGGAAGAGGAGAGCGCAGTAATCTGCGAACCGGTGACTTTCACACAGAATGACGTGAGGATGGTACAACTGGCCAAAAGCGCCATCCATGCGGGCATCAGGACTTTGCTGCACACGGCGGGGCTGGACTGTGCTCAGGTGGAGTCGCTGCTGATTGCGGGAGGCTTCGGCAGTTATCTGGATGTGGGGAACGCGGCGAAAATCGGCCTGTTTCCCGAGGAGATGCTGCCCTGCATCCGGGTGGTGGGCAATGCTGCCCTGAGCGGAGCGTCCATGCTGCTGCTGAATGAGGATTACAGAGCTGTCTGCGAAAAATATGCAAGAGACGCGAAGCTGGTGGAGCTGTCATCCAATCCGTATTTTGCGGATGAATATATGGAACGGATGCTGTTTTGAGGGGTGACGGCTTTATCCCGCGATAATAAGCGGGGCCGTACCTGCGGGCACGATTGACGGATGCCGCGAGACCGTAGCCGCAAGCGTTCAGGGGATGACTCGTCGCGGCCCTGCATCAGGTTGCCCCATCACCTTACCGGGGGATTGGGGAGACATATCTGATACCGGTGCTCCGGAAAGAGCGCTGCGAGAGGAAAGACAGGAGGGTAATGAAATGTTATATCCAAGAAAGGAAGAGAAGACACTGGATGAGGCGCTGTTCCGAAATCCGTCCAGCGAGTACCGGGGTACACCGTTCTGGGCCTGGAACTGCAAGGTGACGAAAAGGCAGATTGAGGAGCAGACCGAAGACCTGCGCCAGATGGGCATGGGAGGCGCCCATATCCACAGCCGCACAGGCATGAACATTCCGTTCATGAGCGAGGAATTCCTGGATCTGGTCTCCTTTGCCCATGACCGGTTCGCGGAGAAGGATATGCTGACCTGGCTGTACGACGAGGACCGCTGGCCCTCCGGCTTTGGCGGCGGCCTTGTGACCTGCCATGAGGAGTACAGGCAGCGCTGCCTGGTATTCTCCCCGGAGCCCATCCGGGAGGGCTTCCCGAAGGACAGAGGGGAATCCATCTCTTCCGCCAGGGCCATCCGCAATGACAACAGAAAGTTCCTGATGTGCTACGGGATACGGCTGAACGAAAAGGGAAATATGACGGATTACCGTACCTTTTCTGACGGTGAAGAGGTTCCGGAGGGCTATGCGCCCTGGTACGCTTATCTGGAGGTGTCGGGCGACAGCGCCTGGTTCAACAACCAGGCTTACGTGAATACGCTGGACCCCAAGGCCATGGCTTTCTTCCTGGACACCGTCCACGAGAAATACGCCGGAAAGCTGGGGGATTCTTTCGGCAAGGACATTCCTTCCATCTTCACGGACGAGCCCCAGTTCGTCCATAAGAGCCTCCTGGGCAGGGCGGACGACAGAACCGCCCAGTTCATCCCCTACACGGATGACTTCGAGGACAGCTACCGGGCCGCTTACGGGGAGTCCTTCCTGGAGCATCTGCCGGAGGTCTTCTGGGAGATGGAAGGGACGCCTGTCTCCGTGACCAGATATCATTACCATGACCACATCGCGGAGCGCTTCTCCCAGGCCTTTGCGGATCAGATCGGGGACTGGTGCCAGGCCCACGGCTTTGCCCTGACCGGTCATATGATGGAGGAGCCCACCCTGCGGAGCCAGACCGCGGCCCTGGGAGAGGCCATGCGCTCCTACCGAAGCTTTCAGCTGCCCGGCATCGACATGCTCTGCGACAGCAGGGAGCTGACCACGGCCAAGCAGACCCAGAGCGCTGTCCATCAGTACGCCAGGGAGGGCATGCTCAGCGAGCTCTACGGCGTGACCAACTGGGACTTCGACTTCCGGAACCACAAGCTGGGCGGGGACTGGCAGGCGGCCCTGGGCGTCACCATCCGCGTCCATCATCTGACATGGGTGTCCATGGAGGGCGAGGCCAAGCGGGACTATCCAGCCTGCATCGGCTATCAGTCTCCCTGGTATCGGAAATATAAAAAAATCGAGGACTATTTCTCGAGGCTCAACACGGCGCTGGTGAGGGGAACGCCCTTTGTGAAGATCGGCGTCATCCATCCCATCGAGTCCTATTGGCTGAAATGGGGCAATGAGGAGACCACCGGAGCGGTGCGGGAGGAGATGGACAAGGCGTTCTCCGACCTTACCGCCTGGCTGCTCTACGGGCTGCTGGACTTCGACTTTATCTCCGAATCCCTGCTGGAGGAGCAGTCCCGTGACGGAGAAGGGGCATCCCGCGAAAAGGGCTTCGCCGTGGGCGCTATGACCTATGACGTGGTGGTAGTGCCTAATTGCCTGACCCTCCGGAAAAATACGGTAGAACGTTTAAAGAAATTCGCGGAAATGGGCGGAAAGATTTTCTATCTGGGCCATGTGCCGGAGTACATCGATGCCCTGCCCGCCCGGGACGACGCGCTGGCGGAGACGGGAACAGTGCTGCCTTTCACGAAACAGGCCATCCTCCAGGCGCTGGAGCCTTACCGCACGGTGGGTGTACAGGACAGGAGAGGGATGAAGTCAGCCAACCTGCTGAGCCAGCAGCGACAGGACGGAGAGAATCGCTGGCTGTTCCTGGCGCACTCCGAGAGGCCTGCCGAGGTGGATGACGTGACCCCGGAATACTGGACGATTCGCGTGCCCGGAGACTGGACGGTAGAGCTGTATGACGCCATGGAGGGCGCCATATCTCCCGTGGACGTACAGTACGCGGCGGGCAGGACCCAGTGGGAGGTGACCTCCTATGCCCAGGATTCCTTCCTGTACTGCCTGAAGCCCGGACGGGCCGGGGAGAGCGCGGCATCCCTTTGCGGCAGCGCGCCTGCCTGCCATCGCCCCGTGGCAATGCCGGAGCTGGTGGACTTTGCGCTGGAGGAGCCCAATGTCCTTGTGCTGGATATGGCGGAGTATAAGCTGGACGACGGCGAGTGGAGGGAGAAAGAGGAGATTCTGCGTCTGGACAACAACTTCCGCGCGGAGGCAGGCTATCCCATGCGTGCGGACGCCTATGCCCAGCCCTGGATCTACGGGGAGCGCGCTTACGAGCATAAGGTGGCGCTGCGCTGTACCATTCTGTCCGAGATAGCCATGGAAGGGGTAGAGCTTGCCCTGGAGAACGAGGCCATTACGGAACTGATCTGGAACGGGGAGGAGATCCCGCATACAGTCACCGGATACTATACGGACAGGGAATTCCACAAAGTAGCCCTGCCCGGCCTGAAAAAGGGAGAGAACGTGCTGGAAGTCAGGCTCCCCTACCATACCAACGTGAACCTGGAGGCCATGTTCCTGCTGGGAGAATTCGGCGTGGACGTGAAGGGCAGCACGGCAGTCATCACGGCGCTTCCGGAGAAAATCGGCTTCGGGGACATCTGCTCCCAGGGCCTGCCCTTCTATGGAGGCAATCTGGTGTACCGGGTTCCCGTGGAGCTTCCGGAAGACGGAGCGCTTACCGTGCAGGTGCCCAAGTTCCGCAACCCCCTGATCGAGGTAATCCTGGACGGACAGGAGGCGCAGAGCAGGGATCTGTTCAAGAGCCCCTACCGCGTCAGCTTCGGCCAGGTGAAGCGTGGAAAGCATGTGATAGAGCTGCGGGCCTACGGCAACCGGAGGAACACCTTCGGCCAACTGCACAACTGCAACGAAAATGTCTACTGGTGCGGCCCCAATGCATGGCGCACCCAGGGCGAAGCCTGGGCCTACGAGTACCAGCTCACGAGAACAGGCATCCTCACAAGCCCCCATGTAGAGATCCACGCAGAATAACAAGGAATAGAATCAATTGCCGCAAAACCGGAAGAATGCCCGCACTTTGGGCATTCTTCTGTGTGAAACTTAGATTTTCTTAGCGGGCGTACTCTGACCGCTTAGAAAATCTTTTCACACTTTTCCAAGCGCCGTCTTCTGAGCCACCTCCGTCTTTTTCTCATAGCATGCAAAGGCATTGTCCACCAGCTTCCTGTCCGGCTTCGGCGTGAACAGGCTCACCACAGGCACGATCACAAGTCCCGCCAGCATGGCGATGGCCCCGCAGTTGATAGGGGACTGCATGATAGCCGGGAAGGAGCTCCTGAAGAAGATATTGGCCACCATCAGCACAGAGCTGAAGAGGAAGCATACCCAACAGGAAGCTTTCGTCACCCGTTTGGAGTACAGCGAATACAGGAATGGCGCCAGGAAGGAACCGGCCAGCGCCCCCCAGGACACGCCCATGAGCTGTGCGATGAAGGTCACGGAGCTCTTGTACTGAATCAGGGCCAGTATGGACGAAATGGCGATGAACACCACTATCAGTATCCGCATGGAGAGCACCTGCTTCCTGTCGTCCATCTTCCGGAAACAGACCTCCTTCAGGAAATCGATGGTCAGGGTGGAGCTGGAGGCCATGACCAAAGAAGACAGCGTTGACATCGAAGCGGACAGCACCAGGATCACCACCAGGGCGATCAGCAGGGGCGACAGGCCCGAGAGCATGGTGGGGATGATGGAGTCGAATCCGTTTGCCGCCACGTCGATCTGGTCTGAGAACAGCCTGCCGAAGCCCCCCAGGAAATAGCAGCCGCCTGCCACCACCAGCGCGAACAGGGTGGAGATGATCGTCCCCTTCTTGATGGACTCCTCGTTCTTGATGGCGTAGAACTTCTGCACCATCTGGGGCAGCCCCCAGGTGCCCAGGGAGGTGAGGATCACCACGAACAGGAGGTTCAGGGGATCCGGGCCGAAGAAGGACGCGAAGGTGCCCGGGGCCGTGGAGACTGTCTCGTCCGTGATCCTGGCCAGGCCGTCCAGAGCCGCCATGAAGCCGCCCTTGCTCTTCAGCACAGCAGCGATGATCGTACTGATGCCGAACAGCATGATGATTCCCTGGATGAAGTCATTGATGGCCGTGGCCATGTACCCTCCGGCGATGACATAGACAGCCGTCAGCACAGCCATCAGGATGATGCAGACGGAATAATCGATGTTGAACGCCATGCCGAACAGCCGGGAGAGGCCGTTGTACAGGGACGCTGTGTAGGGGATCAGGAAGATGAAGATGATGACGGACGCGCCGATCTTCAGGGGACGGCTGCCGAAGCGTTCCCCGAAGAACTGCGGCATGGTGGCGGAGTCCAGGTGCTGGGTCATGATGCGGGTCCTGCGGCCCAGCACCACCCAGGCCAGCAGCGAGCCGATGACGGCGTTCCCGATGCCCGCCCATGTGGCGGCGATGCCGTACTTCCAGCCGAACTGCCCGGCGTAGCCCACGAACACCACCGCCGAGAAATAGGAAGTGCCATAGGCGAAGGCTGTCAGCCAGGGCCCGACGGAGCGCCCTCCCAGGACGAAGCCGTTGACGTCCGTGGCGTGCTTGCGGCAGTAGAGGCCGATGGCAATCAGTACCGCGAAATAGAGGATCAGTAAGATAAGTTTCATGGTTTCATGCCCTTTCCTTTGTCGGTTTAAAGTGCTAAAGCAACTATAGCACAGATTGACAGATTATGCAAATATTTCTTTTATAAAAAATAAAATGGCATGTTCCCGCGGAATATGATAGAATGAAAGGAATAAAAAGCATTCTGTGAAGAGGGGGAGCGGAACAAAAATGCCGTTTGAATATGGTTTTTATGAGCTGTTTTTGATATTCATGGTGTTAGTCAATAAATATGTTGGTATTGCTTCACAGCACTACTAAGTTGTAG
>OFFE01000927.1_pt1 | contig 23120 bp, 19 predicted proteins | sample 1521371 | NCBI WGS metagenome assembly OFFE01 (sample SAMEA3504131, study PRJEB24116) | mouse gut metagenome | biome: mouse gut; feature: mouse-associated habitat; material: faeces | place: Denmark | collected 2011 | reverse complement strand
TGCAGTACATCGCTTACCGGCGTTGTCGCCTCCGACCTCACAGCCTATGTCAATGATACGATTGCGGAAACGGAGGGGGGCTCCGGCAAGCTCCACGAAGCCATGGAGGACGGGGCGGAGGAGACGGTTCCCGGTCCGCTGCTGGAGGCCCGGTTCGTGGCGGAACGGATTGCCGCCCTGCTCGCGGAGGGATATCCCGTCGCCGGCGAGGATGCGGAAGCGCTCCGGCCCTGCCGCCCGGAGGACATCGTGATTCTCATGCGCTCTCCCGGACCGCGGCTGAAGCGCTACGCCAGAGCGCTGGAGGAGCGGGGGATTCCCTGCGCCGCACAGGAAAACGAGGATTTCTTCTCCTCTATGGAGGTGGCGGTGGTGTGCTCCCTGCTGGAGATTCTGGACAATCCCCGGCAGGACGTGCCTCTGATTGCCGTACTGCGCTCGCCCCTGGCGGGCTTTTCTCCGGACCGGCTGGCCACAATCCGTGGACTCCACCCCGACGGTGATTTTTATGAGGCGCTTGCCTCCTCCGAAGACGAGGACTGCGCCGCCATTCTGGCGCAGCTGGAGGAGCTGCGCGGGCTGTCCCGTGATATGAGCGTACACCGCCTGATCTGGCGGATTTACAACCAGATGAACGTGCTGGGTGTTTTCGGGGCCATGGCGGGAGGCGTGCGGCGGCGGGAGAATCTGATCGCGCTGTACGAGCACGCCCGGAACTTTGAGAGCGCAGGCTACAAGGGTTTGTTCGCCTTTGTGTCCCATCTCCGCCGCCTGCTGGAAAACGGGGAGCAGCCGGTGACGGCCTCCGGTTCCCCTGCGGGAGGCGTACAGATCATGAGCATCCACAAGTCCAAAGGATTGGAGTTTCCTGTTGTTATTCTGGCGGATCTGGGCAAGCGGTTCAACCAGATGGATTTACAGAAACCGGTGCTGGTCCATCCCCAATTGGGACTGGGACCGCTCTGCATCGATTTGGACCGCCACATCCGCTATCCCACCATTGCCCGGGAAGCGGTGTCCGGCATACTGAGCCGGGAGTCCAGGTCGGAGGAAATGCGGGTGCTGTACGTAGGCATGACCCGGGCCAAGGAGAAGCTGATTCTGACGGCTTCCATGGCCGCCGCCTCCCGCAGGCTGAAGGAGCTGACAGCGCTGTCGGCGCTGCCTGTTCCGCCGGAAACGGCGGATGGGGCCCGATCTATGGCGGAGTGGATTCTGCTGCCGCTGCTGCAAAGGCGGGAGGCTGCGGCGCTCAGAGCTCTGGCAGGCATGGAGGAAGGCATCTGGGCTCCGGCGGAGGACGAGCCCTGGCTGGTGGAGCTCCACCAACGGTCCCAATACAGCGAAGCGCCGGAGCGGACGGAGGAGGTATCTTCCGGCGGGCCCTCCGGAGGAGCGGCGCTGCCGGTGCTGCGGGAGGCGCTGGATTTTCGATATCCCCATCAGGCGGCCTGCTCTGTTCCCACCAAACTTACCGCCACCCAGCTCAAAGGGAGGGAAAAGGACAAGGAGATCGCAGAGGAGACAGTCCAGCCATATGTCCGGCGGGACTTTGCGGCGCCCCGATTTCTGTCGGGGCACAGGCCCCTTACCGGCGCGGAGCGGGGAACGGCTATGCATCTGGTGATGCAGTATCTGCCGCTGGAGGAGGATACGGATGTGGAGGAGGTCGTGACGTCGCTGACCGCCCGTCGGCTGCTGACGGAGGAGCAGGCGGAGGCGGTGGACCGGGAGGCTGTCCGGCGTTTCCTGGCCTCGCCCCTGGCTGCGGAGCTGCGGCAGGCGGACCGGGTGGAGAGGGAATACCGGTTCAGCCTGCTGATCCCTGGATCGGATTATTTTGCCGGACTGGAGGACGGCGAGGAGATTCTGCTCCAAGGCGTGGCGGATCTGTTTGCTGTGAAGAATGGACGTGTTACCATAATTGATTTCAAGACAGACTATGTAACGGAAGAGACGCTGATGGATAAGGCTGAAGGCTATCGTTCCCAACTGGAGACGTACAGCGCCGCACTGGAAAAAATTCTTGAGCTGCCGGTGGTACGGAAGGCACTTTACTTTTTCCGCCTGGGACAGGCGGTGGAAATGTAGAGAGGGTGTTTGGCGGCTGAAAAAGCGATGCCCGGGAGGCGGAATGGAGCGGTTCTTTTCATATTTGATCCACTGAATTCTGCCGAAGCCGCCTTGACATTTCACCGCAATGGGACTATGATAAGACCTTGATTTTTATTTCGCGGCACTGCTGCGAAGCATGGGAGGGATTATCTGTGTCCGTCAAATATATCTTTGTCACCGGCGGCGTGGTGTCCGGTCTGGGCAAAGGGATCACCGCCGCGTCTCTGGGCCGTCTGCTCAAGCAGCGGGGACTGCGGGTGAAGGTGCAGAAGCTGGACCCGTATCTCAATGTGGACCCCGGCACCATGAACCCCTATCAGCATGGGGAGGTGTTCGTCACGGACGACGGGGCGGAAACGGATCTGGACCTGGGGCATTATGAGAGGTTTATCGACGAAAATCTGGATGTGAATTCCTCTGTCTCCTCCGGAAAGGTATATTGGGACGTGCTCAACCGGGAGCGCCGGGGGGACTACCTGGGCGGTACGGTACAGATCATCCCCCATATTACCGGAGAAATCAAGCGCCGCATCTACCAGCTGGACACTCCGGACGCTGACGTTGCCATCGTGGAGATCGGAGGTACGGTGGGGGACATCGAGAGCCAGCCCTTTCTGGAATCCATCCGTCAGGTGGCCGCAGAGCGGGGCCGGCACAACGTGATGTTTATCCACGTCTCCCTCATCGTCTCCATCCCTGGCACTGGAGAGCTGAAATCCAAACCCACGCAGCATTCCGCCAAAGAGCTGTTGAGCTTGGGCATCCAGCCGGACGTCATTATGTGCCGCTCCGACAAGCCGGTTCCAAAAGACATCCTGGAGAAAATCTCCCTGTTCTGCAATATCCCGGTGGAACACGCCATTCCCAACCTGACGGCGGATCTGCTCTACGAGGTGCCGCTGATGTTGGAGCGGGAGGGGCTGGCGGACGTGGTGGTGCGGCGGCTGGGACTCATCTGTCACATGCCGGACCTTACCGAGTGGGCCACTATGGTTCATAAGGCCAGGCATCCCGGCGGCGAGGTGGAAATCGCGCTGGTGGGCAAGTACGTGGCCCTTCACGACGCGTATCTGTCTGTGGCGGAGGCTCTGACCCATGGAGGAATCGAAAACGGCGTGAAAGTGAATGTCCGCTGGGTGGACAGTGAGGCGGTGACGGATGAAAACGCCGCCGGCATGCTGGCTGGATGCGCCGGGATTCTGGTACCCGGGGGCTTCGGCAGCCGGGGGGTGGAGGGCAAGATTTCCGCTGTCCGGTATGCCCGGGAGAATAAGATCCCTTTCCTGGGCATTTGCCTTGGGATGCAGATGGCGGTGGTGGAGCTGGCCCGGAACGGCGCGGGGCTGGCGGGAGCCCACTCCAGCGAGCTGGCCCCCTGTACCCCCTGGCCGGTTATCGGACTGATGCCGGATCAGGCCGGTGTGACGGAGAAAGGCGGCACCATGCGGCTGGGCAGCTATCCCTGCGTTCTGACGGCAGGCAGTCTGGCGGCGGCCGCCTATGGGACGGACCGGGTGGAGGAGCGGCACCGGCACCGCTATGAATTCAACAACGACTACCGGGAGAAGCTGGCCGGAGCGGGGATGTCCTTTTCCGGACTGTCCCCCGACGGGCGGCTGGTGGAAATCGTGGAGCTGGAGGACCACCCCTGGTTTGTGGGGGTGCAGTTCCATCCGGAGCTCAAAAGTCGGCCGAACCGGGCGCATCCGCTGTTCCGTGAGTTTGTCGGCGCGGTGAAAAAGATTTCTTACCAAGCACTGGAGACAGCGGAAAAACGACAGGAATCTGGGGCTTGACGAAGTGGAGAAAATAGGGTAAAATACCATTGTTACTATTTGTAACCCTTTGTACTGCTTTGTAACTCTGTCGGAGGATTCTGTATGTTCCAGAAGGAAAACAAAAACAAGGCTGAGAAAAACAAAACGGACCGGACCGCCAGAAGAGCAGCGCCGGTCAGGGCCGCTTCTGCGGCCTCCTCTTCTCCGCCGGGACGGCCCCGGCGTATTCTGGACTACCGCGCACACCGCCGCTTTCCGGAGTCCAGCAGCCCTTACCGTCAGCTGCAGCTTCTGCTGCGGGGCAGCATGCCGCTGCTGCGGCAGAAGGGAGGGGGGCTTGCGTACCGCTTCCGCTCCTTTTTCTCCAAGCTGTCAGCCCGCGCCCGGGAGAGGACGCCGAAGCACCGGCTGATTCAGACGGCGGTGTTCCTGACCGCCGGTCTGGTTCTGGTGTTTTATACTGCTTTTCAGGTGCTTTACACCACCGCCACCACACTCTCCTTTGAGGGACAGGCGCTGGGTGCCGTAGCCAGCGAGGAGGAGGCGCAGGCCGCTGTCCGGCAGGTGGAAAGCTCCATTTCTCAGGTACTGGGTAGCAGCTACACCTTGGAGCCGGACAAGGTTTCCTATTCCACCGGGCTGACCTTCCGCAGTGCGCTGGTGGAGGAATCCGATCTGGAGGAAGCGCTCAGCGATTCCCTTCGGGTGGTGGCTCACGGGTACGCGCTGTATGTCAACGGAGAGTTTTTGGGTGCAACCCAGACCAAAGGCGCGATGGAAGAGCTGCTTGATCAGGTGTCCGCCGGATTCCGGAATGAGAACACCATCTCCATCGACTTCGTAGAGGGTGTGGAGATCCGGGAGTGCGATCTGCCGGTGGAAGAGTTCACCAATCTGGCGGATGTGGCACTGCTCATCAACAGCGAAAAGGACGGCGAAGTGACCTACACTGTGGAACAGGGTGACTGCTGGTCCGTGATTGCTGAGGACCACAATATGACCAGTAAGGAACTGCTGGCCCTGAACCCCGGCTATGACATTGACAAGCTGCAGATCGGCGACGAGCTGCTCATCAGCAACGCCGTTCCCTATTTGACCGTCCGGGCCACCCAGATGGAGTACTACGAGGAGGATATCCCCTACGAGATCGAGTACCAGGACGACAATACCATGTGGGAGGGCGACACGAAGATCATCTCCAAAGGCGCTTACGGCAAGTCCAACACTGTGGCGAAAGTCTCCTATGAGGGTGTAACGGAAATTGAGCGGGAGATCATTTCCCAGGATATTTTCCAGGAGCCTGTTACGGAGATTCAGGCCCGAGGCACCAAGGAGCGTCCCAGCTGGGCGCCCACCGGTTCCTTCCGCTGGCCTACCAGCGGCAGCATCACCTCCCGGTACGGCTACCGCAACATCTTTGGCGGCAAGTCTTTCCATGGCGGCGTGGATATTGCCAACTCCTATGGTACGGACATTGTGGCGGCGGACGGCGGAACTGTCATCCATGCCGGCTGGATGGGAAGCTTCGGTTATCTGGTCCAGATCGACCACGGAAACGGCTACGTCACCTATTACGGCCACAACAGCAAGATTCTGGTCAGTGTGGGCGACAAGGTCTACAAGGGGCAGCATATTGCGGAGATGGGTTCCACAGGTCGGAGCACCGGCAATCACTGCCACTTCGAGGTCCGTTACAACGGAGAGCGGCAGAACCCGATGAATTATCTCCCTTGATGATTTTTTCTGAAACGAGCGGGATGGCTTTTGCCGTCCCGCTCGCTCTTTGGCTATTTATGGTTTAGAAGATTCTGACGCGATCCCTGCCGCCGATGGTGGGGTTTTTCCCGGTCCGATACAGAGCAATAGTAAAACTTCTTTTTACTATTGCAGAAGATTGTGTCAGTACCTGTGCCGTCAAGGCCGGAGCGGAAAATGTGTGCTTTCTGGGCGGCGTTTCCGCATCCGGCCTGCTGAACCTGGCCGGGCCGGACGGAAATGTGCTGACGATATCTTTGTGCCGAGAAGCGGTTTTTGTTATTTTGACCGTCCATCCCCATATAAATGTATGGGGGTGTGAAAATGAAAAAGGGCAACAAGATCTTCTATGACATGATACTCCTGACCGGGGCAAACTTCCTCCTGCGTCTGGCAGAGATGAGCTTTCAGGTCTATCTGTCCAGCCGTATCGGCGCGGCCGGGATCGGTCTTTTACAGCTGGTTCTCTCCGTTGCCGCCCTGTCCTTTACCATAGGCTCGGCAGGTATCCGCACCTGTGCGACGTATCTCTCCGCCGGGGAGCTGGGAAGGGGAAAAGGGGGCAATCTCTCCGGCGTTCTTTCCGGATGCTGCCGGTATGGCCTGCTGTCCGGCAGCGCGGCGGCAATTGTCCTTTGGCATGCCGCGCCCTGGCTGTGCGAAGTCTGGATCGGAGACCGGGCTGCGATTGCCGCGCTTCGCATCTTTGCGCTGTTCCTGCCGGTCAGATGCCTCCATGGCGTCATGACCGGTTATTTTAACGCCGTCAAACGGATTGTCAGCACCGTGGCAGTGGCCTTTTTGGAGCAGTGCTGTTTCGTAGCGGTTACGCTTGCACTCCTTTCCTGGTGGGCGGGTGCAGACTCCGGCCGGTCCGCTGTTGCTGTGGCGGCGGGCAGCTGTGCGGCGGATGTACTGGGCTTTTGGATGCTGACTGTACTGCGGCCAAAGGCGGGACGGAAGGTCGGAGCGCGGCCGCCTTATGGCCGCATTTTGCAGGTATCCCTGCCGCTGGCTCTGGCCGATACGCTGCGGTCTGGGTTGAATACCATTGAGGATTTGATTATTCCCCGGCAGCTGGCGCTTTTTGCCGGAACCGTGAACGCAATGGCGGATTACGGCATGATCCGTGGAATGGTATTTCCTGTATTGATGTTTCCCGCGGCGATTCTGTTCTCATTAGCGGAACTGCTGGTGCCGGAGTTCTCCCGATGCGCGGCCCGCGGCAGTAAAAGCCGGGTGCAGTATCTGGCAAAGCAGGGGCTGCGGGCGGCAATGCTTTTTGGATTGTGCGCAGGCGGGCTGTTGTTTGCGTTGGCGGAAACCTTGGGTGAGATGCTGTATCAGGAGCGGCAGGTGGGAAGCTTTCTGCGGCTCTATGCGGTCTTTGTCCCTATGCTCTATATGGACGCACTGGTGGATGCAATGTGCAAGGGGCTGGGGCAGCAAAATGCCAATGCGCGGTACAATACGCTGACGTCCTTTCTGGATGTTGTATTTTTATGGTATCTGTTGCCCAAACTGGGATTGAGCGGTTATGCTGTCAGCTTTGCCATAACCCATCTCATCAATTTTGCGCTGAGTCTGCGGCGGCTGACTCGGGTGTCTGGTATCCGGCTGGCTATCGGGAAACCAGCACTGGCAGCTATCTGTACAGCGGCAGCCAGTGGTATGGCGGTCCTGCTGGATGGGGGAATTTTGGCGGGCGGATGCTATTTGCTGCTCCTGGCAGGACTGTGGTATCTCTGTGGGATCATAGGCAGGGATGACTGCCTGTGGCTGCGCCGCTTGATTGGAGGGAGGTATTGAGAACCTCCGCCATATTGACAATGGATTGCAGAGTGGTCTGTGCTTTCATCTGAATCGGTCAAAAATTTTACCAGACTGGGCGAAATGACAAAAGTGTGTCGGCGATATCAATGAGACTACAGTACAGCTTCTGTACCACCTGCCAGCAAAAAACAGGAATCACATCATGGCCATGATGTGATTCCTGTTTTGATGTTTTCGGGGCTTTCTAACGTTTCCGGTATAAAACCAGCCTGCTCCCGCTTACTTCAGGCTTTCGGCAACCGCTACAGCCACAGCCACGGTGGCGCCCACCATGGGATTGTTGCCCATACCCAAAAAGCCCATCATCTCCACATGGGCGGGGACGGAGCTGGAACCGGCGAACTGGGCGTCGGAGTGCATTCGGCCCATGGTGTCGGTCATACCATAGGAAGCGGGGCCAGCGGCCATGTTGTCGGGGTGCAGGGTACGGCCTGTGCCGCCGCCGGAGGCCACAGAGAAGTACTTCTTGCCCTGCTCCACGCACTCCTTCTTGTAGGTGCCGGCCACGGGGTGCTGGAACCGGGTGGGGTTGGTGGAGTTGCCGGTGATAGACACATCCACGCCCTCCAGGTGCATGATGGCCACGCCCTCGCGGACATCGTCTGCGCCGTAGCAGCGGACATTGGCCCGCTCACCCTCGCTGTAGCGGATCTCCTTGACCACGTTCACCTTGCCGGTGCCATAATCAAACTGGGTCTGCACATAGGTGAAGCCATTGATGCGGCTGATGATCTGGGCGGCGTCCTTGCCCAGACCGTTGAGGATAACCCGCAGAGGCTCCTTCCGGGCCTTGTTGGCGTTCTTGACAATACCGATGGCGCCCTCGGCGGCGGCGAAGGACTCGTGGCCCGCCAGGAAGGCGAAGCACTTTGACTCGTCGCTGAGCAGCATGGCGCCCAGGTTGCCGTGGCCGATACCCACCTTCCGGTCGTCGGCCACAGAGCCGTCGATGCAGAAGGCCTGGAGGCCTTCGCCAATGGCGGTAGCGGCCTCGGCGGCGGTAGTGATGTTCTTCTTCAGCGCGATGGCTGCGCCCACCACGTAGGCCCAGCAGGCATTCTCAAAGCAGATGGGCTGGATGCCCTTGACGATCTCATAGGGGTCGAAGCCCTTGGCCTGGCAGATCTCCCGGCACTCCTCGACACTTTTGATGCCGTACTGAGCGAGGACGCCGTTGATCTTCTCAATTCTTCTCTCGTAGCTTTCAAACAGAGCCATAATTTTTGTCCTCCTCCCTTACTCGTGCCGGGGGTCAATATACTTGACCGCCGCGTCAAACTGGCCGTAATGGCCCTTGGCCTTCTCCAGGGCGGTATTGGCGTCGTCGCCCTTCTTGATGAAGTCCATCATCTTGCCCAGATTCACAAACTCATAGCCGATGACCTCGCCGTCCTTGTTGAGAGCCATGCGGGTGCAGTAGCCTTCGGCCATCTCCAGGTAGCGGGGGCCCTTTTCCTTAGTGCCAAACATGGTGCCCACCTGGCTGCGCAGGCCCTTGCCCAGGTCTTCCAGAGAAGCGCCCACAGCCAGACCGCCCTCGGAGAACGCGGACTGGGTGCGGCCGTAAACAATCTGAAGGAACAGCTCACGCATGGCAGTGTTGATGGCATCGCACACCAAGTCAGTGTTCAGAGCCTCCAGAATGGTCTTGCCGATGAGGATCTCGGAGGCCATGGCAGCGGAGTGGGTCATGCCGGAGCACCCCAGGGTCTCCACGAGAGCCTCTTCAATGACGCCCTCCTTGACGTTCAGCGTCAGCTTGCAGGCACCCTGCTGGGGAGCGCACCAGCCCACACCGTGGGTGAAACCGGAGATATCCTTGATTTCCTTGGCCTGAACCCACTTTCCCTCCTCGGGGATGGGAGCGGGACCATGGTACGCGCCCTTGGCGACCGGGCACATGTGCTGGACTTCGGTAGAATAGATCATGGCGAATCTTCCTTTCCTTTTTATTTGAACAAGCGATACTTTTTGTTCTTGCCGGGCCGGTGCTGAAAATGATCTTTTCAGACACGCCGATTAAATTATATGGAAAAGTGATGGGATTGTCAATCCCTACTTTCCGCTGGGCGCAGCAAACCCGGAAAACCGGCCGCCGGCGGCCGGTTGTGAGTCCGGATCCCAAAAGCGCTTGAAATTTCTCACTGTTTCGGTTACAATAGAAGAAATTGAGGTGAGATTCCAGCTGAGAAGCTCCGCGCCAACGTCGCAGCCTTTTTTCGTGCGAGCGAAAAGAAGCGTTAATTCTGCAATGGCTACATTGGGCTGCCCGCGGCAAATGTCCCTTTTCAGATTGGTGCTGCCAAAAGCCGCTTCGTCAACCCGCGCGTCAAAATATCCAAAGTGAGCAACCCCCTGTTGATGGATGACTGTCCGATAAACTGAAGTTTGTAAATCAAACAATATTCTCACCCAAGATTATTTTGGGCATTGTGGTTAAACACCTATTCCAACGTTTGTAGAATTTTTCTATGCCAAGTTTTCCAACTCTTGCATGAACTTCTTCATTTTCCAGTACCCAATACAAGACATATGTTACTTTACCTACATTTCTTGTAAGACGAACAGGTAATTCTCCCTCTTTAACTGCATTGAAATCTTTTTGTCGGTGAGTACGTTTTATATAGTGCACATCAATAACACCATCTTGCTCCAAGTAAAATTCCGCGACTTCCCTCATCAGTTCTTCAATTTCATCTAACTTGGTCAGTTTTGCCTCATATATGCATATTTCATTAAACATAAAATACCTCCACAAATCCCGATTTGTCGAATTGATTATAGCGCATAGTTTCTGTTATATCAATGTGCTTTTGTAGAAACTGCCGAAGTGATATCCCAGCAACATTTTCCTTAACAGGGACTGGCAAATCCCCCTATTGAATTTTTCCCCGCTTTCCTTTACAATATAACAAAGGAGACCGCCATGTTCCCCTTCACCGACCAATTCGACCGGATCGCCAGCGATCCCATGACCCTTCAAATCATCGAAAAAAATCCTGCCGGGGTGGACGGTCTGCCGTTTTATTACTACGACATTTTAATCAACGGCGCACCTGTTGGCAAAATCAGCCTCCGTATCGGCGTCAATTTCCACACATACTATAACGGCAGCATCGGCTACGAGGTGGACGAGCTCTGCCGGGGCCGCGGCTACGCCCGGGCGGCCTGCCGGCTGGTTCTGCCCGTGGCCCGGCATCACGGTATGACCCATCTGTATCTCACCTGCGCAGAGAGCAATATTCCCTCCTTCCACACCATTGAGGGCCTGGGCGCGGAGCTGGTGGAGATCTGCCAGGTCCCGCGGGAATACTTTGCCTGGCGGGCGGGCATGGAGCGGCAGAGGATCTACCGGCTGGCCCTGTAATCGACCATATACCAAGGAGGAGCCACTATGGCAGTAACTTTTATTGATAAGGCGAGAATCTCGGTAAAGGCGGGAAACGGCGGCAACGGCTGCGTCTCCTTCCACCGGGAGAAATACATCGCCGCAGGCGGTCCCGACGGCGGCGACGGCGGCGCGGGCGGGCACATTATCCTCCAGGTGGACGATAATCTTTCCACACTGATGGACTTCCGGTACAAGCGCAAATATGTGGCGGAAAACGGCGTGGACGGCATGGGGCAGCGCAAGAGCGGCAAGGACGGAAAATCCCTCACCATCAGGGTACCCCGGGGTACCCTGATTCGGGATCTGGAGACCAACGAAATTATTCAGGATATGTCCGGGGATGAGCCCTTTGTCCTCTGCCGGGGCGGCAAGGGCGGCTGGGGCAACACCCACTTTGCCACCCCTACCCGGCAGGCCCCCCGCTTTGCCAAAAGCGGCCTGCCGGGGGAGAGCATGGAGGTGGTGCTGGAGCTGAAGCTGCTGGCAGACGTGGGTCTGGTGGGCTTTCCCAACGTGGGCAAGTCCACGCTTCTCAGTGTGGTCAGCCGGGCCAATCCCAAGATTGCCAACTACCATTTTACGACCCTTTACCCCAATCTTGGCGTAGTCTATGTGGACGGCGGCGCCAGCTTTGTCATGGCTGACATTCCAGGCATCATCGAGGGGGCCAGCGAAGGCGCGGGCCTGGGGCACGAGTTTTTGCGGCATGTCGACCGCTGCCGCCTGCTGGTCCATGTAGTGGACGTGTCCGGCAGCGAAGGCCGGGACCCTGTGGCGGACTTTGACGTCATCAATCTGGAGCTGAAGCAGTACAGTCCGGAGCTGGCCTCCCGGCCGCAGATCGTGGCTGCCAACAAGACGGACATCATGGCGGACGACAGCCTCCTGGAGGCGCTGCGGGATCATGTGGAAGCGCTGGGATACCCGTTGTACACCATCTCCGCCGCCGCTCACCAGGGCACCCGGGAGTTGGTCTTCGCCGTGGCCAACAAGCTCAGAGAGCTGCCCCCTGTGGCGGTTTATGCGCCGGAGTATGTGAAGCGTCCGCCCAAGGTGGACGTGAGCCAGCCCCTGGAGATTACCGTGGAGGACGGCGTATATCTGGTGGAGGGGCCTTGGCTTCAGCGGCTTATCGCCAATACCAATTTCGGGGACTATGAGAGCCGCAACTGGTTTGACAGGATGCTGCGGGAAAGCGGTCTGTTCGACCGGCTGGAGGAAATGGGCATCAGGGACGGCGATCTGGTGAGTCTGTACGATTTGGAGTTTGAGTACCAGCACTGAGCGGCATCCTGACCGCCCAAGTGCCGCGCTGCTTTTTGAACACAAGGGACCTCCGGAGGCTTCCGGGGGTCCCTCTGTATCTGCGCACCACCGTCACCCCTCTGTATATAATGGTAGTAGACCAGGAGACAGGGGGGAAAGAGTATGAGAAACTGCCGCTGGATAGGAGCCTGCGCGGTGACGCTGGGTCTGGGGATTCTGATCGCGGTGATCTTCCCCACGGGGTTCCTTCTGTTTCTTGTGGCATTTTTGCTGATCGCCTGCGGCTTTGGCTGCATGCGGAGGTAAAGGAAGGAGGCTGCCATGAAGATAGTTGTCGTCAAGTCGCCGAAGTTTCTCAACGGTATTTTGAGGCGGATCTTCAAAATGAAGGACTGACACGGTTTCATCATTAAAGTCGTGCTTCCGCTGCCGCGCTGGAATCCGGACGCTCAGGCAGATCAAAGAGCGTATCCAGGTTTCAGCTCCCCTTTCTTTTCAGAAAAGGACGGCAGCAGGAGAATTCCTGTTCTGAAACGGAGCGCCCTCCGCATACACTGGACTGACAGGTCCGTCATACGCAAAAGGAGGACGCCAAATATGGAACTGAAATTGCAAAAAGCCGATCACGACTACTTTGAAACGCTCCGCTTCGCTCCCTTCCCCTGCGAGACCATGCGGGAGACCATCGTGCCGGACAGCTGCGGGGACATTGCCCGCATTGTGGACGCCACCGGCGCCGTATGCCTCACCGGCCGGGAAATGACCGGAGACGGCCGCTTCTGCGCCAGCGGCAATGTGGAAGCGTCGGTGCTGTACATACCCGAAAAGGAGGAAGGACTGCGCTCCCTCCACTTTCAGATCCCTTTCCAATGCTACGGGGAGGGTCAGGGGGATGCCTCCTGCGAAAATCTGGACATCCGGGGGGAACTGCGGAGCATCGATGCCCGTATTCTGAATCCCCGGAAGATTCTGACCCGCGCCAATCTGGTTTTGTACCCCACGCTCTGCCGCCATGTTTCCCTGTCCGTCAGCACCGGTGTGGAGGGGGACGGGGGCATCCAGCTGCTCCGGGAGCAGAAAGAAACCCGGGTGCCGGCGGGAATCCGGGAGAAGGAGTTCACCTTCTCCGAAGAGCTGCCGCTGTCCCCCGGCCGGGGCGGCGCGGAGGAAATCCTGACCACCCGGGTGGACATCCGCGGTTCGGACAGCAAGCTCATCGGCAGCAAGCTGGTGGTCAAGGGCTTCCTGTCTGCGTCGGTGCTGTACCGGGAGAGCGGCGGGCGGCTGGGTATCCTCCAGCAGGAGCTGCCCTTCTCTCAGATTCTGGAGGGGGCGGGCTTTGACGAAGACTGCGAGAGCGAGGCCGCCTACCGGCTGCTGAGCCTGGAGTGTCATACGGGCAGCGAAAGCGCCCCTGACGACGCTTGTACCCTGACTCTGACCGTTTCGCTCTGCACCCGGGTGACGGTGTGGAAGCGGCTGGAAATCGGGTTTATCTCGGATTTGTACAGTACGTCCTCCTCCGTTGTGTGTCAGACGGAGGAGCTGGAAATCGGAGAGGACAGCCAGCAGAACGTCCGGCGGCAGAATGTCCGGGAGCTGTTGGAAACCGGTTCCGCCGTCCGGTCGGTGATCGATACGGAAATCAGCTGCGGCGGAGCCCGGCTGGAGAGCGGAGAATGGAAGGTGCCTGTCTGGGCCCGATGTCTGTACATGGACGAGGGCGATCAGCTGGGCAGCGTACGGCGGGAGTTCACCATTTCCGTTCCAGACGAGCTGGAGGGCGGCGAGCTGGACTGCCAGGCCCAGGCGGCCTGCAGGGGGGACGTTATCGCCAATATTACGCCGGAGGGCGTGGAGCTCCGCTTTCCAATTGAGTGCGAGGTGTCCACCACCCGGCGGCGGCGCTATCTGTGCGTCAGTGGGGGAGAAATTGAGGCAGAGACCCAGGACCGGGAGCCTGCTCCGTCCCTGATTCTGCGGAAAATGGGGGCGGGAGAGACGCTGTGGGCTGTGGCGAAGCAGTACCGCGCCACGAGAGAGGGCATTCTGTCGGTCAACGAGCTGGCCGACGAAAGCCAGATCACCCCGGAGCGGCTGCTGCTGATACCAAGAGCAAGATAAGACGTACAGGGCCGGAGACGATTGTCTCCGGCCCTGTACGTCTTGACATAGGGAGCGAAGCCATCTATAATGAGCGCATATTTTGAATCAGGAGGCGCATATTATGCCAGACATTATTCTGCACCGCCCTGTCCTGGAGGAACTCTCCTTCCGGCAGGCTCTTCTCAGCGATGAAGCCACTATGGCCTTCAACCATGCTTGGGGCGGAACCATTGCTTTTCCGCGGGAGCGGTGGGCGGACTGGTATCGCCGCTGGGCGGCGTGTGAAACGGGAGAGCGGTTTTACCGGTATCTGTTTGCTCCTGACGAGGAGGCGTTTGTGGGAGAGGCCGCCTACCATTTCGACAGCGGGCTGGATGGGTACCTGTGCGACGTGACCGTCCTCGCCTCCCGTCGGGGGAGAGGATACGGGCGGCAGGCGCTGGAGCTCCTCTGCGGTGCGGCAAAGGAGAATGGCGTTTCCCGCCTCCTGGACAACATTGCGCTGGACAATCCGTCGGTGGGACTGTTTCTGCGGTGCGGTTTCCGGGAGATTCGGAGGACGGAAGAGTATGTGCTGGTGGCAAGGGATCTGTAACTCTACGGAGCGTCGGTTGCTTTTTGTGTGATTTCGGTTATAATGATGCTCCGGAGGTGAGGCAATGGACCCGATCAAAACAGGCGGACTGATCCGCGCGGCGCGGAAGGAGAAGGGACTGACACAGCAGCAGCTGGCCCGGCGGCTGCATGTGGGGGATAAGGCTGTCTCCAAATGGGAACGTGCCGCGGGGTGTCCGGATGTTTCGCTGCTTCCGGCGCTGGCGGAGGCTCTGGACGTCGGAGTGGAAAGTCTGTTGTCCGGAGAGTTGGAAGCCAATGAGATCACAGGAGGCAATATGAAACAAACGAAATTCTATGTCTGCCCGGATTGCGGAAATATCATCACTGCCGCGGCAGGGGCGGCACTGTCCTGCTGCGGCAGACCCCTGGCGGCTCTGGAGCCGCAGAAGGCGGATGCGGAGCATGCTCTGACTGTGGAACCGGTGGAGAACGAGCTGTTTATCGCCAGCGGACATCCCATGGATAAAGGGCACTATATCTCCTTTCTGGCCCTGCTGAGAGGGGACAGCCTGCTGCTGCGGCGGCTGTATCCGGAGTGGGATGTACAGGTGCGGCTGCCTGCGGCCCACGGCAGACTGTTGTGGTACTGCACACGCCATGGGCTGTTTTATCAGAATATATAAGCGGCGGGTGGAATATTATAGGCCGGTCCTTCCTCTTTGGAAGGACCAGCCTTTTTTGCATATTTCCGGCCAGGCTGTCATACAGTTACAACAGCAGAAGGAAAACCTCCCGCGCATGGAGGTTTTACAAAAATGCGCTGACGGCGCATGGGAGGTAACTATGACAAATTCAGATCTCTATCAGGACATTGCCACGCGCACCGGCGGGTCCCTGTTCGTAGGGGTGCTGGGACCGGTGAGAACAGGGAAATCCACCTTTATCAAGCGCTTCATGGAAACCTGCGTCATTCCGAACATCGACAACGTCTACCGCCGGGAGCGAGCCATCGACGAGCTGCCTCAGTCCGGCAGCGGCCGGACCATTATGACTGCGGAGCCTAAGTTCGTCCCCGAGGAGGCGGTGGATATCACGCTGGACGGCGGGGCCACCTTCGCGGTGCGGCTGATCGACAGCGTAGGATACATGGTCCAGGGGGCCATGGGCCAGTTCGAGGACGGGGAGCCCAGAATGGTCATGACGCCCTGGATGGACCACGAGATCCCCATGGCGGAAGCCGCCGAGATCGGAACCCGGAAGGTCATTGAAGAGCACTCCACCGTGGGCGTGGTTATCACCACCGACGGCTCTATCACGGATATCCCGCGGGAGGATTACCTGGAGGCGGAGGAGCGGGTCATCACGGAATTGCAGGAGCTGGGCAAACCCTTTGTAGTGCTGCTCAACTCCACAGACCCTCGGGGCGGCCGGGCCGCCAGCATCAGCCGGGATATTGAAAGCCGCTTCGGCGTCCAGTGCCTGCCGGTGAACTGTCTGGAGCTGACAGAGGAGTCCATCACCTACATTATTAAATCCATTCTCTACGAATTTCCTGTCCGGGAGCTGCGCTTTTTCCTACCTGCCTGGGTGGACGCGCTGCCGGTGGGGCACCCCATTCAGGCTGCGGTGTACGGAGTGGTCCGGGAGGGAGGCGGCAGAATGGTGCACATCCGGGACGTGGAGCCGGTGGTAAAGGAGATGGGGGAGCAGGAGAACATCTCCCTGAGCCGGGTGCTGTCCATCGACCTGGGGAAGGGAGTGGCCTCGGCGGAGCTCCAGCTGCCAAGGACGCTGTTCTACGAGACGCTTTCCACTCAGTCCGGCTTCTCTGTGGCGGACGACGGAGATCTGATGGAGCTGCTGACGGAGCTGGCCGGGGTGAAGGCCCGGTTTGACAAGGTTTCCGACGCGCTGACCAATGTGTATGAAACCGGATACGGCATTGTGATGCCCACCATGGAGGAGCTTTTGCTGGAGGAGCCGGAGATCATGCGGCAGGGTGGCCGCTATGGCGTGAAGCTGAAGGCCAGCGCCCCGTCCATCCATATGTTCAAGGTGGACATTGAGTCCACGGTGTCCCCCATTGTGGGCAATGAGAAGCAGAGTGAGGATATGGTCAACTACCTTATGGAGAAGTTTTCCGGCGATCCCGCCCAGATCTGGGAGAGCAATATTTTCGGCCGCAGCTTCCACGAGCTGGTCAACGAGGATCTGCAAGCCAAACTCTACCGCATGCCCATGGACGCCCGCCTCAAGTTCCAGGAGACCCTGCAAAGGATTGTCAACGAGGGCAGCGGCGGATTGATCTGCATCATCCTGTAAAAGCCGTGTGTCAGGAAGGCGCAGGCATCTTCTTGGACGTACCAAAACTGCCCGGGGCCAACTGGTCCCGGGCAGCCTGTTTTTCTTTTGGACCGCTGCCTCCACGCCGGTCTATTGCTGCGGATCCTGTTCCAGCTTCGCCATGGCGGAACGGAATACAAAGAAAAATGTCACCGCCGATGCAGCGATGGAAATCAGATCGCTCACCGGCTCTGCCAGAAATACGGCCAGAACCTTGTTCTCAAAGAAGCGGGGCAGAAGGAAGATCAGAGGAATCAGCAGGATTATCTTTCGCAGGCAGGCGATAAATAGGGATGCTTTCGCCTTCCCGATGGACATAAAGGTCTGCTGTACTGTCAGTTGGATGCCAAAGAGGCCCAGAGACGCTACATAGACCCGCAGCGTCCACACCGCCGTGTCCATCAGCGCCGGATCACTGTTAAAAATCCGGATGAACGCCTGGGGAAACAGCTCCACCAGAAGCCAGAAGGTCATCATCAGCGTGCAGCTGGCCTTCAGCAGGGCAAAAAACGCCTCTTTCACCCGTTTGGCGTTCCGGGCGCCGTAGTTGTAGCTGATGATGGGCTGAGCTCCCTGCCCCAGGCCCTGGGAGGGAATCCACACCATTTGCAGCACTGTGCTGGCAATGGTCATGGCCCCCACCGCCACATCCCCGCCATAGCGCTGGAGAGAGGCGTTGAAGGAGATGTTCAGCAGCGCCTCGGTGCTCTGCATGATGAAGGGGGACACACCCAGCGCCAGCACTGGCGCCATGATCCTCCAGCTGGGGCGCAGGCACTCCCGCCGCAGCCGCAGCGTGCTCTTCTCCCCCATGAGAAACCGCACCACCCAAATGCCGGAAATCGCCTGGGACAGTACTGTGGCCAAGGCCGCCCCATGGACGCCCATGTGGAGGCCATAGATGAAAATAGGGTCCAGAATGATGTTGCTGACGGCGCCAATGAGCACCGTCCGCATGCTGACGGTGGTAAATCCCTGGGTGGTGACGAACAGGTTCATCCCCAGGGCCATCATGACAAACACGGAGCCGCTGGAATAGATCCGCATATACGGCAGCGCGTATAGAATCGTCTCCTGGCTGCACCCGAAGATCCACAGCAGCGGCTCTCCAAAAGCCCAGAACACTCCTGTCAGCGCCAGCGATGCGATAATCAGACAGGTGAAGCAGCTGCCCATGATTCTCTCCGCCCGGGCATCATCCCCCTCGCCCATGGCGATGGCCGCCCGGGGCGCTCCCCCCTGGGCGATCAGCATGGTGAACGCGCCGGTGAGGCAGAGCACCGGAAAGCACAGGCCGATTCCCGTCAGGGCGACCCGGCCAACATCCGGCATATGACCGATATAGATCCGGTCCACAATATTGTAGAGCAGATTGACCAGCTGGGCCACCACCGTGGGCGCGGCCAGCTTCAGCAGCAGCTTTCCCACCGGCGCGGCGGCCAGCTGCCGGGAGACGTCCGCGCTATGTTGGTTGTTCATATCCATGTTCCTTTCCCGGACCGAAGCGGGCCCGACAGGAGAGAGTATAGCACAGTCCGCAGAATTTGTCACCAACAACTTGTTCGTTTTTGAACGTTTTGGGAGAAATGACATTCCTGCGGGCCGCCCGCTTGCAAAGCGGAGAAAAATGTGCTATTCTTTTCCGGAAAAGAGAGGGAGGACAAGCTTATGAAGCATCTAGCATCATCCTGCGCCATCGCCTTTTCCACCTATTCCCGCATTCCTATGCCTCAGGTGGAGTGGAGCGAGGAAAATATGCGGCATACCTTGGCATTTTTCCCCTTGGTGGGAGCGGCGGTGGGGGCGGCTTTCTGGGGCGCGGATGCGCTGTGCCGGCTGCTGGAGCTGGGGGACGTACTGCGGGCGACGGTGCTGACGGCACTGCCCGCAATTGTCACCGGAGGCATCCATCTGGACGGTTACTGCGATACCGTGGACGCGCTGGCCTCTCACGCGCCTCGGGAAAAAAAGCTGTTGATTCTGAAGGATTCCAGCGCCGGGGCCTTTGCGGTGATCTGGTGCTGTGTATGGTTTGCGCTGTATTTTGGCCTGCTCACGGAGCTGGAGAGCGGAGCGACGGTTGCCGCATGCTTTGTCCTCAGCCGGAGCTTCAGCGCCCTGGCCATAGAGCGACTGCCCTCCGCACGTCCCCTGTCCGGCCCCCGGTCAGGCATGGGGGCCAGCCTGAAGAAGAGCAGCCGGTTTCCCTGGTGGGTGCTGGGCGCATATCTGCTTGTATGGGCGGGGACGGTCTGGCTGTGGGGGGAGCTGCTTCCCGGGCTGGCGGCGCTGGCGGTGGCGGTGTGCTTCTATTTTGTATATAAGGCTGTCGCCTTAAAACAGTTTGGCGGGTTTACCGGTGACTTGGCGGGATGGTTTTTGCAAGTGTGCGAGCTGGTGATGCTTCTGGCAGCGGTACTGGCGGAAAGGGGGGCGGACCTGTGGTCCTGATTATCGGAGGCATGAGCCAGGGGAAGCTGGACTTTGCCCGGCGGCAGCTGGGTGTTTCCTCCTGGAGCGAGGGACGGCTGGGACCAGAGGACTGCGTTTACGGCTTCCAGGAGGTAGTCCGGCATACGCCGGAGGCCCGGGAGGCGGCGGATGCATGGTGCGCCGCGCATCCCGGGGGCGTCATCATCTGCGACGAGGTGGGCTGCGGCGTGACGCCCATGGACCGGGCTGACCGGGTCTGGCGGGAACAGGTAGGGCGGATCTGCTGCCATCTGGCGGAGGAAGCGGAGGCGGTGTACCGGGTGCACTGCGGATTGGGGACGCGGCTCAAATGACAGTTTTTCTTATCCGCCATGGAAAGACCCAGGGCAATCTGGAGCGGCGGTACATTGGCTTGACCGACCAGCCGCTCTGTCCCCAGGGCAGGGAGGAGCTGACGGGAATTCATCCCCCTGAAGCGGACCGGCTGTACGTTTCCCCCATGCGCCGCTGCCGGGAAACGGCGGCGCTGCTGTATCCGGACATGGGGCAGGAGGCTGTGCCCGGTCTGCAGGAAACCTCCTTCGGGACGTTTGAAGGGCACACCTACGAGGAACTGAAGGAGGACCCCGCCTATCAGGCGTGGCTGGACAGCGCCGGAGGGGTTCCGCCTCCCGGTGGGGAAAGCGGGGAACAGGTCCGGCGGCGGGTTGTCGGGGCGTTTCTGTCCATCGTGGAGCGCCACGGGCCGGAGGACCGAATTGCACTGGTGGTTCATGGGGGGACCATTATGGCGCTGCTGGAGGCCCTGGAACCCAGCCACCAGTTCTACTTCTGGCAAGCCCCCAACGGTGGCGGATTCCGGTGCCGCTGGGCGGAGGGGGAACTGGTGGACGTGGAAAAACTGGTTTGAGCCTCTTATTTGAAAAGGCCCGCTGGTTGGGGGCGCTGATAATTTTCAAACAGATCCGAATCACCTTTACTACGAGCAAAAGTATGCTTTCCCCGCTCCTATGTGTACGACCCGGAGAACATCGGATTTTTTATCCGTGAAAATGTGCCCCCGTCTATCCGCGCCAGTGACTTTCAGGACTATCCCATGTGGCGCGCCTTTAATCTGGAAATGCTCTCCTATATCGCCCGGCGTTACGAGGGAGACGTTATCGTTCCCATGACGGTGACAAACAGAGCATACTATGATGAGATCATTGGGGCGCTGTCAGAGGAGCACGAGGTGCGGCACTTCATTTTGTGGGCGGAAAAGGAAACCCTGCTCAAGCGGCTGGCTTCCAGACTGGAAAGCCGTCGGTCCTGGGCGGCCCGGCAGATTGACAGATGCACCAGCGCCTTCTGTACGGACATTACGGAGTTCAAAATCTATACGGACGGCATGAGCATTCCGCAGGTGGCCGAAGCGGTCGCCGGGGCGTCAGGCGTCGTCCTGTCCAAAGATGGCCGCAGCTCTCTCCGCAGGGCAGCGGACCGGCTCGTCACCCAGTTCCGTCATATCCGATGATAAGGGGGCCCCGCCTTATGCCAGGGGAACGAAAACCGCCCATGCTCCACCCGTGGCGGGCCACCCTGTCCCGTCAACCGCACACAGCCACTTTAATTACAAAAAAGCACCCCCGCCATTCTCATTTGAACGGCGGGGGCAAAAGGCTTTTTTAATTGTAGGCCCGGTAAAGGAATGTCACGATTTCGCCCCGATTGCACACCTTATCGGGAGAGAAATCGGTATCGCTGGTGCCGTTGGTCACGCCCTTTTCAACGGCCCAATCCACCGCATAACCATAGGAGGCATCCGTGGGTACATCGGTAAAACTGCTGGCCTGTGCGTTAGGCTTGTCAAAGGCTTGCCAAATGTAGCTGACGGCGGTTGCGCGGGTGCAGGGCGTGTTGCCGTCAAAACTATCATCAATTATGCCTTTCTCCCGCGCCCACTGAACCGCCAGTTCCATATCTTCAGACGAGGATTCAACCTGCTCCTCACGGGCCGCACGATAGAGGAAAGTCAAAATTTGAGCCTGGGTGCAGTTCTGCGCGGGAGAGAATTTGTCCTCCGCAGTGCCGTTGGTAATGTCACTCATCAGAGCCCAGGCCACGGGGTCACTAACCCACGTTCCGGTATCGACATCGGTAAACACATCGGAAACCAGGAGGGGGTCGCCAGAAAGCCGATACAGCCAGAAACTGTTTCCCACTATGACTTGCAGCAAATCACCCTCGTCCAGCAGCTCATACAGACGCTCAGAGTTGAGAACAACATCTCCGTCCCCGTTGGCCTGAAAACCAGCATCTGTGGGGGTAATGTTCCCCGCCACAAGAGTTTTTCCGTCTTTCGGGTCATCATATTCAAACTCCATCGGGTCATCAGTATTGAGAGGCAAAATGGAAATATCCTTCCCGGATTCCTGGACAAACAGTCGAGCGAAAAGATACGCGCCTCCGGGCAAATCCTTAAATTGCCCCTCCTCAAAGGGGCCGTCTTCCAGATTTGCGGCAGTGAAAGCACAAAGCCTAATCTCGTCTGCGGATTTAACGCCACTTACAACAATGTCTACCCCTTTAGGAGCAAGTTTCACATAACCGCTATCCCCACAGTCCTGAAAGGTTCCATAGGTGATATGGGTGTTGTTGCTGCCAGACCGCGCAAAGCCAACGAGCTTTATAGCCATTCTCTGCGATAGAAAAATGGTGCCGGAATTTTTCGGCGCTTTGGACGAGAGGTATGCGCCCCCATCCGCCGCGAACGCCGGGACAGCCAGCCCAAAACACAGGGCCAGCGCGAGGAAAAATGCCGAGATTTTTTTCATGTCCGTTTCTCTCCTTATAAAATGTTGTCCAACAGGCGGCGGCGGGGGACGGCTCCCCCGCCTTTTGCCCCTGCTGGAAACATAAAAGCGGCGTCGAGTTTCAAAAAACCCAACACCGCCTTGATAAATCAATGCGAACACAGCGCACTACACCCATTCCCCCTTGAAAAACGGATAGAAAATGGATATAATGAGCCTGTGGTACAATCCTAAGAGATTGCTGTGTTGAGTGGTCACGTCACTCGCGCAGGGCTGGGATGGTGTTACCAGCACCTCCCAGCCTGCCGCATTTATGCTTCCACCATGATTTTAGCCTATGCGCGGGGAAAATGCAAGCCCCATTTAGAAGTTTTAGGCGAAAATGCCCAGCCTTTGTGCCAACAGGTGAATACGGCAAAAAAGGAGTGCCAGCTTGCGGGCTGACGCTCCTTCTCTTTATGGTTCATCCACTGTTAGAAGTTCTCTTAGAAAATTTGAGGTTTCGGAATAGTTATCCAGTGGATTTTGCAAACTGGAAGAAAATCCAGGTGTGCTTACTGTGGCTGTCGTACCCGATGGAGGGTGCTCCATCGACTGGACACATAAGGTGCGGTTTACCCCCAATACGCCGTTGGAAGCCCTGTTGGAAGCGTTTCCGGATGGCCGCAATATTGGCCCCATTGCGGAGGCGCTAAAGACGTCCAACGGTTGCCCTGCCGCTCCATCCCGCTGCCCGCTGGGCTTCGCCCA
>OFFE01000912.1_pt1 | contig 23351 bp, 14 predicted proteins | sample 1521371 | NCBI WGS metagenome assembly OFFE01 (sample SAMEA3504131, study PRJEB24116) | mouse gut metagenome | biome: mouse gut; feature: mouse-associated habitat; material: faeces | place: Denmark | collected 2011 | reverse complement strand
ATAAAACCTCCTTAGAATAATGTCCAATAAATTGGAAGCTCTCCCAAATATCTTTAAAGGAATCTGTCATATCAATAAATTCTATTGATGCATTTGGAAAACCATGCACTATTTGTGTTAGCTTAATTTGACTCTGATAGGTAATATCATTATGTAGCACAAATAATTTGTAACAATACTCTTTATTTGCATTTTCCAGCATAGAATAGAATGAAACTGCTGCCGGAATTACATAATTATTATCAAAACAATGCATTATAGGAATCGTAATCTCCTGTTGCACAGCATTAGCATTCATCTCTTTACATACTCCTTACCCTTTTATGCTTTTCCACTATCTCATCGTTATCTAAGGTACTATTCTATCCATTGCTCATATGCACTGCAGATAGGTTCCACTGCTCCGAACATCTTCAACTCCCCATGGCTCAGCCACGCCACCTTATTGCACATCTCCTTTATCTGCTCGATGTTGTGGGAGACAAAGAATACTGTCGTCCCTCCCCCCATCAACTCGTTCATCCGGGCCTGGCTCTTTTCCTGGAACTGAGCGTCTCCTACCGAAAGAATCTCGTCCACAATCAGGATTTCCGGATTCACCACTGTGGCGATGGAGAAGGCCAGCCTCATCAGCATACCAGAGGAATATGTCCTGATTGGCTCATATATGAAGTCACCCAGCTCGGAAAAGACCACGATTTCATCGTACTTGTCCTTCAGAAAATCCTCCGAATACCCCAGTATCGCCCCATTTAGGAAGATGTTCTCCTGCCCCGTCATCTCCATGTCGAAGCCGGAACCCAGCTCCAGCATGGGGACAATGTTCCCCCTCGCCGTTATCCTTCCGCTGGTGGGCTTATAAATCCCTGCTATACATTTCAGGATGGTGCTCTTTCCGGAACCATTGCGGCCGATGATTCCGACTACATCGCCCTTCTCCACGGTGAAACTCACGTCCTTCAGCGCGGAGAACTCCCTGTACTTCATCTGGTGGGAAAGCCTTTTCACGATGAACTCCTTCAGGGACTGCACCCTGTTCTGATCCAGTCGGAACGTCATGGACACATTCTCGACTAATACGACTTCATTACCCATCTCGTCACCCCATCAAATATTCAAAGCGAACCTGTCCTGCGTCTTCTTGAACACAGCACCACCGACAGCCAGCGACAGGAACGCCATCAGCGCACACAGCGCATACATCTTCGGCTCTGGAGATATGCCCTCCATCACAATCGTTCGGAACGCCTTCACATAATAGTACATAGGATTGAATGTATGCAGGAACCTGTACTGCTCTGGAATAATGGTCTCCGGGTAGAAGAGCGGCGTGAGGTACATCCACAGCATGCTGATAATGCCCCACAGGAACTGCATGTCCCTAAAGAACACCATCAGCGCGGACAGCAACATGCCAATTCCGATGGTGAACGCCAGCACGCACAGCAGAATCAGCGGGAGCAGCAGGAAAGCCTTCGTCACCTTCTCCCCTGTGAGCATCATCATGAAGAACAACGGCACCATAGAGAGAAACAGGTTAATCAGTGATGAAAGCACCTTCGTCACTGGGTAGATATACTTCGGGACATACACCTTGGTGATTAAGGACGCATTTGCTATGATGGACATCAACGCAAGCCCGGCCGATTCCGTAAAGAAGCCGAATATGACCGTTCCTGACAACAGGTATACTGGAAAGTTCTCGATGTTTCCCCTGAACAGCTGGGAAAAGACTACATACTGCACCACCATCGTGAGGAGCGGGTTCAGTAGGCTCCAAAGCATGCCCAGCACGGAGCGCTTGTACTTCACCTTAAAGTCGCGCCTGACAATCTGCTTAATCAAAAATTCATACCTTTTCAAGGTAAAGAACGTCCCAAATACAGGCTCGTGCCTTCCGTTCTCGAACCGTCGCGCGCAAGACCAGTATACTACCGAAAGAATCATAATCAGCCCCAACGCCAAAAGCGGATAGGCATGTCCCGTCCACACATCATCCATTCCCTGAATGCTGTAGCTCAATGTCCCCGCCACGGTGTCTCCATTGATGAAGAGCTCATCGCCCTCTGGAGATATGGAGTTGTCATATACGGCCACTGCCGAACATCCTTCTTCGCCATTTTCAGAGTACACGGACAGCTTGAACCTATGCCCCCGCAAGCCAACGGCTCCTTCCTCAAGCTCTAAGTAATGGTATTCATTTACCCCAATGGCATCAGCCGGAACAACCTTGTCCGCCAGCTGCGCACCAGTAGCCATGTCCGTCAGCGTAAAATGCATATCAGAATGGATTTCCTTGCCGTTGGATGTCAGGAGGACACCGACAGACATGACCCTGTCCATCTGCACATCAAAATACTGGTCAATCCATACCTTGTCCGTTACCTCTTCCGTGATGCAATTCCCATAGCTGTCCCCTCGGCTTCCAGCAGATTCCCTGTAGAAAAGCTGCTCGCCAGCCGCCCAGTAAAAAACGAGCAGCAGAAGGAGGAGCACGGCCAATGCCTTGGCATATATCACGAGATAGTTCATTTTTTTCTGCTTCATGTCATTTCCCTGAGGAGCCTTGCCCCCTGTTCCTTTTCAGCTTAAAATACATCCCGATTGCCCAGTCGCGCCCCCGGCTCCCCTTAGGAAAGAAGTGCCGCATGATACGCCGTGCTGTGCCCAAAAAGATGCCATCCTCTGGCTCTTTCTTCTGCACGATGTCAGACGACGTCAATCCATATTCCATCATGTTCCAGAGCAATATCTCATAATAATCCGTCCGCCGCGCGACCCTCCAGAACTCTTCTGCAAAATCTTCGTCCGGCTTCATCCAGGGCTTCCGGAATCCGGCATAATGTATGATGCGGGGTTTTCTCCTCGCACCTTCATATGCGTCCAGAACATAGTAAGGCGCATGCTTTATGACCTGCTGCCAGCGGAAGTGGTCACAGTCTGTTATCAGGTTCCAGGCCATGTCCAGATAATGCACCCTTCCCTTGCAGACAATGTTCAAGATGTCCTGGTCAGAGAATCTGTATATCCCCGTGTCAGCCATGCGCAGCAGTTCAGGCACGGTCATCTGCTTCCGCATTTCTTGAATGTTCATCAGCAGCACACCTGCCTGGAAATACCCGAACGGATCCTCCATGTCCAGTACATCCTGGCAGTATTGCCGCATATCGGAGTCCTTTTTGTTGCACTGCCCTGCAAAGTCGGCATCAGCCACCGCCGCGACCATATCGTCTCCCATTTCTGTATGGTATAAATCCGCTATGTCACAACATACTATCATGTCACAGTCAAGGTAGATGACCTTGTGGTATTCCTTGAAAATATCCAGTATCAGGAAACGATAAAACGTCTCTGTAGTTATATGCTCCTTAGCCTCCAAGGCGTATCCGGACACCCTGCTCCCTACATCCAGAAAGGAAATCTCCATATTATCGGAAGATAGCTTCCGGACTATCCTGTCGCGGCTCTCCTTCCCGATATCCGTATGGAGGACAAAGATATGATACCGCCCCTCCGCGGCCGCCTGATCTGTTATGGACTGTATGCAGGTACATAGAATCGGGACATATTTCTGGTTTGCTGCCAATACTATAGGCACTGTGCCCTCGGCATATTTTACAGGTCCGGCTTCCGCTTCTGTATGATGAATCAATGCCACCTGAAGCTCACCCAGGCAGAATCTCCCCTGTGCCTTCAGATACAAGTAATATATCCCGGCTATGCGCTCGCCCAGATGCCCGATGGTGCGGTATCCTTCCCTTGAATAGTCGCTGATGTCCGCACGCCGTTCGAACTCCGACAGTATCCCGAAGAGAAGCGCAGAATACTCCTGGAAAATGTCCCTTGTCATGATGAACATATTGCAGGGGTAGAAGGTCTTTCCATCAAAAAACTGTTTTGCCGTGCCGCTTAGATAGGGATATCTTTCCTCAATAATCTCCAGCACCAACTCCACATCCCTTATATGGAGCTCCGGGGCATTCCTATACTGCTCATAGATGTTTTCTGCGTTCATGCAACTGGCATCCACGCCTTTGGCAATCAGGAAATCGTATCTTTCGATGCAGCTGCGCATGTCGGCTTCGTTGAAGTGCAGCTCCTCCATAGCGCGGGAATCCAGATAGTCATACTCCACCGTCCCCCAGGAATTCTCCCTCAGGGATTCTGGGCTGAAGTTGAAAAACCTCCTGTAATGGCAGAAGCCGAAGTAGTCAGCATCCTGGTTCTTCCATGCCCAATACTGTGTAGTCAGTTCACAGTAGGACTTGTTCTTTGAGGATATGTTGTCCCCGGTGTTGTCCGTGAGGCAGCCCTGCGGTACGTCCTGCAGCAGGAAATCGCTCCCGGCGATTACATCGTATAGCATGGAGTTCCTTACCCGCATTGTATAGCAGTTCGGGCTATGCGTCACAAAAATCTTGATTTCCTTCATTGCTGTTTCCTTGCCCTTTATCTATGCCGTCATCTTATCGGGACGCGCCACAAACTGGTCGTTACAGGCAGAATCAAGTCGCCGCCACCTCCTGGTATAGCCGCATATGCCTATCCACTATGGCTGTCATGTCGAATTTCCTGCACGCTCCCCTGACTCTGCCTTTTAGGCGTATATAGTCCTCAGCGCCTTCCGCCAGCTTCAGGATGGCGGCGCAAATATCTTCCTCGTCAACCTTCCCGCTATGAAGCGGCAGCAATATGCCCGCCAAATCCCCATTCCCATCCTGGAGCTGGTTCCTGACCTCCGCTATGTCCGTAGCTATTATAGGAGTGCCTGTCATCAGGCATTCTATGACTACAAGCGGATAGCTTTCACCTTTGAAATAGGTAGGCACCAGCCCGACATCCGCCATGGCGAAATAGTCTCTTACATTAGGACGAAATCCTGTGAAATGGATGTATGGATGTGCATCCCTTTCCAGCTTTGCCCGAATCTCGCCTTCCCCCACTACCACCAGATGAATCGGCCTGCTACCGCGCTCGTTTGCTGCGGTCACCGCCAAGACTGCCTCTTGCCAGCCCTTTTCAGGAATCCCTCGGCTTGCGGTCACCAGCACAAATGCATTGTCTGGAATCCCCATGGTTTCCCGTCGTACCGGGTTGACATCCACGAGCGGCAGACCGTTGGGGATTTTTGTAAACCTGTCGTCGATATCATAGCCTCGATGCTGGAAGCATTCTAGATTCTTATCCGCGATATAGATATACCTGGCACCACTCTCCCAGGTGTCCACAATCACTCTGTCACAGTCTTCCTCCTCCATCGCCTCATACATGCCGTGCAATGTTATGACATGGTGCCCCAGTCCTCTGTCGTACTTCCTCCATTGCGCGATGACTCCGTCAACGCTGGCGCAATGGGAATGGATAATCTCGCCGCCAAGCCTCGCCACAATTTGCTTTAGGTAATCCCTGCTCTTAATGGTAACGACAGGTACATCAGCATCAACAAGCTGCCGGATGCCCTCTTCTTCCTCCTCGATACCAAAATTGACCAGTGTCACGGCCATCCCATGCCTTCGCAGTTCATTTGACAGATGGATGGGGTAGACCTCGCCGCCTCCAGATCTTAATGCATAGCAGGCCATCAGCACATTAGGTTTCCGTTCCTTCTCCAGAAGCCGGATTCTGTCTGGGCAATAGCACTGGCGGACGGCAGCTTCCGCATCCCTGACCCCCCCATCTCCACATTGCCTCGCCAGGCTCTGCAGTATCTGCTCATAGTATCCGTCCCCCACCTTATAATGTCGGGCGATATAACCTGAAACCGCTTCCGCTTCCTTATAATAAAGCACTGCTTCCTCGCCGCCTAGCAGAAGCTTTCCCAGCCCTGGCGGGTCGCAGGTATCAGCCACGCCGGTATAACCAATCACACCGCCCCGAATCATGTGAAGGGTGAATATCCATGGGGCACAGAACCTCATGCCTCTGTACGCCTCCACGACTTCGGAAGGAATCGGCCGCCTGTTTTTGAACACCGCTCCACCAAGGGATGGAACCATGCCGTATGATGCAGGGCCTTGGCGAACTGCATCGTGTGCCGTCATAAAAAAAGGCTTCTTCCATCCGTGGATGCCTGGGCCATAGGGCAGGGGCTCCCCGTCCCTGTCATGGATATCCAGAAGCTGCCGGCTCCCTGCGAACACCGCCATGACAGAGCCGTATGAGAACATGGACACGGCCCCCTGCAGGAAGTCCCTTCCATAGTGGCATCTACCATTGGGAAACCAGACGCAAGAGCCTTTGGCTGCCCTCAGGCCTTCGTTCCACTGCTCCAGCATGCTTGGAGCATCAAGACCGCCGTGAAGCACTGTCGTCCTTATGGGGGCGGAGCACGAATACTCTTTAATGGCCTTCCTTCTATCTTCCGGTAGACCATATCCCAGTATGAGAACCTCGATGTTCGGGTACGACTGATTGCAGATGCATTCCAGGCATTCCTCTAAACGGATGCTGCAATCAGCTACCGATAGGATGACACTAACAAGGGGGACTTCCGTAGGCCCTGCCTCCTTTTCGTACTCCCAGCACAGGTCTTCAAGCGTACCGCTTTCCGCGCCTCCGCCCTGCCTGGCGGCCATGTCCCGGACATGGTGCTTGAGCCGCTTGACCGTCCCGCAGTATAGCTTCCCACCATATTTCTGGGCGATGGAGTCGGCCTTCAGATATAGTTTCCTCGCACGGCCACTTTCCATCGATTGGTAGATTTTCCTTAACCACTTGTTGATTCCTATCTCCGCCACTTCACTTTCCAGCTGGCATCGGCCCTTTTAGGGGCGAACGCCTGATAACGCGCCATTATCCAGCCTTGATGTCTCAGGATTCCTGTTGTGAATGCTACCAACTGATAATCCGCAATTATCTGCTATTGGCGAACACCCTGAATGCCGATTTGATGGAAAAATCTTAAAAAAAGGAAATACTACTTGAAAATATCACCCATGTATTGTATGATTTGGTATAATGGTTGTTCGAAAGATGGGGTGAATGGACAGATTTCGCAGCCAGAAGAGGGAAAATCATTTGGTTTACGGGTTATATTTAGTATATAGCCATTAATGGACACATGATAATTGCGGATTATCAGAGCAAAACATTGTGGCTGCCCATTTCACAAGAGGATTATAAGATGAAAATTACTATAGCCGGAGCTGGATATGTAGGTTTGTCAAATGCTGTTTTATTGGCACAGCATAATCAGGTAACACTTGTTGATGTCATCCAGGAAAAAATCAATCTAATCAATCAGCATAAATCGCCGATTGCAGACAAGGAGATTGAGGACTATCTTTTGACAAAGGATTTAGATCTGACGGCTACGATGGATGCTGGCTCAGCTTATTCCGATGCAGACTATGTCATCATATCCACTCCCACCAATTACGACCCAGAAAAGAATCATTTTGACACTACTTCTGTGGAAGCAGTAATCCGGCAGGTGGCTGAGCACAATCCGAATGCTGTCATAGTCATCAAATCCACAGTGCCTGTGGGCTATACTGTTTCTGTCCGCGAGAAGCTGCGGTGTAGCAATATTTTGTTTTCACCGGAATTCTTAAGGGAAGGAAGGGCATTATATGATAATTTATACCCCTCGAGGATAATCGTAGCCGCTCCCAGAGGAGACGAATCGCTTTACGAAAAGGCACGACAATTTTCAGAACTCTTGAAGGAAGGTGCCATCAAGAAAGATGTGCCCATATTGCTTACGGATTTAACAGAAGCCGAAGCAATAAAGTTATTTGCTAATACTTACTTAGCCCTTCGTGTCGCTTTCTTTAATGAATTGGATACATACACGGAGATAAGGGGACTGGACAGCAGGCAAATCATAGAGGGAATCGGGCTGGATCCCAGAATAGGCGACTTCTACAATAATCCTTCTTTTGGATATGGCGGCTACTGTCTCCCCAAAGACACGAAACAGCTACTGGCCAATTACGATAACGTACCAAACAATATGATCAGCGCTGTTGTCGAAGCGAACCGAACCAGAAAGGATTTTGTCACCGAGAGGATTCTGCGGAAAGCCGGATTTTATGATGACATGGACAAAAATTATACAGTCGGCATTTACAGGCTTACAATGAAAGCCGATTCCGACAACTTCCGTCACAGCAGTGTACAGGGCATCATGAAGCGCATAAAGGCAAAGGGAATAGAGGTTGTTGTATATGAACCGACATATTCGGGCAAACTCTTTTTCGGCAGTAGGATAATACAGGATTTAAAAGAGTTTAAAGAAATGTCGGATGTCATAGTTTCAAATCGATATGCCGCAGACTTAGCGGATGTGAAAGATAAGGTTTACACACGGGATTTATATATGAGGGATTAGATTCTGAGAAGAGATATTTATTATGGAAGAAAAACTTGCAGAACAGCTCAAAGCTACGGAACAGGCATATGAGCAGGAGCGGCAGAGGTGGCAGCACGAAAAAGAAAGCTACCAAAATCTATGTACATGGTATGCCAACACCTTCCAGTATCAATTGGGGTGCCTGTTAGTGGATGCATTGAGGCATCCTCTCCGTTGTTACAGATTGCCTGCTGCGCTGTTCCGCCTGGTCAAGCGATACAAGCAGCAGCAAACAGATGCGAAAGACATCGAATCCAGCATCCCCAAAAGCGATGCCTCGGCAAAAGGGATGATTGACTTGGACTTTCTGCAGATAGAATATGCTTCTGGCAAAGTCCGGCAGACAGGCGTTGCAATCATTATTCCTGTGTTCAACGCCTATGATGAGTTAAAATGTTGCGTTGATTCCATTCTAAGGAACACAGCAGCGCCATTTCAGATTATACTGATAAATGATTGCAGCACAGACTCCAGAATAGAAGAGCTGTTATCATCGTATAAGTCCCAGCAAAATGTCATGGTAGTGACAAATCCCCGGAACCTGGGATATGTTAAATCCATCAATATAGGGATACAGGCCTGCAATACAGATGTGGTGCTTCTCAATAGCGACACTGTAGTGACCAAAAAGTGGCTTGAAAAATTGACGATTGCCGCGTATTCAGATGAAAGGATCATGACAGTTACGCCTCTGTCCAACGCGGCAGGGGCATTCAGCGTTCCGGAAATTAACGCAGATAACAATCTGCCTGACGGATGGACGCTGGAAGATATGGCTAAGCTGGTGGAAAATCAATCTGTCCACACATATGAACGGGTTCCTACAGGGAATGGATTTTGCATGTATATCAAGAGAGACGCCTTTGAACATGTGGGCCTCTTTGACGAAGATACCTTTGGCAAGGGATATTGCGAAGAAAATGACTTTTGCATGCGAGTCATATCAAAGGGATATGAGAATATCATAAGTGACGATACCTATATTTTTCACCACCATACGGCTTCCTTCGGTCATAAGAAACAGAAGCTGCTGCGCAACAACTATGAGATTCTTTTATCCAGGTATCCGCAGTATGAGTATCTTGTGAAAAATATGCTGAATTCAGAACGGCTGGAATCGATTCGGCAGAAGATAAAGCGGGAGACAGCAGAACAGCTTCATGGAATTTCCGGAAAACGGAATATCCTGTATATCATTCATCAGGAAAAGGGAGGCAGTGTAAAGACCAACGAAGATTTGATGGGGTATGTATGTTCACAGGGGTGGAACGTATTTCTGCTGAATAGCAATTGCAGTACATTGCGCTTATATCAGCTTACGGACGGGGCTCTTCATCAATTGCAAAAATGGGATTTGGCATATAAGTGGGACATAAATAGCCTGTATGTCCCGGAATGGCGGAATATTTACTATAATGTGCTGCATCATTGCCATATTGATATTGTCCATATCCGTCATTTGTATATGCATACATTTGACATGATAGATGCAGCCAATTGGATGAATGTCCCTTGCGTGCTCTCCTTCCATGATTTCTATTATATCTGCCCTACAATCAATCTGGTCAATGGGAAAGGGGAATACTGCGGAGCGGACTGTGATTCTTCCTCCGGGCGGTGTCAGATGGATGTATCGCAGATTAAGATTTCAAAAAACGTGCCTAAATGGGTCGCGGCTAACTGGCGTGGCCCTGTGGCTGATATTCTGGGAAAAATAAATGCCTATGTCACGACTTCGGCATACAGTCGTGATGTGTATGAAAAGATATTCCCCAGCCTAAAGGGGCAGATCAGGATATATGAGCATGGGAGGGACTTTCTCTATCCGAGAGAGTATTATGGCAGCATACCTGATGGTGGCGGAAAGATTAAGATATTACTGGCAGGAAATATCAGCTACAATAAGGGAGCCGGATACATTTCCGAATTGATAGATGCCGACAAAGAAGGTCGGCTAGAATTCCATTGTATCGGAAGCCTGCCGGAAAGCCTGAAGCAGAAAGTGAAATATTACGGCAGATATATCAGGGACGATTTCAGGAATTACGCTGCCAGGATAAGGCCTTCTTATGTCGGCGTATTCTCCATCTGGCCCGAAACCTACTGCCACATTATCACGGAAGCCTTCAGCTGCGGCCTCCCTTGCGTAGTAAGCGATATAGGTACTCTGCGGGAACGGGGAATAAAAGGCGGATGCATACTGGCTGACCTGAAAAATCCCATTGCCGCATATCATAAGATTTGCAAGATAAGTGAAGACCGGGCTGCCTACAGCAAATTATGCGATGAAGCATTGGGGCAGCCAATACGGACGGTAGCTGATATGGGAAAAGACTACATGAATCTGTATGACCTGCTGTTAACGGAGGATCAAGATGTTTAAGGCAATCGGATTTATCCTAAAAGAGCATAGGGAGAATTACCGCCAGATTATCAAAATGGCTCTGATCAATACAGAAAAGCAGACCGTTCGCAGCAGTCTTGGCATCTTATGGACATACTTTCATGACATTGTATATATCCTGGTATTCATCATGTTCCGCCTGTTGATATCCGGATTCGGAAAGATAGATGGTATGAACAGCATCGTGTACCTGCTGACCGGACTGATTCCCTGGTTTTTCATCAGCGATATGCTGAACCAGGGAAGCCGCGCGATCCTATCCAATAAAGGGATTGTGCAAAGCATTCGGTTTCCAATAACGATACTTCCTACGATCGAAGTGCTGAGTATCGTGTTTCGCAGGTTCTTTACTTTTTTCATCCTGCTGATTGCGCTCACTTTGTTCGGATACCTGAAATGTTTCAGTGTTGTTTTGTTTTTCTATTACTTCATCGCCTTGGTCTATCTGATGGTCAGTATGAACCTTTTGCTTTCGGCCTTTGTAGCAGTGTCGGAAGACTTCCATCAGCTCTACCTGGCAATCGTGCGTGTGATCATATACTCCCTGCCTATTATGTGGAGCTATGATAAGGTAGACAGCACTTTAATTCATATACTGCTCCGAATCAATCCCATGGTCTATGTTATCCGAGGGTTCCGAAATGTCTTCGTGCAGGGTATGACACAGAACATCGGATACAGTGCTTATTTTTGGATAAGCATAACCGCGATCTTTGCCTTGGGATGCTATGCCCAGTACAAGCTGCGGAAGCACTATGCGGATTTCATATAAAAGGGGACGGAGCATATGGATGATATGATTGTAGTAAAAGATGTCTGCAAGACCTATGTCCTGTTTGACAAGGATTGGAAGATATTGCAATGGGTATTTACGCACAAAGGATATCAGAGCAGACGTGAAGTCCTGAATCACATCTCCTTCACTGTAAAAGACAGTGAAGTGGTAGGTTTGATTGGCATCAACGGCGCCGGAAAGTCTACCTTGATGAAAATCATCGCGGGCATCACTTTCCCCACTGCCGGGCATATTCAGGTAAACGGAAAGGTAGGCTCCCTCATCAACCTGTCTGCCGGATTCAATCCTGATTATACCGGGCGGAAAAACATATACTATAAGGGAACCATCATGGGAATGGGCAAAAGTGAAATCGATAGCATCATTGGCGATATTGAAGAATTTGTGGAACTAGGCGAGTATTTTGACAGACCTGTGAGAATGTACTCTTCCGGAATGTCTGCACGGCTGGGGTTCGCGCTGGCTGTGTACTGTAATCCGGATATCTTAATTGTTGATGAGGTGCTTGCTGTAGGGGACAAATCATTCCAGAACAAATCCCGCGCTAAGATTATGGAATTATTCAAGGCCGGAAAAGCAGTGCTCTTTTCATCACATTCTGACGTTTTGATTCGGCAGTTTTGTAACAGGATAATCTATATCAGAGACGGGAAAATTGCTTACGATGGTGATGTCGAGGAAGGATTGAAGCTGTATAATGAGGATATTTCTAAGAAAGGAACTCGGAAAGCATATTAAGTGGGTTTTGGCATTATTGCTGCTCTCGATAGTTTATGCCATAGTCGGCATAAATGGATTGCGTTTTTTAGGGCAGAATGGTAATGGGACAAGCATCTATGAAGCCCCTTATTCGGTGGAAGAAAATAAGGTCGTCAGCGAAATACCGAAAGGCCAGCATATTCTGCTCAAGGTCGGTAACCTTCCAGAAAGGCAGGAGACCGTTTCGGTCAGCTTCTACGATGACCAGAAGACGCTGGTTGACAGCAGGGACATCGTCTTGTGTAATGGCATGAACGACTTGGGAAAATGTGATGTGGATATATCTTTTTTCAAATATAGCAGCACGAGGGTAATTGATATAAGAGGGATGTATTATGCTGAATTTGCTCCATTTGATGTAGTAGCTGGGCTAAAAATCGGTGTGGGAATCTGCTTTTTGTGCTGTGTACAATACGTTTTGATGCTGGTAAAGAAAAAATATACAAGTTGAGATTTATTGCTTAAATCGGGAGGTTGGGATGTACAGATTTTGGGAAACAATTATCAAGCCTGTATTGGAGATGATTGACGCAAGAAGCGTCTTGGAAATCGGGGCGCAAAATGGCTATACAACAAAAAGGGTTATTGAATATGTGGGTGCGGTAGAAGGAAAAGTGCAGTCCATAGATCCATTTCCTAACTTTGATTACAAATCCTGGGAAAAGGATAGCAATTTTGCATTTAAGATGCACATCGGTCTATCGCTGGAGGTGCTTCCTGAATTACCAGCGTTTGATGTCTATTTAATAGATGGTGACCACAATTGGTATACTGTATATAATGAATTAAGATATGCGGCCATTGCCTGTGGAGATAAAGAGATATTGATTCTGCTTCATGATATTGGCTGGCCTTATGCCAGAAGGGATTTATATTACAATCCGGATACCATACCTGCAGAATACAGAAATCGCTATGATAAAAAAGGGATAAAATACGGCTATAATGAGCTTCAGGATGATGGGATAAACGGAAATCTGTGCAACGCTATTGCATATGGCACGCCCAGAAATGGTGTCCTAACCGCAATAGAGGATTTCGTGAATGAAAATCCAGAATATGAGTTTCTTAATATAGAATGCTGCAATGGATTGGGTATCATAAAAAAGAAAAAAACCTATAAAAAAGTTTCTGATTATATAAATAATATCGATACCTTAAAATTATTAATAAGGCAAACAGAAGAAAACCGAATTGAATTTTTTCAAGGGCGCTATATCTATAAAAATAAGTATCAAGAAGCAATGGAATCTCTGAAAAAAGCAGAAGGCATATATCTTAAAGAGAAGGATTTCTTATTTGAGAAAATGAAGGATTTATCTGAATCCTGTTCAATGTACGAAGAGAATAATCGGATATTACAAGAAGAAGCAAAAAAAGCAGAGAGACAACATGAACTCAAATATGAACTCATGCAAAAAGAACTATTGGAAAAATGCGCTATAACAGAAAGAAGCAACCAGCTATTACAAGAAGAAAAAGAAAAAATACAGGAAGAAGTGGAATATTTCAAAAAGCAGTGTAGCGACATCCAAAGAGAGTTGTCAGAAAAGTGCGATATTTTAGAAGGGAACAATTTGAAATTGCGAGAAGAAGGGCGAAAAAGCAGAAAACAATGTCGCGATCTTCAAAAAGAATTGCAGCATCTTTATGAATCTAGATTATTTAAGATGACTATTGCTTTGTCGAAGGCTTATCATTCGCCCCAAAAGATTTTATCATTTATCACAAGAAAGGGCGTAAACAGCATTAGAACTAAGTTTTTTTCAAAAGATGTTAAAATAAAAAATGATGTTGAAGAACCAAAAAAAGAGAATATAAATAACCTATATCCAGATTTGTCGGAATACGAAAAGCAAAGCATTTATGATGCTGATGTTGAAACCAACACCATTTCCCTGGTTATCTGTATCCACAATGCTTTAAATGATGTAATAGAATGTCTAAATTCTGTCTGGGAGAAAAGGACTTTTCCGTATGAAATTATACTGGTCGATGACGGCAGCGATAATGACACGAGGCAATATGTGGAGAAATATGTAGAACTAACAGGTTGTAAGCTGCATCGTAACGAGGAGGCTTTGGGCTATACAAAGTCGGCTAATATTGGCCTAAGAATGTCCAAGAGCGATTATGTCATTCTGCTGAACAGTGATACGATTGTAACTGATTCTTGGGCCGAAAAAATGTTGAATTGTTTTGAACGGCATAAAGCCGCAGGCATTGTCAGCCCTTTGTCAAATGCCGCCAGCTACCAAAGCGTGCCGGAAATCAGAGATTCGATGACTGGAGACTGGAAAATCAATACTTTAAGAAATGGCATGACCATTGATATGATGGGCTTAATTGTTGAAAAAGTTTCTAAGTCCAGGTATCCGGCAGTGGCTTCTTTGAATGGATTCTGCTTTATGATTAGTCGGGATGTAATAAATGCCATTGGCTATTTGGATGAAGTTAATTTTCCTAAAGGGTATGGGGAAGAAGTGGATTATTGTATCCGCGCTTCGAAGGCGGGATTTGAGCTTAGAATCGTGGATGACACATATATCTTCCATGAGAAATCTAAGAGCTTTACCCATACAGTGAGGAAGGAACTGGGGGCAGCCTCAAAGCCTATCTTAAAAGAAAAACATGGTGCCGATGTTTATTCTGGTGTAGGAAAAAGCATGGAAACATGTGCTGAGTTACGGGTAATACGTGAAGAAATCAAAGAGGCTATTGATGAATATTATAAAAAATTCGAGAAATTGATTGGGAAAAAAGTAGCATTTGTCCTGACTGCTAAAGGTGGTAGTGGTGGAGCTAATTCGGTATGCCAGGAGGTTGCCGGTATGCGGAACTTAGGAATTGAAGTCGATATTATTAATTCAATTAACTATAAGGCTGGATTCACCCAAAACTATCCTGAAATAGCTAAATATGTCAGATATTTTGACAAGAGATCCTATGATAGCTTCATGAATGTCGCGGATAAGTACGATGTAGTGATTGCTACTATATTCACTACTGTTAAGTTGGTTCAGGGCATTAAGGAAAAATGTCCTCAAATTCAAGTCGGGTATTATATCCAGGATTACGAGCCTTATTTCTTCGACAAAACAGAAGAATATTTTCAGGAGGCGAAGCTTTCTTATACTCGGATTCCAGGCATGTGTTTATTTGCGAAGACAGAGTGGATTGCTGATACTGTACAAAAATACCATGATGTTAAAGTAAACCTCGTTGAGCCAAGTCTGGATACGCGACTTTATAATCCTTTCGTCATAAAGCATAAAAAAAAGAAGGCACGTCCGACTATATGTGCTATGGTACGGCCTAAAACGATTCGGAGAAATCCTAAAGGAACAATGGAGGTGTTGCAGTATCTGAAGAAAAAGTATGATGCCGGCATACGCATCGCATTATTTGGTTGTAGTGATGAAGAAATACAACAACTGGGTATTTTTGATTTTGAATACCAAAATTATGGAGTATTAAAAAGGTGGGAAGTAGCAAAACTTTTGGCAGCGTCAGATATATTTTTAGATATGTCTACATACCAAGCATTTGGGAGAACCGGTTTGGAAAGCATGTGTTTGGGATGTCTGCCAGTTTTGCCCAAAGAAGGTGGTGTCGGCAAATTTGCACGTGATAAAGAAAATGCAATAATTGTAGATACAGGCAATGTTGCTGTAGTATGTGAACGGATATGCGACGTGCTAGATACACCTGATAAGTTATCAGAAATGCAGCAAGAAGGTATCACCACATCTAAATCATTTAATGTTCAAAATGCTGCATGGAGTGAAATACAGATGTTGAACAAACTATTGTAGCCTTATAGTCAAGGATGGTTTTATATGTACTACCTGGCATTTTGAGTGTGCAAGCGGGATTATCCAGACGGCAATCTATACAGTAAAGCCGGACAACATTGCTATATTCTGGGACAGCGTCTTACCTATAACTACTTCGGGGCCTAATTCCCCACAGCTATGCTGTGGGGAATTTCTGTCTTACCATGCTCTGCTTGTTGTTACCATATCATCAGCGCCTCATATATATTTTTGCCTTCTAACGGCCACTGGAAGCCCATAGTTCTTTAAATGTGTGATTTATCATCGGAGACGGCACTAGGTCGATAAAATCCTGGGTAGCCCCTATAGCCAGAAATTCCAAAAGCATGTATTCATCAGGATAAAAATCCAGAGTACCTTTCCGCGCTTGCCTCATCATCGCCAGCCCTGGTTTATGCTCCAATACCCTTTCCTGGGTGATCCATGGCGCTGCAAGAGGCCGATTTCTTTCAACTTTTTTAGGTTATTTTCCACCTTCCTGGAAGAAATACCGATTTCTTCCGCTAGGTGCGCGGCGGACACTCTGGGATTCTGTTCCAGGCTACTGAGGATACGGCGCTGGTTTTCAGTCAACTGATAAAAATCAGGTTCTCCGACCTTATCTCCGACCTTATCTCCGACCCTATCTCCGACCTTATCATTGGGCATATATTCAGCATCAAAGGAATAGGCGTCGTCCAACGGAACAATAATTTCAAAGATATCGCCCTCTATGATGCTGGGATTCTTTCCAGAATACCGTTTGCTATACTTATACAGGTTTCTGGTGCCGGAACCGAGTTCGTCCGCATTTCCTATTTGATTGAAAAAAGCGGCTATCAGCGGATTTTTAGGGACAGGCGACAGGTTCTCCGGTGTGATTTCTCCAATCCTCAAAGCCCGACAGGCATTCTCCACATACATCTGATTTTCTTCTATGATGAATTTAGCGATGAACGGGCTGGTAAATTCTCGATGAATCAGCATGTTCGTGAGCATTTCACGCGCAATATTATCTCTGAGGCTTACGTTCAGGCTGTCTTCCAGATAGAATTTATCCCATAAATGTTTTTTGGCAAATGCCATGAGGGCTTCATAGCTTTCAATTAGATTCGTCTTTACGATTTCTCTGTCATCATAGCGATCCTTATTGACTTTCCGCAGGATGGCATCCGTCCTGTACGCAGGACAGATAGACTGAATCACATCATCCTTTCCTAAAAGCATCACGGCCGCCAGGTTAAAGCCCTTTTCCCCGGTAGAAAAATCCTCGCTGAAAAGGCCTGCGCTTTTCAACAGCGCTTCATCTGTCATATCCTTCCATGGGTGGTCCTGGCGTTTATTGACAGCACGTCTCCTGCAAAGCGGCAGGAGGTCCAGGCGCAAGTGCTCTTCTTTCACATATGGATAGATTTTCTTTTCCGTAAAGATATTCTGTTTACGGATATACATAGCAGCAATCTGGCTGGTGGAGGTGACGCGCACATCGGCATCATCCACACGGTCGTAGATTACCTTTTTATAGCGATGCACCTCCGAACTGGGCGGTATATGGATATAGATAATGGATTTACCTTCAAATATAATCTTTTCCGGGACAAGGTATATCGTAGGACTTATGATGTCGGGATTGTTTACCATCTTTACGAAATTTTTCATGTTGTCGCGTACAGCCTGCTCAGGAATACCCTCCACAGTACCATCATCGCGAACACCCAAAAAGATATCTCCGCCAAACCGATTCAGGAAGGAGCAGACCGTCTCATAGGTATCAGATTCTATACCATTACCGCAGCGTTTGAACTCCACAGCCGTATTTTCCCCAATTTCAAGTAAGGATATCAGCCTTTCTTCAGTCATGCCATTACCTCCAATCCGTCATCCAATCAGCACTTCCTTCTCCCAGAACGCAAAGCCGTACTTCCGAATCCGTTCCGCCGGGAGGCCTTTCGCCAGCAGAGAGCTATATAAAAGATATCCTTTGTAATGCCATCCTCAAAATCCAGCTTGCCTATGCCAACGATCCTTGCCATGTTTCGCTGCTGACGGTGATGATTTATTACAATGATACCATAATTATCTGCTTGGCTCAATGTGTTTATGCGGAATATGTTGGTGGGGGGATGGTACCTGGAGGACATCAACCGATGATAATGGCGCGTTATCAGGCGTTCGCCCCTTCAGGCCCAGGGGTTCCGGATGGAGACATGAGATGGTACGAAAGGTCAAGGAGCTATATGCATACAGGGACATGGTGAGGAGCCTGGTCAGGCGGGAGCTCAGGGGGCGCTACAAGGGCTCCGTGCTCGGCTTCCTCTGGACGTACATCAACCCCCTGTGCCAGGTGGTGGTCTACTCCGCGGTGTTCTCCGTGATATTCCGGGTCCAGATAGAGAAGTTCTACCTCTATCTGATCATCGGCATGATGCCCTGGACCTTCTTCAACACCTGCGTCCAGGGGGGCACGACCTGCGTCCGCGCCCAGGCCGAGATGGTCAAGAAGATCGCCTTCCCCAGGGAGGTAATCCCCATCTCCTACGTGACCAGCGCCTTCGTGAACATGCTCTTCAGCTTCGCCATCGTCTTCCTGGCCGTGCTGGTGTCCGGCTTCGGGTTCCGCTGGGAGGCGATGCTCTACCTCCCCCTGGTGATGCTCCTGGAGTACCTGCTGGCACTGGGCATCGCCTTGGCGCTGTCGGCGGCCACGGTATACTTCCGGGACATGGAGCAGATCGTCAGCGTGCTCATGATGGCATGGATCTATGTCACCCCGATCATGTACACGGTCGACTACGTGCCGGAGCAGTACAGGCGGCTGATCATGCTCAACCCCATGACTCCCATAGTGGAGATGTTCCACCAGATACTGTACTACCGGATAGAGCCCACCGGCCCCTACCTGGCGCTGGCAGGGGCCTACAGCTGCGCCGCCTTCTTGGCCGGGGCGCTGGTTTTCATGGTCCTCGAGAGGAACTTCGCGGAGGAGATGTAAGTGGAGAAGGATGCATTGGCACTAAGCCAGGATATCGCCATAGACGTGGATAACGTAAGGAAGCGCTTCAGGTCCTACCAGGACAAGGCGGCCTCCCTGAAGGAGCGCTTCATAAGCCCTTCCCGCACAAGGCACAGGGACGTCACGGTGCTGGACGGGATAAGCTTCCAGGTGCGCAAGGGGGAGGCGGTGGGCCTGATCGGGAAGAACGGCTGCGGGAAGAGCACCACCCTGAAGCTCCTGACCAGGATACTGTACCCCAACGAAGGCCGGGTCACGGTGAACGGCCGGGTGTCCAGCCTCATAGAGCTGGGGGCCGGCTTCCACCCGGACATGACCGGCCGGGAGAACATCTACACCAACGCCTCCATCTTCGGGCTCACCCGGAAGGAGGTCGCGAGGAGGATGGACGCCATCATCCGGTTCTCCGAGCTGGAGGGCTTCATCGACAGCCCGGTGAGGACCTATTCCTCGGGCATGTACATGCGCCTGGCCTTCGCCGTGGCCATCAACGTGGACGCGGACGTGCTGCTGATCGATGAGATCCTGGCGGTAGGCGATGCCGCCTTCCAGAGGAAGTGCTTCGAGAGGCTCAAGGAGATCAAGGGGAAGGGCACCACCATCGTGATAGTCTCCCATTCCATGGAGCAGATGTACAAGATATGCGACCGGCTGATTTGGATAGAGGACGGTGCGATCCGGGAGGAGGGCACGCCCAAGTTCATAGGCGAGGCGTATCTGGCGGCCATGGAGGGCCGGCGGCTGGACCGCATAGAGTTCGAGGAGCAGCAGAAGAAGGCGGAGCTGGAAGAGCGGATACGGGAGGAGCAGGAAAGGCTCCGGAAGGAACAGGAGGAGCAACACCGGAAGGAAGCCCAGGAACAGGAAGATCGTAGGCGCAGGGACGCCGCCAGAGCGCAAAAAGAAGAGAATGAGCGCAAGCGCAGGGAGGAGCTGGCGGAGATGAAGCGCAGGCAGAAAGAGTTGGAGCGGAATGAAACGCTGAAAACAGTCAGCCCCTTCTGTAGACCAGGTTCGAGAAGAGGCGGCAACGGGCAGTGCCTGATATCAAAGATACAGGTATTGGACGATGGTGGACAGGCCGTCCAGGTTATTGAAACTGGTGCAAAATATGTCATCGAAGTGATTCTGGATAATCCGAACCGGCTGAAGGAAGTCGTACTTGCGGTGGGGTTCACCCGCGAAGATGGAGTGTATTGCTATGGAACCTACACGAACGTCCATGAGCATAAGGGCAAACCGGAGGGAGCTCCAATCCGGTTCCGGTTCGAGAACCAGTTCCTGAACGGGAAGTACCTCCTGGATTTTTGGGTGCAATCCCCTGAAAAAGTCATCTATGACGAGATACTGGGGTTGATGTTGCTGGAATCGAAGTCTGCAGATACGAAGCAGCGCGGTATCTTTAATATGTGGCATGAATGGGAGTAAATCGGTATGAGCTACAATATAGCTGCATTTGGCGCTTTTGATATCAACAGCTTGGGTGATATGCTGTTTCCCAAAGCTTTGGAAATTGAATTGAGGAAAAGGCTGGTCATAAATAATATCATCTTCTTTAGCCCAACCAGCGCCCAATCTGCATATAGCTCAGATTACAAAATATTTCCGTATGAGAGGTTCGAAGAGCTCCATCGGGAATACAGTTTTGATGCGGTCATTGTCGGAGGTGGAGAACTTCTCCATTATGACGCAATCAACTTTAAGGATATCCATGGCGAGACCATCTCATACCAAAACGGAAGAATATGGCGCTATCCTGTCGAAATGGGAAAGAAGCATGGGCTCAGGGTTCTGTTCAACAGTGTCGGAATGCCGCATGACATAACTGACAAAGACAAAGAACTGCTGGCGGGCCTTGCTTATATATCGTTCAGAGACAGATATTCCTTTTATAGGTTTTATGGCAGGCGAGATGTTTCAGGCAACAATATGGTGCCGGATTCCCTATGGAACCTGGACGAATATTTCCCGGCCATTACTGCCAGGGAAAATAGCCTCTGCGCTCATCGGACAATCGGATTGGAACAGGATAGCAGATATGTCGCATTCCAGATGGGAACCCTCGATAATTGGGAAGATATCTATAAATGCGTGCTTGATTATTGCCGCAAGAACAATCTGAAACTTGTAGCCTTCGCAATCAATTGGTGTCATGACGACAAAGTTGTAATCAAAAGACTGTCAATGGCAAATGAATCTGATTGTTTCATTATAAACAGAATCCTACAGGTGGAGGAAATAATGTCCATCATAGCAGGTGCTGATACGCTTGTCTGTACAAGCTTTCACGGCACATTGCTTGGATGCCTCAGCAAAGTCAGGACACTCGTCTACAATATGTACTCGGATTTTGTAAGCAAGATGGACGGACTTGCCGATTGGCTCGGAAAACGCGATCTCTTAATTGACAATATAGAGCAGTTGAAGGCCGCACTCTGGTATGCCCCCAATTATAGTCCGGAACTTCCGCTTACTAAAATCAAAGGAAGACTAATGGCTCATTTCGACCATATGGCGCATGTCATTTCCGGAGCCGTAGAAAGTTCGGGCCATGATGCTATACGGCCCGCCGTCCACCCACTTAATTTTGACAGAAGCTTTTTTGAATGGAACCGACATGATGGTGCACTTGCCTGGAGGACTGTAATATCAATAAGCGCAACTGATGCTTATAAGATAGAGGAACATATAGAGCACAACGGTCCACTGCTATGGGCCTTTAAATCGCTGGCCTTTATCACGATTCACGTAGATTCTCCCAATATGGCATCCGGAGATGTAGATGGGCATGGCAGATGTTATGACAGATATATACAGTTCAACATAGCAGATGCCGGAGAGGATGTCCTTATTTGCTACCATAAAACTGTAAAAGAACAGGATGAAGATTTCTCCGAGCTGTTGCGCCGATACTGGAATAAAGCAGCCCATGTGAGGCTTTTGGAAGAAAAAGAACGATACTATCTGGAAAACGAGAAAAAGCTCGCCTCCCTGTCCAGCAATAACCTGGCTCTCACAAAAGAAAATATTGTGTTGAAGGAATTTGAGAAAAAAGCTGTTGAACTGTTAAGCGAAAATCAGGCCTTAGCAAAAGAGAACAATGCACTAAAAGAAATCAATATCCTGGAGCTGGAGGCAAATGCCAAACTAAAGCGGAATATGGATTCTCTTGAAGAAGAAAATCTACAGTTGAGAGATGCTATGAGCCAGCATCAGTCCGTCACTGAAGGCATGGATGAAACAATTGCCAATCTGCGTCAGACCATCCTGAACAAGGAGGGCCATATCCAGCTTCTCCTTGAAACAGAGCGGGAGTATGAGCGCGAAAAACGTTCCCGTACCTACCGCATGGCGCTGGCGTTCCGCAGGATAAGCGTCTTCCTCCTGCCAGTGGACAGCAAGAGGCGCTTCTTCTGCAAGCTCCTGGCAAAAGCCGTCCGCCATCCCATAAGGATGGCCCGTATGGTCAATCCCAGGAGGATAAGGAACTGCTTTACCATCCTGAAGACCGAGGGAACCGGCAGTGCGTCCAGCCATCTGCGGCTGGTGGAGGAGTTCGAGCGTTCCGGTTCCGTGGACGGGGCCATGGAGAAGCTGGACGTGACACAGGTGGAAAGCGGCGGGGAGCCATCTCATGCCCTGGAAGACTACGCGCCCTTGCATTTCGAGCTGCCGGAGGATCCGCTTGTGACCATAGTGATTCCGGTCTACAACCAGTTCGACTATACCTACCACTGCCTGGAGTCCATTTTGAAGCATAGCGGAGACATCTCCTATGAGGTCCTGCTGGCGGACGACTGCTCCACCGACCTGACGCGGGAGATAGGGAAGGCCATCTCCGGCATACGCATCGTCCGCAACCAGGAGAACCTCCGTTTCCTGCTGAACTGCAACAACGCGGCCGCCCAGGCAAGGGGGAGGTACATCCTGTTCCTGAACAACGACACCCAGGTGCAGGCCGACTGGCTGCGGCCGCTCGTGGAACTGATGGAGGGCGACCCCACCGTGGGGCTCACCGGCTCCAAGCTGGTCTACTCGGACGGGCACCTCCAGGAGGCGGGGGGCATCTTCTGGAACGATGCATCCGCCTGGAACTATGGGCACATGCAGAACCCTGAGGATCCCGAGTACAACTATGTCAAAGAGGTGGACTATATCTCCGGCGCCTCCCTCATGGTCCGCCGCAGCCTATGGGAGGAGATCGGCGGCTT
>OFFE01000911.1_pt1 | contig 23374 bp, 18 predicted proteins | sample 1521371 | NCBI WGS metagenome assembly OFFE01 (sample SAMEA3504131, study PRJEB24116) | mouse gut metagenome | biome: mouse gut; feature: mouse-associated habitat; material: faeces | place: Denmark | collected 2011 | reverse complement strand
TCAGCGTTATGCAGTCTGGTTTCACGGCAAGTGAAATCGTTAAGCAGTATAAAATTCTGGTAACTCTTCTTGACGAAAGAGGGAATTTTCTGTATAGTAGATATATCGACAGAAAGATTTCTGTAAACTGCAGACTGCCAGGATTTACAGTGATGCCTCTGGGAAAGTGCTTGGCTGGCGGTCGGCGGTCGGGTTGTACTGTAAATTCAGCTGGTGCGCAGTATGGATTTCAGGCTGTATCATGATGAGGAGGTACGTGTATGCAGGAAGTGATCAAAATTTATTCCAAGGCCCACCCGAACATCCAGTTGAAGGCGATTCCGGGACATTTCGTGACCCCGAATTCCCACGTCAACTATTTTCTGGACATGACGACCTTGAAGGCCAGGCTCAGCGAGGCGTCCATGGTGGCGAGAGAGCTGGGAAGGCAGGTTATGATATCGACGGTGGTGGACACGATCGTCTGCATAGACGGCTGTGAGATCATCGGCGCGTTCCTGGCGGAGGAGCTGACCAGGGCGGGAATCTATTCCAGAAACGCCCACAAGACGATCTATATCATCACGCCGGAATATTCCACATCCGGACAGATGATGTTCCGGGACAACTATCTGCCCATGGTCAAGGATAAGAACGTGCTCCTCCTTCTGGCCAGCGCCACCACGGGAAAGACAGTGTCGAAGGCCATCCAGACCCTGACCTATTACGGCGCTTCCATAAGCGGGATCAGCGCAGTGTTCAGCGCCGCCAACAGCATCGTGGGGATTCCGGTGAATTCCCTGTTCACCACGGCGGACATTCCGGACTATACGACATACAGCTCAGAAAAATGTACCATGTGCAATGAGAAGAAGCCCATCGACGCTTTTGCCAATGCCTTTGGGTATTCCAAGATCAGCTGACAGTCCCGGCGATATTTGAAGATTCCTTTCTGGCAGGACCGGCGAAGGGCGGTTCTGCCGGAAAGGATTTTTGTCTGTCTATATCCGGGGGCCGATCTGCAGGCGCGTCCTTCGAGTACGAATACGGAGAATGATGCATCATACAGATTCCGATCTTTACGATTCTAAATATCCCCCGGGCGAAATGCGATGTACCTCGCCCTTTTCACCCATCTCCTGAAAATACAGTTCTGTGGCCGTAGGATTATGCACCTGTCTGCCGTCCACGGAAAATTCCAGCCGCTGCCAGGCCTGCACATAATCGTAAATCTGGATATTGGTGGCGTACCATATGTCATCATGTCCGCCGGTAAAGGCGGCGAATTCTTCTATCACATTCCAGTTGGCGTTCACCTCGAACTCATAGCTGTGCCCCCAAAGGTAGAACATCCAGGAGCCCCACAGGGGCGTCTCTTCCACGAACTTCTTCGCAAGTCCCATCAGCTCCGGGTCATTGTGATGGCAGGTCGCCTCCAGCCTGAGCCAGTCTCCCGGCAGGTCGAAGGAGTGGCTGGAGATGACCGTCCTGCCGTATGCCAGCCCTGCCTTTCTCAGGCAATCCACAGTGGCATCGCTGTAGGTGCCGAAGGGGTATGCCATTCCCCGGATAATGGTGTGGAATTGGTTCTCCAGATTCTCCCGGTCTTTCAGCAGCTCCCACATGGCCAGATTCTCCGGCAGCCTTTCCAGAAAGGGATGGGTCAGCCCATGCACAGCCACTTCGTGCCCGCTGGCGGCGTAAGTCTCGGTGGCCTGTCTGGCGGTGAGCCTGCGGTGGAAGGCTCCCTCCGGATAAGTGGTCCCCTCCGGCGCGAACAATCCGCTGTTCAGATTAAAAGTACCCTTCAGGCCGTTTTTATCCATGATATCCATCAGCCTGATGTCCTGCTCCACGCCGTCGTCATAGCTCAGGGTGAGCGCTTTTGCCTTCCCCTTTGGGAAGCGCATGATGAGTCCTGACATATGTATTCCCTCCTTCATGATGGGGCCAGTCTGTACATGGCCTTATCGTTCGTTTAGTCCTGTACATATTGTAGCATAAACATGGCAAAAATCCAGTAGAATTTGGAGAAAACATCCATGCCCTATATCTTCCGCAGATACCGCCTCAGCAAAAAGCGGATCCACACAGCCGATGACGCAAATGCGGGCAACATGAAGACAAGAGTATCTTCAAAAACCGCTTTCCCGATCCAAAAGGAGGGCAGCGGGGACATGATATACTGCGCGTCCTGCCGGAGGAAAAACGGCACAGCCGCGCCGAAGATCAGGAGCGAGGACAGCTTTGCCGCCGCCATGCCCTCCAGCTTATTGGAGGAGAACGTTACAATCAACAGGGCCACGATGACGCCCTGCAATGTGCCTCCTGCCGACAGCGATAAAATGTCTGCCAGGGAGCGGGTGCTCAGCCCAAACACAGGCAGCAGGGCTGCGGTCACCAGAAAAGAGGCTGCGCCGGGGAGGCAGAACCTTGCGGCCAGATAGCCCTTCCTCCCCAAAGGGGTGACGAACAGATACGCCGCCGTCTTTTCATCGGCCTCCTCCAGGGAGACCATGGCCGAGATAAAGCAGAACATGGCGGGGGAGAGCATGGAGAAGAATATGTCGATCAGCGCATAGTAGGGGGAGAGGACTGCCGATTTGGAGAACCGCTCCGTCAAAACGTCTTCCAGGAAAGGGATGCCGAACCGGATCCCAAGCCCCGCCAGAACCGGCGCGAGACAGGCGGCAGACAGCATCATGTCCCGCCGCATGAACACCAGCATTTGCAAAAAAACTGAACGGATCGCTCTCATAGCTTCGCACCTCCCATTTGGGCCCACATGTTCAGGACACAATGTTTTGCGGCAGCGAACAGGACCGCTGTCAGCGCCATGACCGTCATTACCCCTGTGGGGGAGGGCGCATGGCCCGAAACCATATCCATGCAGACAGCGGCAGGGCAGTACCGCAGCCAGGCCGGAGCGGCCCGGAATAGATGCAGGATGGCAGGGACAAAGCACACAAGCTCTACCGGCACGGTCCATAGGACAAACTGGTTCAGGCTGCCGATCCGCGTCGCGATGATAATGCCCAAAAGCGTGAAGACCGCGCTGGACATCACAGTGCCGGGCAGGACGATATGGAGCTTGACAATGCCGTGCTCCCCCGCGCCCACACCTGCCGCTGCGGCCAGTACAGCGGCCACCGCAAGGGAAATGGCGGACAGGGACACCACCTTCGCGGCTATGTATTCCTCTGCCCGGACAGGGGAGAGGGCCAGTGCCGCAGGCGTGCGCTGGCTCTTTTCCAGAAGCACAATCGCGCCCATGAAGAACAGGCCCATTGAGGCCGGGTCGGAAAAAATCAAAATGGCCGTGGCCTTTTCCCGCCCGCCCTCCGGAACGGCAGACAGAACGGCCACATAAATCGCCGTCAGGACAACATACAAAAAGTAGAAACCATATCTTGCCTGGAACCGTATGTCCCATAAAATCAGGCTGCGCAGTCTCATATCAGCGTCCTCCCCGTAATGTCCATGAAAATGTCGTTCAACGTGGGCTCGCTGCTGTGGATGGACTGCAGACGGTTCTCTGAGATGAGCCGCTTAAGCTGTCCGTCGGCGGACAGGCGGTGAAGAGGGCAGGCTGCGCTGTGCTCCCCGTTTTCCAGCCAGGTATAGGTCACGGTGGCCGCGCCTTGGGACATAATCAGGTTGTGGGGGCTGTCAAGGGCGCATATCCTGCCGCCTACGATGAACGCCACCCTGTCGCAGAGCTCGGCTGCGTCCTGCATATTGTGGGTAGTCAGGAGGATGGTCTTCCCCTTTGCCTTCTGGGCCAGGATCATATCCTTCATCATGCGGCTGTTGGCAGGGTCAAGGCCGTTTGTGGGCTCGTCCAGACAGAGCAGGGACGGGTCGTGCAGCAATGCCCTGACGAAATTCAGCCGGGCCTTCATGCCCTTGGAATACTGGGATACCCGCTTGTCCCCATCCCGCTCCAGGCCCACCGTCTCCAGAAGCTCGTCGATCGGACAGGGCTTTTTCTCATACAGGGATGCGAAGAAGCGCAGATTTTCCCTGGCCGTCAATTTCTCATACAGGGCGGAGAATTCAAAGTCCACCCCGATGTCCTCGTAAAAATCCTTTGTGCGCTCCCTGCATTCCACGCCGTTCACCATGGCAGAGCCCTGGTAACTGGCCAGCATCCCCGTCAGCACTTTCTGCAGGGTGCTCTTCCCGGCTCCCGAGGGGCCTAAAAATCCAAAAATCTCGCCCGGTGAGACCGAAAAGGTCATATCGGAAATAAAAGGCTGTTTTGTGTAGCTGAACGAAAGATGGTTGACATGAATCATGGAAATGCCCTCCTTATACTATATGACTAAAACAAACGGAATAGTCAGTTAAAGCCCTGTTTTAAGTCCGGCCGCCTGCCGGACTTTCTGGACAACAGATAGAAAACAGTATACAAATGTGGATTCAGATAAGCTGCGCCACTATGCCATAAATCAGGGTGCGCAGCGCCTGGTCATAAGCCTCCCCGATCTCCGCTTTGTGCAGGGTCGCGTAATAGACTGCGTGGAACGCGGCGCTGACGACATTTATGTCCACGTCTTTCTTCACAGGGAGCATCGCGAGCATTTCCCCGATGGTATCCGTATCGTCCTGCAGATGGGCCTGTACCACCTCCCGGGGCAGTCTGCGCGCAAGCAGCTCCACCTCGCCGGTGCCGATCAGCTTCAAAATCGGCATTTCCTCCGCCATCTTATAGAACGCGTAAATCGCATCGGTCAGCTCCTCCGCCGAAACCTTTGTGCCGGAGAGCCCGGAAATCACCTGGAACAGTCTGCGGTTGATGCTCTGCTGCTGCTCCTGGATCACCTCGAACAAAAGCAGCTCCTTTGACTGGTAAAAGAGGTAGAAAGTCCCCTTGGGGATATTCACCCGCCTCACGATTTCGTCTACTGTGGTGCGGCGGACGCCATATGTGGCCAGGCAGTCCGCCGCCTCTTCCTTCAACCTCTCCCTGATATACGCCCGCTCCTGCTCTGAATAGCTTTTCGGCACCCCAATCCCTCCGGTTTGACTGAAAATGTATTTATGGTCATTATAATCATTTCCCATGGCCCTGTCAAGCGTTTTCAGGGAAAAGAAATCGCCGTCTGGCCTTTCATGGGCAACAATCCGAAATAGCTATAGGACAGAAAACGCCTGTAGATAGAATAATTCTATGAAACGTAGAATGAAATCGCCGATGCGGTTATTGCACGGGAGGCGTCCGGCAGGTATCCTGGAGGAGACGGTTGCGCGGAGCCTGCTGCAAGGCGGCAGGGGAGGAAGGGGAGCACAGAGCAGGAAAGAAGCAAAGAGCAGAAAGAAGAGAAGCAAGGAGCAGGAAAGAAGCAAAGAGCAGGAAAGAAGCAAAGAGCAGAAGGGAAGCAAAGAGCAGGAAAGAAGCAAAGAGCAGAAGGGAAGCACAGAGCAGGAAAGAAGCAAAGAGCAGAAGAGAAGCACAGAACAGGGAGGAAACAGCATGAATCTGCGGATAGGCGAAAACATCAGGCGGCTGCGCCGCGAAAGGAATCTGACCCAGGAGGAGGTGGCGGCCCACCTTGGGATTTCCTTCCAGTCCGTCAGCAAATGGGAGCGGTGCGATGGGTATCCGGACATCACCATGCTGCCTGCGCTGGCCCATTATTTCGGCGTAAGCGTGGACGTCCTGATCGGCATGGACCAGATGGCAAAGGCGGAGAAATACGATGAAGTCAACCGCCTCTGGAAGGAGAACAACAGGAGGGGACGGCATCAGGAGAACGTCGTCCTCATGCGGGATTCCCTGAGGACATTTCCGAATGACGGCCTGCTGCTGGTACAGCTCTCCACATCCCTTGAAAAGCTGGATGGGACGAAGGAGGAGAAGGCGAAATACCTGAGGGAATCCATAGCCCTTCAGGAGCAGATCCTCCGCTACGGAGAGGATTCGCAGGTGCGCAGCGCCACCCAGTACAACATCTGCTTCTCCTATTGGAAGAACGGGGAGCAGAAAAAGGCCCTGGAACAGGCGGGGAAGCTGCCGAATCTGTACAAGGCCCGGGAGAACGCGCTGGTGTTCTTCCTGGAGGGCGAGGAGAGGCATGAAACCGCAAAAGCGGCTCTGGAGCCCCTGGCCTGGTCTGCGGAGCTCCACCTGTCGATTCTGGCAGAGGCCCTGGGAAAGCCCGCCTATCTGGAGAAAGCGCGAGAAATCCGCAGGCTCCTGCTGGGCCATGGGGAAGAGGACAGCGCCGGGCCCGTGCAGGAAAGGCGCCAGAATGAGCCACGGGATGAAAAGAGGGGATGAGAGGGGGAGGCTGGCCATTGTGCTGACCGCGACCACGGCGCTGGCGGCGGGAAACGTGCTGCTTCGATGGAGCATAGGAGAGGCGCTGGACAGCGGGAAACCGGGGGCGTATCTCCCGGCTGTGGCAGCTCTGCTTCTGGGGGTGTCTCAGCTGCTGCTCTATACCAGGCAGATGCTGTCCGCCGAGATGCGGGAAGATATCTACCGCAGGATCCAGCGCAAGATCCTGCACAGCTCCATGGAGGCTTTGGGAAAAAACGATTTGGGCGGAATCTCCGCCCGCTATATAACGGATGTGGGCCAGATTGACGGCTTTGTGGACCGGCTGCTGGGAAAGGCGCTTCCGGATCTGGCGGGATGGCTGATCACCGTAGGGCTGCTGTTCTGGCTGAGACCTGCTTTTGGGGATTGCCGCCAACGGGGCTTTCCAGCGCTGGCTCGTGAGCTTTCGCAGGCTGCACGATATCCTGGATCTGGAAGAGGAGCCGTTAGACGGGAGGGATATGGGCTTCGAGCTCCGGGCGGAATCGGGGATTCTGGCCCGGGGAGTGGCGTGCCGTCCGGGGGGACACAGCGTGTATGAGGATCTGGACCTGGAGCTGGGGAGCAGGGGCCTCTATGTCATGAGCGGAGAAAGCGGAAAGGGGAAGACCACCTTTTTCCGGCTGCTGACGGGGATATACCCCTATGAGTCTGGAACGCTCTGCCTGTTCGGGAGAAGCCTGAGGGAATATTCCCTGAAGAGCCTCCGGAGCCAGATCGTCTATATGACCCAGGAAGACGCGCTGTTTCAAGGGACTGTCCGGGACAACATTCTGTGGCGGACCAGGGCGGACGATGAAAGGATTCTGGCGCTGCTGGGGAGGCTGGGACTGGACAGATGGATTCTGGGGCTGGAAAAGGGGCTGGAGACCCATATGGTCAACGGAGGGGCTGAATTCTCCGGCGGCCAGCGCAAATGCCTGCTTCTGGCCAGGGCCCTTCTGGAGGATTCCGCCGTCTATCTGCTGGACGAGCCCTTTGCGGGAGTGGACAGGCAGCACAGCCTGCTGATCTGGAAGGAGCTTGAAAGAGTCGCCCGGAATGCGCTGGTCATTGCAATCAGCCACGACCAGTCCCTGCCGGAAGGGGCAGCCGAGGGCGGGATTTTGCTTCCCATGGGCCGCAGCGCTTCCGGAAGCCGGGGAGCCGTATGCATAAGGGAAGCGGGTTTGGGAGGGACATGGCCGCGGAATGGCTGACGAGGCGTGTGGGGAAGAATGACCGGTGCGGTCAAGACTTCAGCAGCAGCGCCGACAGGGCCCTCCTGAACCTTTTGCCCAGGCCCTGTCCGGCTGCCCACTCCACCGCCATGGACAGATAGCGGAACAGGGACTCGGCGGCAAAGCCGAACACCACCATCAGCAGGATGCAGATTTCCGACATGGCGCTGATGGCGAACAGCTTGCCCAGGAAGAGGCCGGAGAAGGCCAGGCAGAACAGGTTCAGCGCAAGGATGCCCCATTTCATGCGGTTGAAGGGGTAGCTGATCTTGCCCAGGATCATGAAGCCCACCACGGCCAGCAGCATGGTGGAGGCCGTGGCGATGCCCTCCTTCGGCAGGGACAGGGCCTGGCCGCAGACCACCAGAGCGCCTACCGCCAGCACGTCCGTGAGCCCTGCAGGCAGGGCCTTGAGCAGGACATTGCGGATGAAATGCCCTTCTATCCGCTCCCGGTTGGGCTCCAGGGCCAGCAGGAACCCGGGGAGCCCGATGGTGAACATGCCGATCAGCGATATCTGGGAGGGCTCCAGGGGATAGGTGATGGCAAGCACGGCGGAGAACAGGGCCAGCAGGAGAGAGAAGATGTTCTTCACCAGAAATAAGCTGGCCGACCGCTGGATATTGTTCACCACCCGCCGCCCCTCCCACACCACATTGGGCATGTGGGCGAAATCGGAATCCAGCAGGACCACCTGGGCTGCCTGGGCCGCCGCCTCGCTGCCCGAGGCCATGGCCACGCTGCAGTCCGCGTCCTTCATGGCCAGGATGTCATTGACGCCGTCCCCGGTCATGGCCACGGTATGGCCTGATTTCTGCAGGGCCTGCACCAGGAGCTGCTTCTGCCCGGGCGTCACCCGCCCGAAGACTGTATACTGGCTGGCTGCCGCGGCCAGCGCCTCCTCTGACTGCAGGGTCCCTGCGTCCACGAAGCGCTCCGCGCCCTCTATGCCTGCGCGCCTGGCCACTTCCGAGACTGTCTCCGGATTGTCCCCGGAAACCACTTTCACATGGACGCCCTGTTCCTTAAAGTAGGCGAAGGTCTCCCTGGCATTTTCCCGGATGGGGTTGGAGAGTATGACATAGCCGAGTGGGCAGACTCTCTCCGGAAGGCTGTGGGTCTGCGGGCTTTGCTGCGACATCGCACCTGACATGCATGTCGTTTTTCCGGCCGCCTGGTTCGGAGCCCGCCGGCATTCATCGTCTTCCGGCTCCGGGATCATTGACATGCCTGTCACAGCGTCCCCGCATTTTCCCATCACCAGCACCCGGTAGCCCTTTTTCAGATAAGGCCCGATCTCCCCGGCTATGGAGGGATAGTCTTCCCCCATCACGGACTCCGGAGCGCCCAGCACATATTCCCCGTCGGAGAACCGGACGGCGCTGTATTTCCGGGAGGAGGAAAAGGGCAGGGTGGCCAGAGGGGCCCGGGGGGCGGTAGCTGCCTGGTCCATAGAGGAACCGGCATTCTCCCCGATGCCTTCCCCGAGATCCTCCCGCTGGGAAAGCCCGGTTACATATTCCCTGATGGCCTGCATGGTGGCATTGTTGTCCTCTATGGCAGCGGCGTAATCCGCAAGCAGCAGGTCCAGTTCCCGCAGATTCCCCCCGGTCCCGGACAGGGCCTGTGCCCTGGGCGGATCTTCCCCGCTGTCCCGGCACAGGACTTCCGCCACCTGCATCCCCGGCTCCGTGATGGTTCCGGTCTTATCCACGCACAGCACGTCCACACGGGCCAGGGCCTCGATGCTCTTCATGTCATGGAGCAGGACGCTGCGCCCCGCCAGGCGGATGGTGCTCAGGGCCAGGGCAGCCGTGGTCAGCAGATATAAGCCCTCCGGAATCATGCCGATGACGGCCGCTATCATGGACACGATGCTGGTGCGGAGGGTCTCCCGGTTCATGAAGTAGGCCTGGGAGAACAGGATGGCGCCCACCGGAATGATTAGGATGCCGACCCATTTCACCAGTTGGTTGATGGAGCGCACCATCTCCGACTGCTCCCCGCTGCCCAGGGCCTTGGCCTGTGCGGTGAGCCTGGAGATATAGGATGCGTCCCCCACCCGCTCCAGCCTGGCCAGACACTGCCCTGCCACCACGAAGCTGCCCGAGAGGAGGTCGCAGCCGGCCTCTTTCCGGATTTCATCCGCCTCCCCGGTGAGAAGGGATTCGTTCACGGACAGGTTCCCGCTGAGCACCTTTGCGTCCGCGCAGATCTGGTCCCCGGCTGAGAGCAGCACCACATCGTCCTGCACCAGCTCCTCCGAGGGAAGCCGGATCTGCCTGCCGTCCCGCACTGCCACCGCATGAGGGGCATTGAGCATGTTCATCTTGTCCAGGACCCGCTTCGCCCGCAGCTCCTGCAGGATACCGATGACCGTGTTGCCGATGACCACCGGCAGGAAGGTCAGGTTCCGGTAGGAGCCCACCAGGCACAGCAGCACTGCCAGGATCAGGAAGATCAGGTTGAAATAGGTAAAGAGATTGGAAGCTACAATCTGTCCCGTGGTCTTGTCGGTGGTGATGTGGCTGACATTCACGAGCCCTCCGGCCATGCGCTCCTCCACCTCTTTGGACGTGAGGCCGGACAGGGATTCCGCGCCCCTGCAGACCAGACCGTCTCCGGGGGCCTGGTCTGTGCCCTGGTTTTCGAATTTCATTTCATCCATCCTATCTGTGCCGATTGTTTCGTCCATGTTTTTCATTCTGCCAATACCTTTATATCCAAGGAATGCCCTTCTTTTGTCTTATGTGACAGCATACCATTTTTTTCTAAAAATAATGCGGAGATCCATCTTAATTTTTCTTAAAGATTGTCGCAAAAACCAGGCTTTCAAAAAGCCTGGTTCTTGTCTGGCGCTGTTCAGTTCGGCCGGGAATCCGTGTATTCAGGCCTTGGCATTCCCGTTCCTGCCGCTCCCCTCGGGAAAAGGTTCAGGCATTGAACACATACTTGTCCAGCCTGTGGAAGGCCTCCTGCACCCGGGAGAGGGGCAGGGCCAGGTTCATGCGGATATGGCAGGGGCCGTGGAACGCCCTTCCGTCCTGCCAGGCCACGCCCACGTCCCATCCGGCCTGCTCCAGTTCGTCGATGGTCTTTCCATGGGCTTCGCACCACTCCGTGCAGTCCAGGAACAGCATGTAAGTGCCCTGGGGCCTGGAGACCTTCACGCCGTGGAAATGCTCCGCGATGTAGGCGCAGGCAAAGTCCACATTGCCGGTGATCGTCTGGCGCAGCTCGTCCACCCACTCGTAGCCCTCAGGTTTATAAGCGCCGATCAGGGCGTACATGGAAAGGACATTCATGCTGTTGTAATAAGAGAGGGAGGACTCCTTGTCCACCCGGTCCCTGAGGGCTTCATTATAAATGATATGGTAGCTGCCCACCAGGCCTGCCAGGTTGAAGGTCTTGGAGGGCGCGTAGACCGCCACGGTGCGGTTACGGGCATCCTGGCTGACGCTCTGGGTGGGCACATGCTTATACCCTTCCAGGATGATGTCCGACCAGATCTCATCGGAGACCACCATCACGTCGTGCTTCCGGCACAGCTCCATGAACTGCTCCACTTCCCATCTCTCCCAGACACGGCCGCAGGGATTGTGGGGGGAACAGAACACGGCGGCATGAATCCGGTTCTCCGTGATCTTCTTCTCCATGTCCGCAAAGTCCATGCGGTATGTACCGTTCTCGTCCAGGACCAGCGGGCTGTGGACGATTCTGTAGCCATTGTTGCCCAGGGCCCCGGTAAAGCCCACATAGGTGGGGGAGTGGAGGAGCACATTGTCCCCTCTGGAGCAGAACACGTTCAGGGCGCTGACCACGCCGCCCAGCACGCCGTTCTCATAGCCGATGCATTCCCTGGTGAGGCCTGTGGCGCCGTTGCGGGTCTCCTGCCACCGGACGATCGCGTCCAGGTATTCCTCCCTGGGGGAGAAGTAGCCGAAATGAGGCTCCTTTGTGCGGGCGATGATCGCTTCCTGCACCGTGGGGACGGTGGGGAAGTTCATGTCGGCCACCCACATGGGGATGGCGTCGAAGCCCTCCTTGGGGGCGCCGGGGGCGGTGCCGTGGCCCAGGGCGTCCACGGCGATGGCGTCCATGTTTTTACGGTTCAGGATTGATGTAAAATCGTATTTCATCTCTGGTATGTTCCTTTCTGTTTTGGTGTACATATTGTACCACGGAAAGGACGGGTGTGTCCATAACCAGGAATTATAGAAATAATGAAGAAATGTGTTGAAGGCGATATTGATAGAAAAAGAGTGCGGTCAATCGAATATAGAAGATACAAATTGCTTCGGCTGGCTGCACTCGACTAACATAATAAACATTTCGATCCACAGCCGGTAGGGAGAGAAAAGCAATGAGAGTCGTCCTCTGCGTGGGGACGTGGATTGAAATGTACTTGAACACAACCATTGATTATGCTATAATATGTCATCTTCTGCGTGGGGGCGTGGATTAATATTAGGAGGAATGACCATGGAAAACATCTTGCAGGCAGCTGACAGACTATTCCAAAACCGTTATATCATCTCTATTAAAAAAGCGTTTACCATCACGCTGCCGGTAATCATCCTGGGTTCTATAGCATCGCTGATCAATAATATGCCCATTGACATAGTGCAGGCAGGTCTGTCCACCCCGGTTGGACAGATGATCCGAGCGGTAAATGGCGCGATTTGGCTGGGCAGCACAGCCATCATGGCGATTTTGATTGCATGGACTTTGGGCTATTATCTCGGTAATGCCTATAAACTGAACGGTACGCTCTCAGCCCTCACAAGTGTATCCGCCTATCTGACCATTTGCGTTACAACCTCGGATGGCGGCATCTCGCTGAGCCAATTGGGTTCCAGCGGGCTTTTCGGAGCTATTTTAATCGCGATTCTGGCCACCGAGCTGTACCATGCATTTTCCAGGCTTAAAATCAATATTTCGGAGGATACGGCGGAGGAGGTGCGGCAAATGTTTGAGGCTCTTTTCCCCGTCATGCTGTCCATTTTCAGCATTGCCCTCACAAACGGCATCGTATTGACGACCTCCGGCAAAGGGGTTGACGAGTGGATTTATACTGCCCTGTCGCTTCTTTTTTCAGCGGCCGATGGAGGCGGACTGGGCGGTACCTTGTTGCTGGTATTTGGCATTCATATTTTCTGGTTCTTTGGTATTCATGGCGGAAATGTGATGGACAGCATCATGGTCAGCGCTTTCGGCGAGAATCTCATCCATAATGCCAGCCAATATGCCTTGAATCACGATGCTTTTGACGAACAGCTTGACATTATCAGCAAGGGCTTTCTGGATACTTTTGTATTTATGGGGGGAGCGGGCACATCGCTGTGCATCATCATCGCAGTGTTGATTATTGCCAGGAGCCGGTATATGCGCAGCATCGCCAAAATGGGCGGTGTATTCGCACTCTTCAACATGAATGAAATTATATTGTTCGGCTTTCCTGTAATCCTGAACCCCATTTTGCTGATTCCTTTTTTGCTCACGCCGCTCACGATAACGCTGGTTTCATGGAGTGCGATGTCTCTCGGTCTGGTTGCCCGGGTTGTAACGGAGGTGCATTGGGCGATGCCGCCTTTGATCAGCGGATATCTGGCAACCGGCGGGCACCTGTCCGGCAGCATCCTCCAGGTCATCAATATTGCTGCAGGCATTCTGATTTATCTGCCGTTTATTCGCTTGATGGACAGGCGGGAAGTGCAGAAGGAAGCCCTGAAGGACGACAATACCGCTCTGTTAAAAAATACATTGAATACAGTGATTGAGAAAATCCATAACTCCACGGGTGAGGTGAATGGGGAGATTACGGATTTTTCAATCGTCCTGGAAAGCGTCATCAGAGATTTGAATGTGCTCTCTGCTCAGATGCAGCAGCAGATGCAATTGATGCATACCTGCGACGAATATATGCAGACCATTGATGCCTCGGTGGGCAACACAGATAACAGTATAAAAATTGTCCTGCAGAATATGGAAAAAACAAGCGGTCTGTCCATGGAAGGCGCACAGAACATGCAGCAAACGATGCAGGAGATGGAAGAAACTTTCTTCTCCGCACAAAAGGTCAATGAACTGGCCAGCCAGCTTAATCTGCGCTGCGAGCAGATTGAGGGAATGTTAAAAAGCATTGAGGCGGGGCACGCCGGTGTTCAGGGCAAAGTGTTTTCCGTGGCGGCCGTCAATATAAAAGATTTGTCGGAAGCAGCAGCGAAGACCGTTTCCGATATAGAAGGGGTGTTACAGGGGATGAAAGCGGATACCTCTGATATGATTGAGCGGTCTGAAGTCAGTTTGAAGCAGGTAGAAACCGGGCGGCAGCAGGTGATTGACGCCAACCGGCTGTTTGGTGAAATTGTACAGAATATTCAGAATATTCAAGTACAGTGTCATACGGTTCTTAAGCACAGCGGCGAGGCAATCGGCGAGTTGCAGCAAGTCAAAGAACAGATCCGGACGACCGGACGTTTCTTTGCAGAAACGGCATCCCATACGTCTAAGGTGGCTGAAGAGGTTCGCAATAGGTCGGATGAGTCCAAAGAAATGGTGCACAAGCTGCGGAAGCTGAATGTGGAAACAAGCCTTTTGACCGTGAATGCGCTTGAGAACATTGAACGCTAGGGAATTGCGTGTGGAATTGTGGGCATTCCCGGACAAGACAGGAAGAGGAGGATGGGGGTATCAGTGATGCTGTGGAGAGAAGAAAAGAGGGTAAATAACAAAGAGGGGGAGAAATTTGAGGAGATGCTGAAGCTCCTGGAGCTTACCCCGAAGAACTGGGAGCTGGCGGAGGCGTATATGGATATGTCCGCTCCGGAGAAGCCGGAGCTTCTGAAAGAGGTGGAGCATCAGGACTTCTACCGCTTAGAGCTGGGGACGCTTAAGTCCGTGTACAACGCCCAGGGGATGTTCAGGAGGACCAGGCCGGAGCTGGCGGTCCGTTTCACCCGTTTCGTGGTGGAGGCCGGGGGGCTGACGGCCCGCAGGCTCTTGGCGTATTATGGGTGGGATAATGATTTTCAATATCTGAAGGACATTCTGTCCCATGTGCAGAATGTGGGATTGTACGCGGACTGGGTGGCGTGGAATACGTCTGCCCAGAAAGAGAGTACCATGGCACCTCTGATTGAAGAGGGGAAGAAGAATCCGGGGATTTTCTTTCAGATCATGGATCTGTGCTATTATGAGGATGCCCGCAATACGGAAATGTTTCTGGCGGGGCTATATCTTCACTGTGTGAAGCCCCCGGAGGAGTCCAGGAGCCTGCTCTGGACATTTGCGGAGAATGACGACAGGGCGGAGGATAGTCCGGAGCGTATCCGGGAGATGCGGGAGCTTTTAGAGAAGCGCCTGAAAGCCAACGCCTCAGGGCTTTTCGCGAAAGCCGATGAGCCCCAGGGGGAGGAGGATGAAAAGCTGCGGGCCTTTGTGCAGGACTTTGACCCAAGGGAGGAATTCCCCTATGAGATGAGGGCGATGATTTCCGGAAGGAAGAGGCATGACTATCGGATGGGCTTTCTCCCCTGTCTGGCCTTTCTGGGAATAGAACATTCCAACAGGTTTATATCGCTTATCCGTTTCGCGGTGGCAGTGGACGGGGACGCCATTCCCAACCTCCCTCTGGATGCCTGCGAGAAGACCGGGAAAGCGTGGTTTCTGGGACATATTGAGGCGTTGGAAAAGTACCTCTGGATTCCGGAGGAGACATATATCCGCTGGGCCATTGCGCACAGGGAGAAAGAGATTCTGATGCGGATGACGGCCCAGGCGCCCGATGCGGTCTGCCAGGTGATTGGGAAAGTTCCGGCGGAGGACTATGGATATTTGTTGTATCAGATGAAGACAGGCAATCCGGCGCTCTATGAAAAGGTAGGCCGGGAGCTTGAGGCGGATTACCGCAGGATATCGGCAGAACAGGATGTAAAAGGGCTTGAACCCGCAGGGGACAGGGCCCGTGACTATCTGCTGGGAATCATTGAACTGGAGGATATCCTGCCCTATGCGGAGCAGTGGAGGGAAAAGCGCTCCTATGACAGCGGGCGGGCTGCCCGGATCCACAACTATCCGGAATACGGCGAGATGCAGCTATACCGGCGGGCGCTTGTCCTGGAGTGCCTGCGGCAGGAGGATGCCTATTTCAAAAAGTATTGGGTGGAAGAGGGTCTGCCGGAGCTGGCAAATTCCTGGCAGAACAGCCATAAGAACGAAGACAGGCGCCAGATCGAGGGGATGCTCCGCCTGCTGGAGGGGGAGGGCGTCCCGGCGCAGTATCAGATTTCGTATTTTGCGGCAATGTATGAGGCCGGATACAGCGCCAAAGTCTTCGATGCTGACAGCGCCAGCCAGATCTGCGTCAATGCCTTGAAGGAGCTTCGCGGCGGCTGGCATTCGGAGTGGGAGGAGACGGCAAAGAGCAAGTCCCTGCCGGAGCGCATCCTGGCATACCGTGTCATGGGAGAGCGGTGGGAGGAATATAAGGAGAGCTTATTGTCCGCCGCGTCCGAGAGCGCCAAGCAGGGGCGGGAGTTTCTGCGTGCGATTTATACATCCCATCAGGAGATGGAGGGAGATATCCTGGAAATGCTCAAATCCCCCAGGGGAGGCAAGCGCGAGATGGCGGTGGAGGTGCTGAAAAACTGGGGTGTGGAAAAATACAAAGAGCAGCTGGAGGCAGCCCTGGGGTTGGAGAAGAGCAAGAAGATCAAGACACTGATACAGGGAATCCTGAACCTCGGAGCAGAGGCGGGAGGGGATCAGGCAGACGGCTCCGCGCTGACCCTGGAAGACAAGATAAAGGAAATCCTCGGGGGCGGCCGGAAGCGGAAGCTGGCATGGCTGGAGCCGGAGGGAATCGGGACGGTTCACAAGACGGATGGCCAGGAGGCTTCCGAAGACTATATGGCGGCGGTTCTTCTGTGCTACGCAGATATGTCGGTTCCGGGCGTGAATCAGGAGGTGAGGAGACTCACGGACGGGCTGAAGCCCGAGGAGCTGGCGGCGTATATGGGTCTGGTGTTTGGCCGCTGGATGGAGGACGGGGCGCAGGCCAAGAGAAAATGGGTTCTCTATGCCGCGTCCATTCACGGCGGGGAGGCCATCGTGCCCCTGCTGTACCATCAGATTCAGGAATGGCCCCAGCATGCCAGGGGAGCCATGGCTGCGGAGGCGGTGAAGGCGCTGGCCTTGAACGGCACCTCCACGGCGCTTCTTTTGGTGGATCAGACGGCGAGGAAATTCAAGTTCCGCCAGGTGAAAGCCGCTGCGGCGGAAGCTCTGGACTATGCTGCGGAGCAGCTTGGCATTTCCAGGGAGGAGCTGGAAGACAGGATTGTGCCCAGCCTGGGCTTTGACGCCAGGATGGAGCGCATCTTTGACTATGGGAAACGTCAGTTCAAAGTGCTCCTGGCATCTGACCTGTCCCTGGAGGTTTACGATGGAAACGGGAAGCTGTGCAAAAGTATGCCCTCCCCCGGCAAAACCGACGACCCGGAGAAGGCCAGGGAGGCACACGAAAACTGGAAGCTTTTGAAAAAGCAGCTTAAGACAGTGGTGGCGAATCAGAAGATACGCCTGGAACAGGCCCTACGCGTGGAGCGGCAGTGGGAGGCCGGGAAGTGGCGTGCGCTGTTCGTGGAGAATCCCATTATGCACCAGTTTGCCATAGGACTGGTGTGGGGTATGTATGAGGAGGGGGCTTTGCGGGAGACTTTCCGGTACATGGAGGACGGCACTTTCAACACAGCGCAGGAAGAGGAGTATGAGCTGCCCCAGACAGGCAGCATCGGCCTGGTGCATCCTATCGAGCTTACGGAGGAGGAGCTTGGCGCGTGGAAAGAGCAGATGGCAGACTACGAGATCGTCCAGCCCATAGAACAGCTGGAGCGCCCTGGCTACCGCGTGACGGAGGAGGAGAAGGAAAACACGGAGCTTGTCCGGTTCGGCGGCATGTCCCTGAACGGGCTTTCCCTGTCCGGGAAGCTCCAGGACATGGGATGGTACAAGGGGGAGGTAGGCGATGGCGGCGTCTATTGCACCTTTTTTCGCGATGACCGGGACAAGGGAGTGGAGCTTGCGTTTTCCGGAAGCTATGTGGGCGGTGAGAATGAAACGGTTGTGGTATATGACGCCTATTTCTATCGGCCCGGCGAGACGGAAAAAGCGGGATGGCAGTATAGGCCTGTGCGGAAGAAGCTGGCGGAGGTGGATCCCCGGTATTTCAGCGAGGTGGTGCTTCAGCTTACCAGAGCCACGGCGTCTTCGGATACGCGGCTGAAGTATCCGGACTGCAGGGAGTGGTGAGACCGTAATAATAAACCGCTGCAAACGGAGAACGGAACACTCTGCTTCCAGAATGCTCTGGAATTTCTGGACAGAGTGCCGCAGCGCTGATGACAGCAATCATCCCTTCAATTCCCACCCGTTGTCGCCATGATAGATCATGAGCCGGGTCATGCCGCCATCGATGCAGATGTTTTCCCCCGTGATGAATCCCGCCCTGTCGGAGCAGAGGAAGAGCGCCATGTTCGCGATGTCCAGCGGATTGTCCACCCGGTGGACAGGCTGCTGGATTGCGTCCGGCCCTCCATAGCTTCCGAAGGAAGTGTCGATCCATCCGGGAGAGATGGAATTTACCCGCACCTTACCCGCGAGACTGACAGCCAGCGCATGAGTAAGGGCGGCAATGCCCCCTTTGGCCGCTGTGTAGCTTTCCGTCTGCGGCTGGCTCATGCGGTCGCGGGACGAAGAGATATTGATGATGGAGCCGCCCTCATTGAAATAAGGCGTGAACAGCTTTGAAAGATAGAACGGCGCGGCCACGCCCACCGACATGGCATATTGAAATTCCTCATAGCTGCAAGCACCGATACCCCGCATGAAATAAGGTATTCGGAATAACATGCTTAAGAGACAGGCCGGAAAGGATTAGCTGACGCAATGGATATTCTAAATGAAACAGAGGAAACAGAGGGCAAAATAATCATAGCAGAGACGGAAAGGCTGATTCTAAGGAGATACATGACGGAGGATCTGCAGGACTTATTTGAATACCTGTCCGACACGGAAGTCGTGAAATACGAACCGTATAAGCCTCTGACCATAGATGACGTAAAAGAGAATCTGAAATGGCGCATTGAGACAGATGAAATGATTGCCGTTGAGTTGAAAGCTTCCCAGGAGATGATCGGCAATGTATATATGGGAAAACGTGACTTTGAGGCGCTGGAAATAGGCTATGTATTCAACCGCAGATTTTGGGGGCATGGTTATGCCGCCGAAAGCTGCAGGGCATTGATTCAACGGGCATTCGCGGATGGCTGTCACAGGATATATGCAGAATGTGATCCGAACAATAAGAACTCCTGGAAATTGCTGGAAGCATTAGGGTTTCGGCGGGAAGCCCATCTGAGGAGAAATGTGTATTTCTGGAAAGATGAAAACGGGAAACCGATTTGGAAGGATACATATGTATATGCCAAATTAGAGGAGGATATGTAAACCGCTATTCAGTCGTGTGGAGCAAAAGAACAGGCGCGGGGCTGCGCAAAAAAGAGCCAATTGGCGCAACCTCCCCCGTGCTTTGGCTATGCTTATGTCTCCCCCAGCCGGAACGCCCTGCTGCGCTCCAGCCGCTCCTTCCATACCTTCTCCGTCCCCTCCTCCGTGGGCAGGTAGTACCGCCTGTCCTCCAAGCTCTCCGGCAGGCAGGTCATCCGGGCGATTTTCTCTTCGGTATCATGTGCATAAGTGTACCCTTCCCCGTAATGCAGCTCCTCCATCAGGGATGTGGGCGCATTGCGGATGTTCAGGGGCACAGGCTCCGCCAACTGGTTCCTGGCATCTATCTTCGCCGTCTCGTAGGCGCGGTACAGGGCATTGGAGCGGGGTGCCAGGGACAGGTATACCACGGCCTGGGCCAGGTTCAGGTTGCATTCGGGCATGCCGTTGAAATGGCAGGCCTGGTACGCCGCCACCGCGATCTGCAGGGCCTGATTGTCCGCCAGCCCGATGTCCTCGCTGGCGAAGCGGATGAGCCTGCGGGCGATGAACAGGGGATCCTCCCCGGCCTCCAGCATCCTGGCCAGCCAGTACACCGCCGCGTCCGGGTCGGAATTGCGCATGGACTTGTGGAGGGCGGATATCAGGTTGTAATGCTCCTCGCCGTTCTTGTCATACAGCAATGTCTTCTTCCCCAGGCACTGCTCCAGGGTCTTTCTTGTGACAGTGAGGGAGCCGTCCGGGGAGATCTCGCCGTTCAGCACGGCCATCTCCAGCGTGTTCAGCGCCGTGCGGGCGTCCCCGTTGGCAAAGGCAGCAATGGAGGGGAGGAGATCCTCCTCCATGCGGACAGTGCTGTTGCCGAATCCCCGTTCATCGGAAAGCGCATGGGCGAGCATGGCTGTCAGGTCGGCCGTTGTCAGCGCCTTCAATACGAACACCTTGCACCGGGACAGCAGGGCGGCATTGATCTCAAAGGAGGGGTTCTCCGTGGTGGCTCCGATCAGAGTGATGCTGCCCTTCTCCACATAGGGGAGGAAGGCGTCCTGCTGGGCCTTGTTGAACCGGTGTATCTCGTCCACGAAGCAGAGGGTGCGGGTGCCGTAGGAACGGTTCTCCTCCGCCTGCTTCATGATCTCTTTGATTTCCTTGATGCCGCTGGTGACGGCGCTGAAATTCACGAAGCCCGACCTGGTGCGGCCCGCGATGATCCTGGCCAGGGTGGTCTTGCCCACGCCGGGAGGCCCCCAGAATATCATGGAAGGCACGATGTCCTTCTCCAGCATCTGCCGCAGGATCTTACCCTTTCCCAACAGATGCTCCTGGCCGATATAATCCTCCAGGTCCCGGGGGCGCATCCTGTCCGCCAGGGGCGCGTAGGCCGCTGCGCCGGGCGGGGGAGATGTCTCCCCTGTCATATCAAAAAAAGAAAGCTGTTCCATGGATCCTCCTATGCGCTATTGCTTCCGTTCAGGCTGCAGAGCCGCTGGCTTGACATCGTCCGCGGTATCTGGTATCTATTATGTAGGCCGGCAAAAGCGCTTCCTGTATTTAAGGTATCACATTTGCCGACAAAAAGCAAGAACAGATGTTCTAAAAAGGACAGATAGGAGAGGGAGATGAAACTATTATTCAAACAGCGGCTGTTTTCCTGGTTCGACAGCTACGACATCTACAGGGAGGACGGCGGCACGGCCTACACGGTGCAGGGGCAGCTCTCCTGGGGGCATTGCCTGAAGATTTTCGATCCCCAGGGCAATGAGATCGGCACGGTGAAGGAGCGGGTGCTGACGTTCCTGCCCAAATTCGAGCTGTACATGGGAGACCGTTACATAGGCTGTATCAGCAAGGAGCTTTCCTTCCTGAAGCCCAGGTATGAAATCGACTGCATGGGCTGGCAGGTGGAGGGGGATTTCATGGAGTGGGACTACCGGGTGACGGACAGTGCGGGGCGCTGCGTGGCCACAGTGTCCAAAGAGCTGTTCAACTGGACGGACACCTACACAATCGAGGTGGCCGACCCCGGTGACGCCCTGGCGGCGCTTATGCTGGTGCTGGCCATAGACGCGGAAAAATGTTCCGAAAAATAGGGGGAGGTATCGTACCAATGCAGAGAATGATGAGAAACAGACAGATAGTGGCGCTGCTGATGGCAGTGATGCTGCTCCTCACGGCCTGTGGGCCTTCGGCATCGGCAGCGGCCATGTCCCTGGCAAAGGCAGAGGGGACTGTGGGCATTGCGGACGGGGACGGCAAGAGCGTCCCCGTGGCGGAGGACAGGAGCCTGTACAGCGGCTATCAGGTGGGGACGGAGGCAAAAAGCCATGCCTGGATCAGCCTGGACGATGTGAAGCTGGTGAAAATGGACGAGGAAAGCGCCATCGAGCTTCGGAAGGAGAACCGGAACCTGGAGATCTTCGTGAATTCCGGGCAGCTTTTCTTCAATATCACGGAACCCCTTGAGGAGGACGAGACGCTGGATATCCGCACATCCACCATGACGGTGGGCATCCGCGGAACCTGCGGGTGGGTCAGCGTGTTGGAGGAGGGCCATATGCAGGTCTGCGTTCTGGAGGGGAAAGTCCACTGTGAAGTGACGGATCCTGTGTCCGGCCAGAGCGCGGAGGCCGAGGTGTCCGCAGGCGAGAGGGCGGATCTGTATATCCGGTCGGAGGAAGGGGAGGACGCAGCCTGTGAGATTGTGAAGAGCAAGATTTCCAGGTCTGACATTCCTGATTTTGTGCTGGAGGAAGTGGATCTGGAGGCTCTGGGGACGGAGCTGGCCGAGGGGCCGGAGGAGGCCGGCGGGGAGACGGCAGAAGAGCCGCAGGAGACCGCGGAGGCGCCGGAAGAGGAGGCTGCGGGCGAAACGGTGGAGGAGATCCTTGCCTTATCGGAATATGAAAGCTTCGGTTCCGCAAGGGGCGGCGTGATGCCTGTCAAGAAAGACGGCTTGTGGGGGGCGGTCAATTACCGCAATGAGGTGATCGTGCCCTTTGAGTATAGCAATTTCCAGGCGCCGGACGACAGCGGGAATTTCGTGATGGGTGACACCACGGAGGAAGGCAGATTCTATACCCTGTTCGACCCTCAGGGGAATATCCTGTACGAGGGAGATCAGCAGGTGCGGGCCTCCGGCGGGATGTACATCGTCCTGAGGGAGGGAGACCCGCTGGGAGAAGGGCAGAGAGAGATTGCATATCATAGGACGGACGGAACGCTGGTGCAGGCATTGTCGGCGCATCCGTGGGCTTTCATAAATGGTTTCTATGACGGAGTATCTCAGGTCTATCGCGCCGAGTACGACGATGTCCTTGTAGGACAGGGAGAGGGAGTGGGGTACAGCTATAGTACTGGGTCATACCAGATAGGGGAGGTGGATGCTGCAGGCAATATCGAATGGCATGAGGATCCCCTGTACACCAGGTATTTGGAGAGGGCTGAGGAAGAATACCAAAGCGCTGTGGAAGAGGCGGCTGGCGGAGAGGACGACTTTGCCAACGTGGGAGGCATGGACAGCTATTATACAAGATTGCCCTTGAGCACTGTGAACCACGGCTATTATGTCGCGGGGACCTTTGAATATGATGCCGGGTGGATATCTATGTGCACGGATACCTATGAAATTTTGGGTGAATGCGATTTTTATAGTGCGGAGCCGGACGCGGAAAAGGGATTCGTGTACTCGGAGGATTATTTTGAAGAACAGAACAGCTTGCGCAGCTTCTATCACGACGGAGCCTATTTCTATAACTACGGCTCCAACATGGTGTGGACTGTAGGAGAGCGGGACGTATTGGTGGACTTTGCCCTGCATCCGGGTATGACCTTTGAAACGGCGGACAACCGCATCGTGAAGGCCGTGTATGACCAGATATCCATGAATGACGAAAATTACTGGCTGGTAAAGGATGGGGAAAGATGGGGCTACATAGACCACGATGGGCAGGAAGCCGCCATGTTCGAGGACGCAGCCGCTTTTTATCAAGGGTACGCGCTTGTCAGGGAAGAGGGGACTGCCTACCTGATCGACGAGACGTTTGAGAAGCTGCAGGATTTGGGAGAAGCGGACTCTGTCAGCACGCTTGGGGAACTGTTCGTTGTGACCAGAGGAGATACGAAATATTTTTACCGGTTGGTGCAATAGAAAGTTTTACCAGCCTCTGTTTTTCAGAAAGGTTTTATCAGAATGGTTTTATCAAAATTTAAGGAAAAGACGTTGCAAATAGGCGCTGTCTATGATAAACTGAGAACAGTGGCTATGATAAAAAAATAACAATCATATTCAAAACACTAGTTGGAGGGAAAACAAATGGCAAAGAAAGTAGTATTAGCCGGTGCC
>OFFE01000909.1_pt1 | contig 23380 bp, 14 predicted proteins | sample 1521371 | NCBI WGS metagenome assembly OFFE01 (sample SAMEA3504131, study PRJEB24116) | mouse gut metagenome | biome: mouse gut; feature: mouse-associated habitat; material: faeces | place: Denmark | collected 2011 | reverse complement strand
GGCGGCATGGCAGCCGATGACCGCGATTTTCCTGATGCCCGGCTTCAGAGGCAGCACGCCGTTGTTCTTTAACAGCACCATGGATTCCAGCGCGGACTGTAGGGAAACCCGCCCATCGTCCCTGCCGGTAAATTTCTCCCGCAATTCTTCCCCCGCCAGCCCATAGGGATGCTCAAAGAGGCCCATGCGGAATTTGGCCTCCAGGATGCGCAGCACCGCCCTGTCCAGGATTGCCATATCCGCTTTTCCAGTGCGGAACCACTCCCCCAGCTCCTGGTTGAAGCCCGTGCAGTTCTGGGCCTCCACATCCATGCCCGCCCTCATGCACAACAGCCCTGCTTCCGTAACGGTTTCGCATACCTTCTGGGTATTGTGGACATTCCCCACCGCTCCATAGTCGGATACGCATACGCCCTCGAACCCCATTTTTTCCCGGAGAAGCTCCGTCAGAATTTTTTCCGAGGCCGAGACCGGCTCTCCGTTTATGACGCAGTAGCAGGGCATGACCCCCTTAAGCCCCGCGCCGCTGACAGCCGCCTGAAAGGGTTTTGCGTATACCTCCTCCAGCAGACGGTCCGGTATGTCGCAGTTGGCCCCATGGATTCCTCCCTGGGAATTATGAAATCCCAGAAAATGCTTTGCCACGGATTCCGCCCTTCTTCCGGCGACGGTCTGGTTCTGGATGCCCTTTACATAGGCGGTTCCCATAGCCGCGGCCAGCGCGGAATCCTCCCCATAGGCCTCCCCCTGCCGTCCCATTCTGGAATCTCTTGAAATATCCAGCACCGGAGCCAGCACCTGGGTGATGCCGCAGGAAAGCTCCTGCCGCCCCACAATCTCCCCCACCTTTTCCTCCAGCTCAGGATCCCAGGAAGAGCCTCTGGCAATCCCTGACGGAAAGCTCATGGAATCCTGAATGAAGGGGCCGCAGAGCCCTTCCATGTGGAAGACGGCGGGAATCCCATGCTCGCTTTTCTCCATCACCTTTTCCTGTATCCTGCGCTGCCAGGCGGCCGCCTCCTCAAGGCTCTTTATCACCCGCACATCCAGCGTGCTCACCTGGCCGATGCCGTGTTCCATATCCTTTTCCACCGCATCCCAGTTGTCGCCGTAAGGGAACAGGCAGTTGACCTGTCCCATCTTTTCCTCCAGGCTCATCCTGCCCAGCAGGTCCTGCGCCCGTTCTTTGGGCGACAGCGATGAATCTCTGTATTTTTCCATTTTTATATTCTCCTCTATCTCTTATTTGTTTCCTGCGGCGCATTCAGTCAAAATCTTCTATGCGCCACTCGTCCGTCCAGTCCAGATATGGCCTGTCGCCCTCGAACCGGAAGGGCAGCCATACATAATCGGCGATGGAGGTATCCCTCTCCCCGTCCATGCCGAATTTTTCGTCAAATTTTATCTCCCCGTCATAATCCGGGTCAAATATGCGCTCAAATTCCGCCGCGTATTCCTCGTAACGCAGTTCCATATGGTCCGGCACCCAGCGGTCCGCCACAGCGATATACAAATCCTTCTTCCCCTCCACCTGAAATACGGAAGAAATCTGGGAGTGGAAGGAGGTACGGCTTTCATCTCCCGGATGGGGATTCCCCAGGACGGCATAAGGGCCGTGCCAGGTGTCCGCCATTGCCACCTCGGAAGGATTGGGAAGGTACCCCGTGGTCCCGGATGTCACCAGATAATGCTTGCCCCTGCGCATGAAATGTGCGGTGGCTTCCCTTACATAGGGCGGTGAAATATGAGGAAAATGGGTACTGTAATACCCTGTCACATCCGTATAATCCGCCGTCAGATCCGCGCATATGGTCTCGCTGTGCACCCTCTCGAAATAATAATAGGCCTTCCCGTCCGGCGCCACCGCCAGGTCGAAATCCCCGGCGCTCATGTTCAGGGGCTTTAAGCCCTCCCGAACCTTCGTATAGGGCCCCAGTATGTGGTCCGCCGTCAGGACTGTCTCCGTCTGGGAGCCGTCCCGGTTCATGATTTTGAGCCAGCACACGTATTTCTTCGTATCTTTATTATAGATAATATGGGGGCGGTCCATCATGGAAGCGGGATGCAGGGAGGAAGCCGGATTTTCCGGCTCCGGAGGAATGATGAGCCCCTTATCCTCCCAGTTGTACAAATCTCTGGAGGCGTAGCACCTTACTCCCCAATGCCAGATTCCGTTTTTCCCTGTGGTTTTCTCCTTGTTTTCCCCATACCAGTAATAGATCCCGTCGCGGTACAGCACGGAGCCCCCGTGGGCCTGAATCCTCTTGCCATCTGTGTCGAGCCATGTTTTGCCCGGTAAAATAGAATGATACATCTCTTCTCTCAGCCAGCTCTTTGTCCCGGCCTTCCCTCCTTACGTCAAAATGATAATCACAACCGAAAAAATATGATAAAAATATTGTATAACGAACTGCCCTTCAACAGTGCAGAACAAAATCGGCATACAATAGAAGCAAAGTAACGCTTTTAGGCTTCTGCCCGCAGCCGCACCACCGCGTCCTCCATGCCCTCGCCGGAAAAAGTCACTTTAATCTCCCCGGGCTTCTTCCCGCTGCGGATCACTGCCTGCAGCCTGCCCAGGTAGGTGGTGTGACAGGGTTGGTTGAATTTCTCCTCGTTTAAGTGGTTGGCGCTTCCGAAGCCCTGTATGGAGCCGGCGCCTTCTATCCTGATTTCCACCTTCCGCTCCGGCAGAAGCTTTAACCTTCCCTGGGAATCCGTGACGGAAATATCAATAAAGCAAAAATCTTCCTCTCCGGCCTGGAGTATTGTTTTATCCGGTACGGCGCAGATTTCGGTCTCCTGTCCCGCGGTCCTCACAGACGTCCGGTAAAGCTCTTTTCCGTTTCCGTCATATCCCACGCCCAGCAATTCCCCTGGCTGATAGAAGCAGGGAACCTTTGCATAATAGTCCTTCACCGGGCTCCTGCCCGCGCTTGTGCCGTTGATAAAGATTTCCACCTCCGCCGCGTCCGTGTAGGCGTCCACCCATGTGGGCTTTCCCTCATACCCCTCATAGGTCCAGCCGTCCACCGCATCCGTCCAGCGGTATCCATTCACCTCCGGCGCAAGCCCCTCATGGACGGGGGGCTGGGCGGCCAGGTACAGCCCCTTCTTCTTCTCATCCCAGGCGAATTCATATTTATGGATAGAGGGCAGTATGGTGCCTATGAGGTCGATGGTGCCGCCGTAATTGATCAGCCAGGGATAAGCTCTGCCGGAGAAGTGCCCTTTTTCCTTTTCCTCCGTCCCCTTCCCATGGGAATCTTTCCCATGGGAATCTTTCCCACGGGAATCTTTCCCAGGAGAATCTTTCCCAGAGGAATCTTTCCCAGAGGAATCTATCTCATGAGAATCTTTCCCAGGAGAATCTTTCCCAGGGGAATCTTTCCCAGAGGAATCTATCTCATGAGAATCTTTCCCAGGGGAATTTTCCCCATAGGAAATATTACAGCAATTGACCTCCCCCAGATGCTCCTGCAGGGTCCAGATGAAATCCCCGATCAAAAAGGGATGCTCCCTGGCATAGCGCATGGTGTCCACGATTCTCTCCCCTCTGGTCTCCGTGCCCAGCAGGACCCGCTCCGGATGAAGCTCATGGAGGGTGTCGTATTTGTCCTCATAATAATTGTATCCCGCAATGTCCAGATAAGGGTAGAGATTTTTCGTCGCCTCCTCGTCCATCCGGACAAAAGTGGGGGGATAGGGCAGATTTTTCTCGTCTTCCGGAATGTTGGCCGCCGCGCCCAGGAAAATCCTCCTGTAATGCTTCCAGTCCTTCTCCTTATTCTCAGGGCTCTCAGCCATCCATTCGTCCTCGTCCCTTGTCAGGTACGGAACGCCGTCCAGATATTCCCGCAGCCAGTGGACGCTGGGGCAGAGGGTGGTGGGCCTTGTGGCATCGATGCTGCGGATAATGTCCACAATCTCCTTTCCCACCCGGACTCCCTTCACGCCGCCTGCCTCCGGGATCTCGTTTCCGATGGAGTAAATCACCACGCAGGGATGGTTGTAGGCATCCTGCACCATGGCCCTTGTGTCTTCCCGGAAGGTATCCAGGAACAGGCCGCAGTGGGGATTCCCTCCCTTGGGGCGGTACCAGTAGTCAAAGGCCTCGTCCATGACATACAGCCCCACCTCATCGCAGGCCTTCATCAGGCTCCTGGACATGGGATGGTGGGCGGAACGGAGGGCGTTGAACCCGGATTTCTTCAGGATTCTGGCCCGGTGCAGTTCCGTGGCATCATTATTGATGACTCCTATGACACCGTTGTCGTTATGGATGCAGCCTCCCCGCAGGAATGTGGGAACGCCGTTGATCAAAAGCCCTTTTTCCGGATTCACCTCAATGGTGCGGATGCCGAAGCTTTCCGTCACTTCGTCATATACCTTCTCTCCCCGGGCCAGGGTGACCGCTGCCTGGTAAAGCTCCGGGGTCTCCGCGCTCCAGAGCTTCGCATCCGGAACCTCCAGCTGCAGGCTTACGCTTGCGTTCCCTGCGCCCGCTTCCCTTTTGATGCTTTTCGCTGCTCTGCCGCTGTCTTCCGCTTCCCTGCCGCTGTCGGCCGCTTCCCCTTCTTCCGGTTTCACCTCCCGGCTGCCGGAAGCCACTGTTTTCCCATCCTTCCTGATATCCACGGATACCAAACCGGCCCCCTGTATCTCCACGTCCACCTGAATCCTGGCCGGATGGATTCCCAGGGTGGTCACCTTCACCCCGGAAAGCGCAATATGGTTTTCCTCCCCTATGCAGAGATGCACCGGGCGGTAGATTCCTCCGCCCGTATACCAGCGGCCATGCCCCTCCTTCGGCACATTGGCCTCCACGCGGATCTCATTGTCCCCGCCGAATCTCAGATACGGGTTCAGGGAAACCCAAAAGGGGGTGAATCCATAAGGCTTCTCACAGACAGGCTCCCCATTGATATAGACCCTGCTCATACAGTAGACCGCCTCGAATTCCAGGATCAGGGCCTTATGGCGGTATTCCTCCGGCGCATGGAAGGTTTTCGTGTAAATGTATTTTCCTCCTTCGAATCCCGCCAACAGGAAGTAATTGCGCATCCCGGGGTTCCGGTCCGTATTGATTATGGCGTCATGGGGAAGGGTCACAGTCTCCCGGCGCCGCGTCCCCTCCTGTGTAAAAATCCAGTCATGGTTGAAATCGATTTTTTTCATGGCGTTCCTCTCCTTGTCCTTCAGGTTGCTGCGCCTCTACAGGCAAATCAGCCTACTCATAATCCTCCAGCCTCCAGCTCTCCTTCCATGTGATGGACACCCTCTCGCCGTCAAATTCCAGGGGCAGCCATACATAATCTGCAACGGAAGTATCCGCGCTGGCCAGCATGGGGCTCTCTGCCAATGCCTTTTTCTCCTCCGGACTTACCCTGTATCGATCCGGCTCAAAGTGGGAGGCAATGGAGCGCTCTATCATGTCGGCTCTTTTTGCGTCCACCGGGTACCCCGGAACCCAGCGGTCCGCAAGGGAAATATACAGATCCTTTTTGCCCGGTACCTTGAATACCTGGGAAATCTGGCTGTTGTAGGAAGAGTTGGTTTCGTCCCGGGGATGCGGATTGCCGATGCTCACAAAGCTGTCCCGCCAGCTGTCCGAGACGGCGGCGTCGCTTTTATTCGGGATATATCCGCTCATTCCGCTGGTCAGCATGTATTTCCTGCCGTTACGCTCAAAGAGGGCCACCGCCTCCCTGCAGAAGGGCGCGTGCAGGCCCATATACTGTCCGGAAACCTCCCTTTCCGCCCGCAGGAAATCATCCGACAATTCCATGCCGAGAATCCCGTCATGGTCCGCGTCCATGAACAGATATGCCTTCCCGCTTTCCTCCTCTTTTACGAGGTCAAAATCGCCCACCTCTTTCCCGAAAGGACGGTAATTTTCTACCGCCACCTCATAGGGACCCAGGAATCTCTCCGCCTGCAGAAGGACGAAGCAGGACTTTTCGCCGGAAAGCTTTATCCAGCAGACATATTTCCCCGTCTTCGGACACTTCAGGATATGAGGACGGTCCACACAGGCAGAAGGATAAAGGTTTGACCGGGGATTTGTCAGATCCGGCTCGATGATCAGCCCCTTGTCCTCCCAGTTATACAAGTCTTCCGATGCGTAGGCGCGGATTCCCCAGGTCCAGATACCGCACACGCCGTCCGTTCGGTCCTTGTTTTCCCCATACCAGTAATAGATGCCGTCTTCATAGAACAGTGCGCCTCCGTGGGCCTGGATTCTTCTGCCGTCCGTGTCCCTCCATACCCTGCCCGGGTAGATAGCCGTCTGCCTCTGCGCCGGGATCTGCTCGGCCGCCGCTTTGGTCAGAGGCTGGCTTTTCAGCGCCTCCGTCATTTGTTCCATGCTCTCCTCTTCATAGGGGATGTTTCCCAGCTCCGCGTCCATGGCCTCCAGGCTGCTCTCCGAAATCGCGCCTTTCGCATACTCGGCCAGCTTCCGGACCGACATGCCCCTGGCGGCGGACTGCGCCACCCTTGCCCTCATCCCCGGCAGAAATCGGTCGAAAACGGCTGCCGTCCGCTCGTTGTCAAGAATTTCCCCAATACGCATATCAATATGATAAAACAAGATATCACCAGTCCTTTCCCCTTTTTCATCTCATCCGGGATTTGGTTTGACCAGATTCCTTTTGCCGGACTCTTTTTGCCTGATTCTCTTTCGCACCTACCCGGTCATATCCAGTATCTCATGGTAATGGCTGTGCCGCGCCCCTTCCACAGGTCATTCCGGTTTCTTCATCTTCGTCAGCTTCCGGTTGATTTCCACCACCATCTCCGGCGTGATGGCGCCCCCGGCCATCTTGAAGAACTTGATAAAGGTGTTCCGAAGCAGCATGGCCTCCATCTCGGGAGTCCGCTTTACGCTCTTCGCCACGTCCCCCCGGGCGGCCCTGGCGATATTCACCATCTCATCCACCAGCGCCCTTCCCTCCGGCAGCCTGGCAACCGCCTCCAGGGTATCGTTGATGGAGAAATGCCCCGGAACAATCTCCATGCCCGGCTCCGCGAACCAGTTGTGGATGGCGGAGGCCTTCAGAAAATACTTCGGATTCCTCTCGCTCACCCTGCGTATCTTCATGGAATCCTCCAGCCCGCCGCTCTTAGCCAGAATCTCATGGTCCCCGGAGATTCTCACCTTGAAGACAAATACATAGTCTCCCTCCTGTTCTCCCGCGCATGCGCCGTCCACATACAGCGCCACCTTCCTTTGATTGCTGTAGACCTTAATCTCCGTCTCCTCCTCCGTCCGGTCCGCATACCGGCTGCCGCACAGATGGACGAAGGGCTCATCGCTCCACCAGGCCTTGTACGCATAGAACGCGTCCTTCTTCACCCTGCGGTCCATGGACACCAGACCCTTGTGGTTCTTGCCGTAATCTCCCGCCTCGTCCCGTCCGTCCGCGCCGAAGTCGAACATATTCCACACATAGGTGCCCCACAGATGGGGCATCCTGTGGAACATCCTCAGCATATATTCGTGGTACAGCGCCTGGAACTGTTCGGAATAGTCCCCCTGCTCCGGCGCCGGCGACTGCAGGCCGTGGAAGGCGTCCGCGCCGTACTCCGTGAGGCCTATGCACCTGTCCGGATAAGCTTTGTGGAATTTCTCGAAAAATGCGTCATTATCCTGAAGCTCCCCTTCATACCATCCGAAGTACAGATTATACGCAAAGATGTCGGGAATGTCGTTCAGCGGACTGTCCATGGGGAGCATATAGGCGTTGGCCATGGCTGTCAGCCTGGTACTGTCCATGGAATGAGCCAAATCGTTCAAAATACGATGGTTTTCCAGCAGATCCTCCGTCACGCCGCCCACGCCAATCTCGTTGGACAGCGCCCACAGGACGATGGAGGGGTGGTTATAATTCTGGGCGATGAGCTCCCGCATCTGGGACACCGTGTTGGCCCGCCCTCCGGGCATATGTACGGAAATGTAGGGAATCTCCGCCCATACGATCAGGCCCCTGCGGTCGCACAGATTGTAAAAATACCGGCTGTGCTGATAGTGGGCCAGACGCACGGAGGTAGCGCCGGTCTCCAGAATCAGCTCCATGTCCAGATCCTGCATCTGTCTCGTAACGGCATTCCCCACCCCCGCAAAGTCCTGATGCCTCGACACGCCCCGGAGAGGATAGGGTTCCCCGTTCAGGAAGAATCCCCGCTCCGGATCAAAGGAAAAAGTGCGGCATCCGAAATCCGCCCCCACCCTGTCCGCCGCCACGCCGCCCACTGTCAGCTCCGCATCCGCGTGATACAGATAAGGGTCCTTCCTTCCGTTCCATAAATGCACATTGGTCAACAGGAGCTTCGCCTCCCACACCTGCACATTTCCTTCGGATTCCGAAATCCTCGCGGCTTCTATGGAGGTCAAACCATTAACCGTCACCCGCACGCCTTCGGCGTCCCCCTTCACATAAGCCAGCACCGTCACTTCCGCATCCGCGCCGTTTACCTTCGGCGTGATCTGGATTCCCGGCGCTCCGTAATAATCCAGGTCAAAATGGGTCTCCGGCACGATGATCAGCCTTACGTCGCGGTAGATTCCGCCGTAAAAGGTAAAATCCGCCTTCTGGGGATAGACGGAATCACTTGGGCCGTTGTCCACCAGCACCTCAATCCGGTTCTCCTCCCCCAGCGCCTCCGTAATGTCCACCCGGAAAGCGGAGTATCCTCCCTCATGGCGGCACAGCTTCGTACCGTTCACTGAGACCTCCGCAATGGCATTCGCGCCCTCAAATTCCAGGTAGACCCTCTCGTCCGCCCCGCGCTCCACCTTGGGAAGCTCTTTCCCATACAGGCAGACGCCCCGGTAATAATCATTTCCCCCATCCTGCCCGTCCACGGCGTTCCAGCAGTGGGGCAGATCGACTCTTTCCGATTTTCCTTCCTTTACGAACTCCCAGTTTTCATTTATGTCAATGACTCTGCGCATATCCCTTCTCCTCTTTCTAAAAAAGCCCGCAGCCTATCGGCTGCAGGCTTTTCCTAAACCCATTTGACCCATCTAAAGCATATTAGGAAGCACCGATTATTTGTAGACACTTCCTTACTCTGCTTCCGGCATGACGTAAGTCAGCACCACATCCAGGTCGCCTACCTGGCTTCCCGCCTGCACATAATGCACTGTGGGCAGTCCCTCCTCTCCCAGCTCGGAGGTAAGCTCCCCTGCCGTGCCCAGGCTGAATTTGAAGGTATACTCGTTCTCCGCTTCCCAGGTTCCCTCGTCCAGAGGCATCACCGTGCCGAAGGCGCTGATGTTCACCTTGGCGGTACCGTCAGAGTACATCTCCAGAACCACCGATGTCACCGCCCCCGATACCTCAGGGCCGTCTCCCGCGAAGGAGCTTGTCATGCTTGCGCCCGCCTGCTTCATTTCTACCGCATCGCCTCCATCCGGCGTATAGACAGCTGTGCCATCATTATTTACCACTACCACAGCTCCGGTATCCGTGTCGTCATCCGGCGTCAGGGTATAGGTGGTCGCGTCCGCTCCCTGCTCCATTGTCCAGGTCCCCTCGATCTCCATGTCAACCAGATCCTGGTACCTTCCGGTGTGCCACAGCCGCAGCTGGCAGGTGGCATCATCCACACCCTCAATGTCCACCACCGCATAGCCTACTTCGCCGTCGTAGACATCCTTGTTCTCACCTTCCGGATCATCGTAGCGGTAAATTGCGTCTTCGCCGCCTACACCGGTAATGTTTACCATGTCATTATAGACATTTTCGCCGTCAAATCCGCATTTGTCCAGCTCATTCCCGTCAAAGTCATAGAAGGTGATGGTATAAGGCGCCGTTCCCGCGGGAGCCTCCGCGTCCTCCGCAGCTGACGCCCGCTCCTCTCTGCTGGGCCAGCACGCATATTCATAGGGCTCCTCCGTCACCTCATATGTACCATGGAAATAAATCTGGTTGATGGCAAAGCCGGCATAGAACACCTTCCCCAGCACCGGCTGCTCCTCATAGAAGTGGAAGAAGTAGGACATGTCCAGGTCTCCTCCCGCATTGTACCCGTAGAAATAGCGTCCCTGGGTAATCCTCTCCATAGGATCCGCATCCGCAGGCGCTTCCTGTGACTCCTGTGACTCTTCGGACTCCCCGGCCCCCTCGGATTCCTCCGTGGATTCGGACGGCTCCTCGCTCTGCCGGGAAGTCTCTTCCCCGCTGCCGGACTGCTCCTGGCCCGAGCTTTCCTTTTCCGCATCGTTCCCGCATCCTGCCAGCATGGAAATCGACAATGCGCCGCTTAATAATATAGCTGCTATTCTCTTACTTTTCATAATCCTCTCTCCTGTCTTCTCATGCGGTCTTTTGAAACCTGCATTTATTTGATAGCTTTATCCTACCAGAAAAAAACAGAAAAGAATCCCACAAATCCGATATGAAATACAAGAAATCCGACAAATATGCTCACAGGCAGCTTCCCGGCGGCTCCTGATGCCTTCAGGTACCGCCATGCGGAGAAATCATTTCAGCTCCCCCAGCAAAGCCTCCAGCTGTTCCTCCGTCATCCTCCCGAAGGACACCAGCGCCCCCAGGGGCATCTCCATCATCATGGACTGCATCATCTTGTCCGTCCCCTCTCCCATGTTCTGGGACATCTGCGCCTCATGCATCTCCTGGGAATCGTCCGCCCTGTGCAGAAGGCCCTTCAGCACTTCCCTGCCTTTTGCCGTAGCCGCCAGGTCTCCGATGGTGGAAAAACGGGTGTACTCCATGGGAATTTCGTCCGCGGACTCCACCTCCACCCTGCCGGACAGACGGATATCCGCCGCCGACGCCCCCACCAGGATTCCATAGCTGCCGCTCTCCTCCAACCACCCGTGAATCCTCTCCTCGTAATAGGAAAAGGCCCTCTTATCCAGCAGGAAGCTGACCTCCTTCTCTTCCCCCGGCGCAAGCGAAACCTTGGCAAAGCCCTTCAGTTCCTTCACGGGCCGGATCACGCCGCTGTTTTCCGGGGCCACATAGAGCTGAACCACCTCCCGGCCGTCCCGGTTCCCGGCATTTTTCACCCTGCAGGAAACCCGGAGGGTCTCTCCGTCACCCACGCGCTCCCGGTCAAGCTTCAGATCGCTGTATTCAAACGCCGTGTACGACAGGCCATAGCCGAAGGGGAAACGCACTTGCATCTTCTTTTTATCATAATAACGGTATCCCACGAACAGCCCTTCCCGATAGTTGGCCACGCCGTTCTCCCCGGGGAAATCCAGATAGGAAGGGTTGTCCTCCAGCCTGAGGGGCCAGGTCTCCGCCAGCCTGCCGCAAGGATTCTTCTCTCCCGTAAGCAGCTTCACCGTGGCGGCTCCCACCGCGCTTCCTCCCAGATGCACCAGCAGCACCCCTGCTGCATCATCATACCAGGGCAGCTCCATGGGCGAGCCTCCGTGGAGCACCACCACGGTATTCTTCTGCACCTTCGCGATTTCCCGTATCAGCACGTTCTGGTTTTCGGGCATTCTCATATGCTCCCTGTCGCAGCCCTCCGTCTCAAAGCTCTCCGGCAGCCCGGCGAAGATAACAGCCACATCCGCATTCCTCGCGGTCTCCACCGCCTCTTTCAGCAGGGCATTCTCTGTCGGTCTGCCGAAAGCGTCCTCCGTCTGCTTGCCGGAAATATTCTCCGTCCGTTTGCCGGAAACATCTTCCATCTGACTGCCGGAAACCTCCTCCATTTGTCCGCCGGAGACATCATACCCCCTTGCATAGGACACCTGCATTCCCTCTGTGCAGTCCAGCGCCGCCATGGGATGCTTTTCATTGATATGGCTGCTGCCCGCCCCCTGGTACCGGGGCTTTTCCGCGAAGCTTCCGATAAACGCCACCCTGCTCCCCTTCTTCAGAGGCAGGACACCGTTATTTTTCAGGAGCACGGCGCACTCTGCCGCAAATTCCTCCGCTTTCCTCCGCGCCGCCTCCCTGTCAAAGACCGCATCCTCCTTCTGGTTCTCCAGAGCCTCCCTGACGAAGCGGAGCTGATTCCTCACCGCCTGATCCAGCTCCTCCCGGGTGAGCGTCCCCTCCTCCAGGGCCTTCAGGATTGCCTCCGTCTTCCCCTGCCTGCTGCCGGGCATTTCCAGATCCACCCCTGCCTTGATCCCCAGAGGACGCCTCTTGGTAGCGCCCCAGTCCGTCACCACAAACCCGTCGAATCCCCAGTCCCTGCGCAAAATGCCGTTCAACAATTCCTCATTCTCCGAACAAAATGTGCCGTTGACGGCATTGTAGGCGCACATCACGCTCCTGACATGCCCCTCCTTCACCGCGTCCTCAAAGGCGGGAAGATAGATTTCATGCAATGTCCGCTCCTCCACCCGGGAGCTGCCGGACATTCTCCGGGTCTCCTGGTTGTTGGCGGCGAAATGCTTCACGCAGGCCGCCACGCCCTGGCTCTGGAGCCCCCGGATATAGGAAGCCGCCAGCTTCCCCGCCAGGTATGGATCCTCGCTGAAATACTCGAAATTTCTGCCGCACAGAGGGCTCCTCTTTATGTTCACCCCCGGCCCCAGAAGCATGGCCACATGCTCCGCCTGGCACTCCTGTCCCAGGAGCTCTCCCAGCTGCTCTAAAAGCTCCCTGTCAAAGGAGGCGGCGAAAGCGGAGGCCGTGGGGTAGCATACCGTCCCTATGCTTTCGTTGATGCCCAGATGGTCCCCCTCGCCCGTCTGCTTCCGCAGCCCGTTGGGCCCGTCGCACATCATGACCCCCGGGATCCTCAGCCTTTCGTTGTCCTGGGTAAACCAGAAGTCACGCCCGGAGCACATCTGGGCCTTCTCCTCCAATGTCATCTCCGCCAGAAGCTTTTCCACATCCAAAGTCTTTTTCATCGCATACTCCTCTCTTTTCTATCCCGCCTTCCTGCATCCTGACCGCCGGCACTATATTTTTGCCGCCCGTCTACCTTCCCAGCCAGGCGTCCAGCTGGCGCTGCTTGTCCGCAACCACCCTGTCCATGCCCGCCCGCTGCAGCGCCTCCAGGAATTCCGGATAGTATTTCTCCAGATCCACGCTGCCGCTCTCCAGGATAGGCACATATTTCGTGATCGCCTTCTGTATCTCGTCCAGTTCCCCGGAAACCTTCGCCGAAGAATAGACGAACCCTTCCGCGGCGCTTTCCCTGCGCACCGCCTCCCGTTCGTAGACCTCCTTCTGCCGCTTCGCCTCCAGGGAGCACATTTCATACTGCCTGCTCCGGTCGCCGTACAGCCCCAGGGGATTATAATAGCCCGAAGGCGCCCCCCCTGTCCAGGCGATCAGGCCGTTCTCCTCATCCGCCACCTCATAATGCCTGCCCCGGATGCCCCACTGGATCAGGTTTGCCACAGAAACGTCCGCGTACATCAGGTTCAGGAATTTCATGGCGGCCTCGGCATGCTCGCTGGTAGAGGGAATCACCCAGAAGCCACTCTTGGAATGTCCGGCTGACACCGAAACCTCCGTCGTCCGCAGACAGACCATCTCCTCCGGGAAATATCCGTTTTCGATGCTCTCCGGCACGCTCATGGAGGGATAGGCGCAAATCTTCCCAAGCAGAATCAGCTCCTCGACGGTATAATCCGTCAGCGCGCCGTCAGGATACAGATACCCGCTCTCATACCACTGCCGCACATAGCCCAGGAACTCCCTGTAGGCCTCCGATGCGTACCTGTCATAAATCTTCATTTCCGAAGCGTCCAGAAGGTTTCCGGAGGTGCTTTCCCCTGCCACGCCTTCCCCTGTCTCCATGAAAAAGCTCTGCATGGAATACGTATTTCCCGCTGTCACAAGCCCCAGGGGATAGCGATCCGGGTACAGCCTTTTCAAAGCCGCGAACCACTCCGTCAGCTCCTCCAGCGTATACACATGGGCGGGGTCATAGGAAAGTCCGGTCTCCGCCACATACCGCTTGGGCAGGATGATTCCCGTGCCGCTGCCCAGGTAAGCCTGCGCCGCAGACACCCCATATGTGAAACGATCCAGGACCGCCCCCCGGGTCAGGTCATACCGCTCCTCGGACACTGTGCGGATATCCGTTCCATACTCGTATAGAATATCGTCCAGAGAGCGCAGCATGCCCCTGTCCACGTACCGGGTGATATCCTGGTAGTTCAGAACCATCAGATCCACCGGCTCCCTGTTGCTGATCCACAGCGGATATCTGGAAAAGGCCTCCTGGGCGTCTATGACCTTGAATTCCACTTCCACGCCGATGGCAGGGACGGATACCTCGTTGACGGCCCTCTCCACATCCTCCAGGTCGTCTATGATGCTGCCCTTTGTCACCTGATAGGTCATCACCACCTTCTCCGGCGCGGACTTTCCCTCCCCGCTGTCATCCCGGGAAGCCGCTTCCTTCTCTCCAGGCTGCCCAACCTCATCACCGGAAAGCGCTCCCTTCTCTCCAGGCTGCCCAACCTCATCACCGGAATGCGCTCCCTTCTCTCCAGACTGCCCAACCTCATCACCGGAATGCGCTCCCTTCTCTCCAGGCTGCCCGCCGTCCCCCTCCCTGCCGCAGGCGGACAGGCACAGGATTCCCGCGCACAGCAGGATCAATCCCCATTTCTTCATCCTCCGCCTCTATCTCCTTTTCTCAGCTTCTCCGGGCATTCCCGGGGCGTCATTGCCGCGGGGCGTATGACTTACCCCCTGCTTTGCCTTCGACGCGTATTCCCGGGGCGTCATCTTGTAATACCGCCGGAACTGATCCGTAAAATAGGAATAATTCCCGTAGCCCACCATGCCGGAAACCATGGTGACGGTCATATTTTCATCCTTCAGCAGCTCCCCCGCCAGTATCATCCTGCGCTGGTACACATACTCGCTGACAGAGCATCCGAACCGCTTCTTGAACAGCCTGGTGAGATGGTCGCTGCTGACATATGCCATGTCCGCCAGGCTGCGCACGCTCAGCTCCTCCGCGATATGCTGCTCGATATATGCCGCCGCCTTTTCCGCCACGCCCTCATTGGATGGGGCTTCCTTTTTCTTCTCTGCCGAGATGCGGTCGATGTATTTCTGTCCGTAGTCCGAGAGGGTCCTCTGGTGCCGCTTTTCCTCCACCACCTCCGCCGCATGGCGCAGCATCTGGGTGAGCCTGTCGTAGCGCACCGGCTTCAGGGCGTATTCCAGGCAGTTCAGCGACACGGCCTGCCTGGCATAGTCGAACTCGTCATGGCAGCTTAAGATGATGCATTCCGTCTCCGGCCAGTGCTCGTTGACCCAGGCGATGAGCTCCAGGCCGCTCTCGTCCGGCATCTCGATATCGCAGAGCACCACATCCACAGGCTTCGGGGTAAGCAGCTCCACCGCCTGCCCGTAGCTGCCCGCCTGCAGGATCTCCTCGTAGGGCAGCACATCCCAGTTCACCCCGTTCAGGATCCCCTGGACGGCAAAATATTCGTCATCCACCACCAAAATCCTCATAACCGTTCCCCTCCTGTTTCTCCCGGATCAGGGGCAGGTCCAGCCAGATCTGGGTCCCCTCCCCGCTTCCGCTGACAATGTCCATCCTGGCCTCCCCGCCGTAAAACACCTCCATCCTCCGGCGGCAGTTCCAGATGCCGATGTGCTTCTGCCCCCTTTTGTCCGTGTAAGCCTGGCCGCCGCGGAGCTTTTCCAGCACCTCGTCCTTAATCCCGCTGCCTGTGTCGCAGACGGAGATCAGCAGCCTGTGGTTCTCGCTGCGGATATTGATCAGCACCTCTATGCACTTCCCAGGTATCAGGGCATATTTCATGGCGTTCTCCACGAAATTCTGTACCAGAAGGGGCGGCACCATGGCGCGCTCCAGTCCCTCCTCCATCTTGTAGACGCTGGTGAAGGCGCCCGGGAAGCGGATCTTCTGAATCCCCGTATAGCTTTCCACGAAATGCATCTCTTTCTCCAGGGGCACCAAAGCGTCCGTCTCCTTCAGCACATAGCGGAAATACTCCACCAGGTACATGGAAAACTCCTGGATGCATTCAAAATTGCGCATCTGGGCCAGGCTGTAGATCATGTTGAAGGAATTCAAGAGCATATGGGGATTTACCTGCAGCCGCAGGTTGTCCAGCTGGGCCTGGTACATCTTGATGTCCTTCTCCCGGGACAGCCCGATCTCCCTGGCCATCTGGTTGAAGGTATCGTAAATATACTGAAACTCCGAGGATTCTGCCTTTTCTCTGTATTCAATCCTGTAGTCCAGGTTTTCCTCCTCCAGCTGCTTCATCCCCTTCTGCAGCAGGTACAGCGGATACAGAATCAGCCTGCGCAGCACCCACCACAGAAGCACGAACAGCACCAGACAGCCGAATGCCGCCGCAAGCATCCAGAACAGCAGAATGCCGCTGTTCAGCCCGTTATGCGTTTCCCCGTTCATCCGCAGGCGGCAGCCGCCCTCTTCCGCCGTCCATTCTATCCATTCCTCCCCCAGCTCCTCCCCCAGCAGCTCCCAGTTCCGGCCGATGACCTTCGCCGTATGCTCCGGCGTGATCCGGAGAATGGCCTGACCGTCCGTAAAATACACCGGTTCCCGGGTCAGCCCCTGCCCGAACAGGGATTCGGACAGATATTTCTCCAGATCCAGCCGGAAGGTCAGGCAATAGTTCGCGAACTGGTAATTGCGCACGTAAAAGGTATGCCCCGCTATGCTGCGGATGCTCCACCCTCCCGTGGAGACGGCGACATATTGTCCCAGGGCAGTGCGGATGGCCTCGGCCTCCTCCGGCTCGTAGGTATCCGGGGTAAATTTGGTATACAGTTTCCTGCCTGATTTCTCCAGCACCGAAACCGCCCCCGGCAGCTGGGTCTCCGCCAGAATCTTTTCCAGATCCCCCACCATCTCATAACTGGCCATGGCATCCGCGCCGGAGGGCACTGTCAGCGGCGTCATGTACCGCATCATCACATCGTCCATCTCTGTCTCAATCCGCTCCAGGCCCCCTGACAGGGGGGACATGGACAGGTCAAGTTCTCTCCGGCGCAGGTCCTTTTGTTCCTCCCACAGATTTCCCAGGAACAGCCCGGTGAGGATAAGGGTTCCCAGAATCAGCGGGACCACCGTGATACAGATCATCCTCCAGAGCCGTATGACCAGGCTGCGCCGGAACAGGCTGAATTTATGTTTCATATCGCTAGTCCCATTGTCTTGTTCGGGTTACCTTTTCATTATATCGTAAAATCTGATTTTGAGGAATCCCCCTCTGCACTTTTGTCATCCGGATATTGTTCACTCCAATATGCAAGTTTTACTGCTTAACGATTTCACTTGCCGTGAAACCAGACTGCATAACGCTGACTGGTTCAATCGCTTGATTGCATTAGGCAGTATTCAGCGTTATGCAGTATAATGCCTGGCGGAGACATGAAAGAGCAATAATGTTATCCGCACATTGCCCCGCCGTCAACGATGAAATCCTGCCCTGTCACAAATCGTGATGCATCGGAAGAAAGATAAAGCGCACAGTATGCGATATCCTTGATATCCCCCAAAAGCCCCAGCGGCGAGTCCGCCTTCATTTTCGCCTCCTGCTCCGGCATCTCGTGAATCTTCTCCGTCATCTCCGTGACGATGAAACCGGGATAGATGGTGTTCACCCTTACCCCTTCCGGCCCCAGCCTCTTGGCAAGCACCCTGGAAAAGCTCCTCACCGCCCCTTTCGCCGCGCTATAGACAATGGGCCCCGAAGCCCGCAGCGCGGCCAATGACGCAATATTGATAATGGATCCCACGCCGTTCTTCGCGCATTCCGGATAGGCGTACTTTATGGCCATGAAGGTGGATGCAAAATCGGCGTCCATGGTCTCCCGGTAATTCTCCATGGAGAACTCTTCCTCCAGGCTGCCGTGGGCACCCCGGGAGCCTGCGCTGTTGATCAGGATATCCACCCGCCCGAATTTCTCCACTGCGTATGCCACCATGTCCTTACAGCTTTCCTCATTGGTCAGGTCGGCGGAAAAGCATTCGCAGATTCCCCCTTTTTCAAGGATTTCCCGCTGTACTTCCTTTAATTTTCCCATACGGCGGCCCACCACCAGCACCGAAGCCCCGGCCTGCGCCAGCATAAGCGCACACCCTTTGCCGATTCCGCTTCCGCCTCCTGTGATGACCGCGCACCTTCCTGTCAGGTCAAACCCCTCCATATAGCTCATATCATCCCTCCTCACGTCATCCCTCCCCATGTCATTCCTCCCGCTTCGGCATCTTTACTTCCCCTTCGTGCAGCTCCACCATGACCCCTTCCGGCCCCCGGAAATAGGTGAACTTGAATCCGGGAATGTGGGCGCTCTCCACGATGGGGTTCATCAGCTCATATCCCAGGGCCTGCACCTTCTGTGCCACAGCCTGGATGTCGTCCACCCGCAGCATGAAATGCATGGAGCCCAGGTCGTTGTGGTTCATGGGCGGACAGGGCTTTGCGGGCGGGTCGATGTACTGATGGATCTCCAGATCCACGCCGCCCTCGCCGTGCAGCATCAGGCAGTTCGTCACCTGCTTTTCCACCCCCGACAGCCCCTGGGCCGGCTGTATCTGGTTCCTGGCGTCAAAGACCACCTTCATGCCCAGCGTGTCGCAGAACAGCCTGATGCACTCGTCTATATCGCTGACCATGATTCCTACCTGAAATACGCCTTTTGCATATCCTTTTTCCATTTTCTCTCCTCCGTTTCGTTTTCAAATACACTCTCGCCTGATCCTGCCTGCCAGGATTCCGGGAGTCCATGCTCTCTTTCCTTCCGCTATCCGGAAATACCCCGCAGGAAACAGGATTCTTGCAGGGTATTTCAACTCGTTTCGATATTACGGGAACCGCTTGGCAGCCCCTGTCGGCGGACAGGGCGTCAAATCAGCGATTTTTCATAAGGCTTATTCTCTGCGGCTGCACCGCGTCAGCCCTTGACGCCGCCTCCGATAACCCCCTTCTCCAGCTTATTCTGGAAGAACGGGAAGAGGAGGATCAGCGGCGCTGCCGCCACGATGATTGCCGCGAACTGAATCAGGTATTTGCTGTAATCCGGGTTGGCGGAATCCAGGAAATCCTTGTTCTCGTTGATGAGCTGGTTGATCACTAACTGCAGGGGCCACAGATGCCTGCTCCTGGGCACATAGATGGATGCGGGCAGCCATGCGTTCCAGGCGGCAATCACGGAATTCAGAATGATCACCGAGCCTAAGTTCATGGCCTGGGGCAGCATGATCTTCCACATGGTGGTGAAGTGTCCCGCGCCGTCGATCCTGGCCGCCTCATACATTTCATGGGGAACGGAATTGAAAGCATTCATCATCATGATGCTGAACATGCCGTTGGTGCACCCGGGAATCACCAAAGCCAACGGGGTTTCCACCCATCCCAGGGCGTTGATCACCATATAGGTGGGAACCATGCCTCCCCCGAACAGCATGGTGGCTGTCAGGAACAGGATCATGGGCGTCCTCAGCCTGGTCTGGCGGCTGATGGCGTATCCCCCCATGGCCGCCATCATGAAGCCCAGGGCCACGCTGGTTATGGTATAGAAGAGCGTATTGCCGTATCCGTCTATGATGCTGGCATCCTTAAAGATATGGGCATACCCTTCCAGATTGAATTCTCCCACGGGCCAGAGCACCAGCCCTTCCTTGGACAGCAGCGCCTGCCCTTCGGAGAACGAGGACATCAGCACATGCCACATGGGAATGATGCTGCAGAAGGCCACCAGGGCGCACAGCAGAATCACGATCACGTCCACAATCCGGTCTCCCACGCTGGGATGTTCAATCATGGTGGAGACCCTGTCATCTTCATTGTATTTTTTCTTACTTGGAATACTTTTTTTCCATGGAATGCTTTTTTTCCATGAGAATGCCATCTTTCCACCTCCCTAAAACAGCGATGAACCGCTTGCCTTTTTGCTCATATAATTGGATCCCATCAACAGTATCGTGCCCACGATGGACTGGAACAGCCCGGATGCCGCGGACAGGGAATAGTCCCTGGCGCCTCCCGCCGCAAATGCCAGCCGGTATGTATAGGTGTAGATCGTATCCGCCACCGGATAGGTGGTAGGCATATACAGCAGCAGGATATTGTCATAGCCCGCCGCGAAGCTGGTTCCGATTCCCAGGACGAACATCATCACGATGGTGGGCATGATGCAGGGAAGGGTAATCTTCGTCAGCCGCTGCAGACGGGTGGCCCCGTCGATGGCCGCCGCCTCATGCAGGTCTCCGCTTACCGTGGCGATGGCCGCCACATACATGATGGAGCCCCAGCCGATGCCCTGCCAGATTCCCATCACCAGATAAATGATCCAGAAGGTGGGCGGGTTTGGATCCGCCAGCAGGTTGGTATTCTCCAGGCCGAACAGGTGGTGCAGCAGCAGGGTGATGGGCCCGTCCTGCTTCACGAATTCCTGAACCAGGAAGCACACGATGACCGCCGCCACAAAGTTGGGCAGATAGGATGAGGTCTGCACCGTCCTCTTGTACTTCTTGCTGCGCAGCAGGCTCAGCAGACAGGCGAACAGGATGGGCATGACGAATCCCACGGTACATTTCAACAGTGCGATGACCACCGTATTGAAGATCGCCCGTGGAAAATCCGAACCGCTGAAGAGCTCCACGAAATTGGCCATCCCCACCCAGGGGCTCTTGAAATACCCCTTGTTTATGTCATAATCCTCGAAAGCCATGACAATACCGAACATGGGGATATAATGGAGCACCAGGGTATAGAGGAAAATCGGGATAAACATCAGGTACACGCCCCAGTTCATCTTTAAATCCTTTTTCCAGGGAACCTTTCGGGTCTGGAAGGGGTTGTCTTTTTTTGCCATACTATTTTGTCTCCATTCTCACCGGGTCTGTGGGAAAACGACTGTCCGTTCGCAAATTTTCAGTATTTCCCCACAGCCTCAGGCGCAAATACTCAGGGTTGACGGAAATCGTATTTCTCCACATAGGGCTGAACCAGGTTCAGGGCCTTTTCATAATTCTGCTTCCGCAGCATGGTGCACCAGTCCTCCCATGTCTTGTCGTCCGTCACGTCCTTCTGTCCCTTGATGAATTCCATGGTATGGGCGTCCATGTAGTTCAGCAGCTTGGTGCGGATCTTGTCAATGGCCTTGCTGTCCTCTTCCTCGATAAGGAAGCCGGGGGTTCCGTTCCACAGTCCGATATTCGGATACTTGATCCATGCATCCATGCTGGCCCTGAAGGTAGCGGACTGGCACTTATCCACGCTCTTTACCAGGGCCAGCCCGGGCATCTTGTCCGCGGAGACCGCGATCTTCAGGTTTCCGCCGTCCAGTGCCAGAGCGTCCGCCAGCCTGTACCGGTACTCTCCATCGCTTACATTGGTATAGGCTCCCTCTGTCAGGCCGTTTTTCTCATAAAAGTCGCTGCCGCTGGCCTGCACCTGCTCCTGGTTCAGTCCCACGGTTTTCACCACGGCCCCTTCCTCCGTATAGAAATAGTCGAAGAATGCGCAGAGCGCCGCGATATCCTTGCCGTCCTCCACGGCCTTGGTGGTAATATAGACAGGCGATCCCTGCATTCCCACTCCGGCTGCGGTACAGTCCGGAATCACATTCCGGCATTCCTCCGGCCCGTAAATATCATTGATGGGCATGGGAGCTCCGGCTACGAAGATGCCCTCTGCCAGAGGCGTCTGGGAGGGATCGTTCTGGTTGTAGATCCGGTTCCCCAGCGTGGACTGCTGCCCGTACCAGATGCCAATCTTGCCCTGATGAATCTTGGCGGAGTCGATGGCGTAATGGGCATCGCTTGTCTTCTGGTCAAAGGTCTTATCCAGCCAGCCCTTCTCATACCAGGCAGACAGGCATTCCAGATAGGTGCGGAAGGAGTCGGATACGCCGCCGAAGCAGGCCTGCCCCTGGTCGTTCACATAGAACATGGGCGTTCCGCCCCCGAAGGAGGAGCACAGTCCGCCTGACCACATATAGCCGGGATAGTACATGCTGATGCAGTAGCCGTCGTCAATCCCCATATCCTCCATGGCCGTCTCAAAGATGCCGAACATCCACTCCCAGTCGCTGATGTACACCGGGTCGCTTCCGCCGCTGGGGAACACCACATCGTCCTCCCAGCTGTCCGGATCGCTCTCGTCCGTATATCCGCCGCTAAAGGCCGCCCCCGTCTGGGGATTGCTGCCGTATTTCACGATCCAGTCACGGCGGTACTCATAGCCGAAATTCACATCCTTGTAGGACTCGTTCACCGTCACGATTCCCAATATCTTCTCTTCCCCGTCAATGTTGAAGACGGCGCTCTTCCTCACGTCCTCCACCGTATCCAGCACCTTTTTGTAATTGGGCATGTACTGGTTCACATATTCCGTCAGGTCGATGATTCGGTTATTGGCATACATGATGTCCGCGCTGTCGCAGATGACGCCGTCCAGAACATGGGTCAGGTTCCCGTTGATATACATGTTCTGCAGGTCGTCTGGTTCCTTATTGGCGGGCGGGATGACGAAGTCGATGAAGATGGATTTGCCCTCCTCTCCCCAGGTCATGGTCTCCGCATATTTGACTGCCGGATTGTCTTCGTATTCCGTGTAATAGGACGAGCCGGGGCCGCTGTGGATCCACATGGTATAGTAGGTGTCGTCTTCCGGGTTCAGATCCGTGGCAGTGTTCCCGGCTCCCCTCAGGATGCCGCAGCCGCCCAGGGCGGCCGCCATGCCCAGTCCTGCCAGTCCGAGAATCACTCTCTTTGCGCCTTTCATAAAGTAGTACCTCCTTCTTCATTCTCAGGTTGCCTTCCTGTCTGCTTTCTGCATGTCATCTGAGAATAGTTTATAAAATTTTCAAAAAATATTCTCCCACAAATCCGATGCATTCTCCAAGAAATCCGACATCCTGATCCGGCAATCATCGAACCAAAGAAGCTAAATCTCACAAACAAGATAGATTTAGAGAAAGCGGAATGATATAATCTGAATGTACATATTTCCTTATATTTCATCAAATTCCGTTCCGGACTATACTATCGGTAGAGTCAAAAAGCCCCGTTCTATCCAACTCTACCGTTGGTAGGTGTTCATTTTTATGCCGGATTTATATAATAACCGCAAGCAGGAGGGCCGAATGATGAATCAGATTAAGATTGGAGCTTTTATTTCCGAACGCCGGAAAGCAAAAGGCTGGACGCAAAGCCAGTTGGCAGAAAAACTGGAAATAACCGATAAGGCTATTTCAAAATGGGAAACAGGACGGTCTATGCCGGATTTGTCTCTGTTTATGCCTTTATGCACCCTTTTAGACGTTACTTTGAATGAACTATTTGCGGGTGAGCGCATTGCAGAAGAAAAATGGAAAGAACGAGCAGATGAGGTTCTTATGGATGTGATTACAAATTGGTTAGGACACGACAATAGGGAAAAAGTACATTCCCGGGA
>OFFE01000907.1_pt1 | contig 23396 bp, 26 predicted proteins | sample 1521371 | NCBI WGS metagenome assembly OFFE01 (sample SAMEA3504131, study PRJEB24116) | mouse gut metagenome | biome: mouse gut; feature: mouse-associated habitat; material: faeces | place: Denmark | collected 2011 | reverse complement strand
TCCTTTACGCCTTAATATATGTCTCACCGATTTTCACGGCCATTTGCTTGTTATATATTCCCATGCGCCCGTCAAACCACCGTCTGCCGCTGATATTCAGGAAGATGGGGGCGTCCTTGGGCTGCTGGATGTCTACCACGTCGCCAACGTTCAAGTGGTAGATATCGCTCAGCTGAAGCCTGGTACGGGCCAGCTCGGCGATGATCTCCAGATCGGAATCCCGCAGGGAGTCAAAAATCTCCTCGGATTTGTCTTCTCCACTGTTGCGATGGCCGGTATTCTTGCTGATCTCCGTGAAGATATTGGTCAGCATTTCCCCCGGCAGGCACATGCTCAGCCGCCCGCTGCTGTTGGGGAAGCGGATATCCAGCCCCACGATGACAACCGTATCGTCATAACCGATGAGCTGCACCAAGGTGGGGTTCGTCTCCGTACGCACATAGGAGAAATCCAAACTGATGTAGTTCTCCCAGCTTCGGCCCAAAAACTTCATCATATCACTGATGATGTCCTTGTACATGTTCAGCTCCAGATCCGTCAGCTTGTAGTCGGGGTCCAGGCCGTCATCCGGCTCACCCTCGCCGCCCATCATCCGGTCCATCATGGTCAGCAGCACCGGCGTGGCCAGATGAATCAGAATCGGGGACTCCTCCTGCAGCTCCTCCCGGTTCAGCTTTGCCAAGGCCAGCACGTCGCCCTCTCTCAGCGCGTTGGAGAACTCGTAGTAATGCAGCTCCTCGATGGACCCCACCTCGATTTCGCAGGTGGAGTGAAACATGGCGTTGAGCCGGGAGTTGATAACCCGGGTGTAGTTCTCGTAAATGCTGTTGAGGATTTTCAGCCGGTCCTTACTGAATTTCCGGGGACTGAAAAAGTCATACTTTTTATATTTTTTCTCGGGGGACTCCTCTTTTTTGGGGCCCTCATCGAGCGTTCCGCTCTGGGCCGCAGCCAGCAGGGCGTCAATTTGGCTTTGTGATAAGACTTCTGCCATACTGTCTCCTCATTCCCAACTTTGGATTCCAAGCGCGCCTTAACGGGAGCCGGGCGCTTCTGCTCTGACGGATATGGCGCGGGGAGCGGGATCACTCCGCCGCTGTATTGGTAGTGCTTTGAGTGGGGTCGCTGGGATTGGACTGGCCGGTGGTGGTGTAATACTCCGTGACGCTGCCGGCAAAAGGACTGTCCAGCTCCTCGTCCGAGAAGGAAATCATGATCTCCACCCGGCGGTTCTTCCGGCGCTCCGCTTCCTCCACATTGCCTGCAATGGGCCGCCACTGTCCGTATCCCTGATCCACAATCCTGGCGTAGTCAACCTCGGTGTTCTCCTGAAGGAAAGCCGCCACTGTGGCCGCGCGGCTGGCTGCCAGAACGCGGTCTTTGTTGGCGTTATAGGTGCCCTGGGCTGTTGCGGTGTGGCCGCTGACGACAATCTCATCAATATAGGTTCTTGCATTGTTGAGAATGGGACACAGGCCCAGCAGCGCCTCCTGCCCTGCGGGAAGCAGAGTGTAGCTGTCGCCCCTGAAGAACACGTCGTCACTGAAGCGGATATACATATATCCATCCCCTACGGTGGACTCCACGACAGACTCATCATTCTGTCCGGCGGCATACTCCGCCAGATATTTCAGGATCATCTCCACGTCCTCGTTGACCTCGTCCTGCGTCATAGGCATGTCGTCGCCTAATTGCTCGTCATTCTGGCCGTCGGGACCCAGAGGCTTGTCGTCCGTACTGACTTCAGCATCCTTGTTGAAGCTCTGTACGATCATCATCCACTTTTCCTCGCTGATGGTGGACATGGAGTACAGCAATACGAAGAAGCACAGCAGCAGCGTCACCATGTCGCCATAGGTGTCCATCCAGTTGGCGCCGCCTTCGCCGCCCTTTTTCTTTTTAATAGAAGCCATGTTCCGCTCTCCTTATTTCGCCGCTTCGCCCCTTTATTCGGCTTCGCCGCCCTTGCCTGCCTTGCCGGCTCCGCCGCCATCCCGCTGGCGCTGGGGCACGAAGGTCAGCAGCTTCTCCCGCAGGGCTTTGGGGTTGCTTCCCGCTTGAATGGACATGATGCCCTCCACGATAATCAGCTTGCAGAGCATCTCCTCCTCGTCCCGCTGGCGCAGCTGGGAGGAAATGGGGCCAAAGACCATGTGGGCCATAACGCAGCCATACAGGGTAGTCACCAGAGAGGTTGCCATGGCGGGACCCAGATCGCCGCCGCCGCTGGATACGTCCATGGCGCGCAGCATGTTAATCAGACCGACCAGCGTACCCACCATGCCGAAGGCCGGGGCCACGGAGCTGCCCTTGTCGTACATTCCCGCGCCGGCCTCGTGGCGGGCGGAGGACTGCTCAATGTCGTTCATCATGATCTCACGGGCCTGGTCGGCGTCGTTGTTGTCCACGATGAGCATGATGCACTGCTTGAAGAAGGGGTCCTCCTGCTGGTTGCCCTTTTCTTCCAGGGCCAGCAGGCCGTTCTTACGGGCCACCTGGGCCAGCTCTACCAGCTCGTCAATAATAGCCAGAGGGTTGTTGCCCTTGGTGTTCATAAGCACCTTGAAGTGCTTGGGAATGTCCTTCAGCGCGGATGGCGGGAAGGAGGCGATGATGATCATAACGGTACAGCCGATGGTGATGAACACGCTGGCCGGGTCCCAGAAGTTGCCGACCTGGCTGGGCGTGAAGCCCGTCTCGCCGCCGAACATCATACCGATGATCATAACCGCCACAGCGCCAACAAAACCAATTACATAGGTAATATTCATATCTTTTCTCACCCATTTTACTCCCCGAAGGGGAGAGATAGTTCTTTCGCAGGGCGCATTTGAAGCACGTCCAGGACCTCTGCCTCAACATCCCTCAAACGCGCCCCCGCCGGGCGCGTCAGCGCTTGTCGGTCACGGTAACGATCCGATGGATGTCCTGCACCTTGGCATTGTAGTCCTGGATCTTCTTGATAATATCCTCCGGCGTCTCCTTGACAATGAAATAATCCCGGTTCATCATCACAATCTTGGACTCAGGGATCATTTCGATGCTCTCGATCTGGTTGTGATTCACCAGAAACCGCTCGTTGTTCCGCTTGGTCAGGACGATCATGGCGTTCTCCTTTCATCTCCCCCGGCCGCCTTCCGGCGGCCGGGGATTGGGTCAAAGCTTACCGTTCAGAAAGACGTCAGTCTTACCGCTTCATGTTCACCAGCTCCTCCAGCATGGAGTCGGTGACGGTGACGATACGGGTGTTGGCCTGATAGCCGCGCTGGGTGACGATCATGTTGGCAAATTCGGTGGCCACGTCGGCGGTGGACGCCTCCAGACCGCTGCCCTGAACCTTGATAGACTTCATCTGTCCCAGCAGGTTCTTCAGCTCCGGCGTGTAACCATCTTCTTCCTCACTCTTTTTGGCGTTATTGAGGTAGGTGCCCGGCTCGAAAATGCCGCCCGCGATGCCTACGGTCATCTCACCCGCGCCCTCCTGGGCCTTGTAGTAGGGACCGCCAGTATGGGTCACGCCGTTGGGGGCTGTCACCTGGGCGATGGCCATATAGCCGATAACCATGGTGTCGCCATTGTCGGCGGTGGAGATGATGGCACCGTTCTCATTGACGCTCAGGCTCATGGTCGATGCCTTTTGGCCGTCAAAGTTGGGCTTGGGGATGGTATACGGAAGATCCGTGACTGCTGTCAGACCGTCTGGGCTTCCTGCACCCTCCGGCATCCCATCAGCACCCCAGTCCAGCTTTCCATCCTCGTCATAATACTTGGGATCAGCCAGAGAAAGATTCTTGCGCTCTGTGCTCTGAACGCCCCCCTGCTCCTCCGGGCACGCGCCCAGAATATCATAAACAGGGTCGCCAGCCTCCCACAGCTTCTCGCCGTTGGCATCAATGCCTCCATTTTCCTTTGTAGGCTCCACAGCCTTCAGGGGAACCCGCAGAGGAACCAGCTGGGTGCTCAGAATCAGCTTATCCTGAATATTTTTTCCATCCGCTTTTGCTGTTGCAATCTGTTCCTCTGTCGCGCCCGGCACATAGTCCGGATTGTACACCATGGCGAAGCCGTAAGCCACGTTGCCCTGACCGTCCACGATATAGCCCATGGGGTCAATGTCGAAGTCGCCGGCGCGGGTCAGCATGGCGCGGTTAAGCACATCGCCGCTGCTCAAATCCATATCCTTGGTGCCCACCATGAAAAATCCGTCGCCGTCAATCATGCAGTCCAGACCCCAGCCAGTGGGGTTGAAGGTTCCGGGAGACATGTTAAGGTCAATGGAGCCCACCTGCGAACCGTAACCGATCTGGGAGGGGGTGTTGCCGCCCCGGATGGCGGTGCCGTCGCTGCCTGCCCGGCGGGTAGTATACAGGGATTCCTGGAAAATCATCCGCTGGGCCTTATAGGCGGTGGTGTTCACGTTGGCGATATTGTTGCCGATGACGTTGAGGTTGGTCATGTGGGTCTTGAGGCCGCCGATAGCGGCATACATTGCTCCAGTCATGCGATCAAATTCTCCTTTTTTGCCTTTTAGCGCCGCCGCTCCCCCGCCAGTCGGGCGGGAGGGCAAAGCATCCTGAAAAGGTCCTGCTCTTTCTTACTTGAGAAGAACGGCGCCGTCAATGTTGGTGAAAATGTTCTCCTGCATCTCCTCCTGGGACATGGTGGTGATCACCCTGCCGTGAGGGATGTTGATAATAAACGCCCGCGTAGCGTCAAAAGCCAGGATATTGGTGGCTCCCTTGGCGCTGGCCCGCTCCACGCTGTCCGCCAGCTGATCCATCAGGGTGGGCGTCACTTCGATGCCCCGTTCCTCCGCCCGCGCTCTGGCGTGTTTGGAGAATGCCACGGAGAAGCTCTCCTGTGCCGGAGAAGCACTCTCGATTTCCCGTTGGAGCATAGAGCCGAATTGGCTTCCCGCTTCCCTGCGGCGAACCGGCTGCACCTGCTCCACCTGTCCCAACCGGTCTATGGGTGTAATTCGATACTCTGCCATACTTTCATCCTCTTTCCGGCGAGATGCAGGGATGGGGTCTTATCCCAGAGCCTCCGCGACCGTCTTGTCAGAGACGTCGATTCCGCTGTCGTTCTCTTCCGGAGCGTTCTCGTCCGTTCCGGGCGTGGTGGGTACATCTGTACTGCCGTCGGGCTTCTCCACGTTCTCACCCTCACCGGGTTTCTCCGCGCCCTCGCCGGGCTTCTCGACTCCTTCGCCTTCGCCAGGCTTCTCTGTGCCTTCACCTTCGCCGGGTTTTTCGGTTCCGGGCTTCTGCTCCGGCAGCTTGCCCACGGCCATGATCTGATTAAGGGGATAGCACTCGTCGCCCAGGAAAATCACCCGCTGGCCATTGTACATACCGGTGGCCGTCACCTCACCGACCTTCTCGCCAATGATCTCGCCGGTCTTCGGGTCATACTCGGGCACCGTCACCGTCTGTCCCACCAGCGCGGCGGAGTAGCTGAGAATGTTGGCCTCGGTCAGATCCTTCACCTGGGAGCTCACCTCTGTAACAGCCTGCATGACGGTCATGGAGATGATCTGGTTCATCATGTCGTTGGTGTCGGTCTGATTGTCGATGGTCTGATTTTGCAGCTGCGTTACCATCAGCAGCAGCATATCCTCAAAGGACAGGGTGTTGTTGGCCTGATCGGAGTCCGACGTAACGGTTTTTGCTCTGTACTTGGTCTCCTGAACATTATTAAGCCGGTCGTAGTAACTCTGGATATCGGGGGTAATCCCGCTGAAGTTGTTGTCGCTCATTGCCTATCGTTCCTTTCCTGTCAGTCTTCCACGCCGAACAGGCCCAGGCGCAGCTTCTGCATGAATTCTTCGCCGCTCTGCTGCTCTTCCTGACGCTCCTGCTGCTGGCGGTGCTGGTGCTGGCCCCGTCCGTCGGGGTCCGCCTGCCGGAAGTTCTGCTGCTGGCTTTCCTCGCCCCGCTGAACCTCCACATGGACCTCTTCATGACCGTAGCTCTGGAGAGCGGTATGCAGATTGTTCAGGTGCTGGTTAAGCAGCCCCTCGGCCTTGGGAGTGGCTGCGTGAAGCACTACTTGCAGCACGCCGGCGGTGTCCCGGGTCATCTCGATCACCAGACTGCCCAAATTCTGGGGATTCAGACGGATGGCAATCCGCTCCTGGCCGGTCTGGACCGCAGTACGGATCACATCCGCCATCTGATCGTCCATCTCCGGCTGCTGGGTATCCACTACCTCGTACCGCTCGCCCACCTTCACCGGCACCGACTGGGTCTCCCGGAACACGGGCTGTTCCGCTGCGGCGGCCTCGCCTGTGGGCTCTTCACCCTCACCGTCCTGCTCCACCCGGACTTCCACTGGCGCTTCCGGCTTCTCTGTGTCCTGAACGGGGTGCGGGGAAGCTTCCTGCTGGGGCTGCTGGACGGTTTCCGTGTCCTGCTGCTGGGGCATTTCCTCCATAGCCTGCTGGAAGTCCTTGGGCTGCTGCTCCATAGACACCTCCGCACCGATTCCGGCGTCAACGGAAGTCTCCATCTCAGGGGCCTGCCCGCCCAAGTCCATGGCTGCACCCTCCACGGTCTCCTCGGGGATGGGGTTCAGCACCGGCTCCACCTGCTCTGCGGTCTCCACGATCTCAGGACGGAACAGCTCCATCACGCCAATGGCATTGGGGTTGCCGGTCAGGTTCTCGGCCTTCAGCTCCTCCTTGTCTTTGCCAGGCAGCTGGGGCTGCTTCGCTTCCTCCACGGCCTCTTCCACCTCCTTAAGAGGCTTGTCCTGCGGCTCCTTGCCAGGGGCCTCGGAAGAAGAGGCTTTATTGCCGGACTGCTGAAGCATATCCTGGAAGCTGACAGCGGCCTGATTACCCTTATCCTTGTTCACAGAGCCCTGCATGGCGGCAATGCTGGCCGCCATCTTCTGCATCTGCTGAAGCAATGCGTTTTCCACTGTGTTCACTGTCTGTTGTCACCTCGGTTCTCAGATTGGATCAAAAATGCTGGGGTTTAGCTCCTGGGTTTCCTCGCCAATCAAGTACTCCGTCAGTGTCTCGGAATCCTTGTCCTTGCCGCCGAAGATGCCCTCGTCCATGTCCACGTAGACGCCCATCCGGTTCAGCCGCTGCCGGAACAGGTCCAGCTGCGCCCGGCGGGGATCCTCTTTGTCCAGCTCGCTGATCTGTTTGGAGAGGCCCGCCATGGATGTGGCCATATCCTTCCGGTCCTTGCCGTCCTTGGATTGCATCCCTTTGAGAATGCTGTCCAGCGCGTCGATAATGGCCTGCTTTTTCTTCTCCTCTTCGGACTGCTCCAACTGAATTCTCAAGCGGGCAAACATGTCGCTGTAAAAGTCGCTGTCAGGATTCGCCACCTGGTCGATGATGGATCCTCCCCGGTCTCCTGCACCCGCCCCGCGGGAAATCACGTCGTTGAGCGCGCCGTACATTTCGTTCCTTTGGAGCGCCCGCTTCTCGGCTTCCGGACCGTTTGCTCCCGCGTAGTCCACCCGCTTCATCATCTGCGCGATCCAGGCCACCATATCGCCGCTGCCGGTTCTTCCACCGGCGAGAAATGGAGTGTTCCGGTCATACGCCGGGAACTCCGGCTGCACCGGGTTGACAGTATATACCTTACCGTCAATTGCATCCATTATCACCACGCCGCCATAGCCGAACCATCCGGTCTCCTCCCTGGAGAGCACACCCTTGTCAACCAGGTCATCCAGAAACGCGTCGTAGGTCTCCTGAGTCATGTGCCGGAAATCATACTTGTTCGCCAGTTCGCTGATCTCTTCGTCCGTCAGCTTGGTCCGGCCGCTTACCGCGTAGGCACTCCTGCGGTTTATCTCCAGCAGCTCTTCCTGCATGCTGCGGCGGAAGGCGCCAGTCCCCTGGGGCTGCTTTGCCGCCTCTTTTCCGGCGACGGAATAAGAAGCGCCATAGAGTCTGCTGATGTCGATCATACTATACTGCTCCTTCGTCGTTGCTCCGCGCATCCGCGTGGGTAAGTCGTTTGAAACGGCTCTCGCCGCTTTGCCCGCTCACCTCCCCTCCTGTTTGGAATGGGAACTGCGCATGAGACTGGCCTCACCACCTTTCCGTTGATTACGATGTATTCTGAGAAACGTCCCGCAGGACGGTGCTCACCATTCTATGCGCTCTGGGCTTCCATGATGCGCTTGGTTGTGACAAACTCGTCGATCAGGGCTTCCTCGCCCTTCTGGACAGTCTTGTTGTAGTTCTCCAGCTTCTTCTCCCGCAGCTTCTCAATGGAGGAGGTTTCCTTCTTGGCCTCCACCACCTGCTCCCGTTTCTTCTCCGCCTGCTTTTGCAGTTCCCTCAGGCGTTCCCGGGCTTCCTCGATCTCCCGTTCCATAGCCCGCAGAACCTGCTCGTATTTGATGGCGTCCAGAATACTCAGACCCTCCAGCTTCCGGCGGTTGAACTCACCGCTCATATGGCGGTATTCAGCCTCCAGCTCCTCAATAAGCTCCTCCTGCTGCCGCACCTGGGCCAGAATGGCGCCATGCTCTGCCTGAAGGGAATCAAGGACCTGCTGTTTGTATTCCAACACGGTTTCCAGTGAAAATCGGAATTTCTTCATGTGTGTTCTCCCGTATTCTGCGGACATTCCGGCCGCTTACTGCGGCGGTGCGGAATGTTATCTCATCATTCTGCGCAGCTGCTCCAGACTCTCGTCGTAGGAAAAGCTTTCGTTGACACCCTGCATGAGAAACTGATTGATTGAGTCGATCTTACCCAAGGCGTGGTCCAGCTTGGGGTTGGTCCCCGACTTGTACGCGCCGATGGACACCAGATCCGCGTTCTTCTCATACACGCCCATGATGTCCCGCAGCTTGCTGGCCAGCTGCCGGTGTTCCGGAGAGACAATTTCCGCCATCAGACGGGAAATGCTGGCTCCCACGTCAATGGCGGGAAAATGATTGCTGTTCGCCAGCTGCCGGGATAATACAATGTGGCCGTCCAGAATGCCTCGGACTGTGTCCGCAATCGGCTCGTTGGTGTCGTCGCCCTCCACCAGCACAGTGTAGACCCCGGTGATGGAGCCCTTTTCAAAATTCCCGCTGCGCTCAAGCAGTTTTGGCATCTCAGCGTACATGGACGGCGTATATCCTCTGGCTACCGGCGGCTCTCCGATGGCCAGCCCGATTTCCCGCTGGGCCATGGCGAAACGGGTCAGGGAGTCCATCATCAACAGCACGTCGTACCCCTGGTCCCGAAAGTATTCGGCAATACTGGTGGCCACGCTGGGGCATTTCATCCGCAGCATGGCGGGCTGATCGGAGGTCGCCACCACCAGAATGGAGCGGCGCATGCCCTCCTCGCCCAGGTCCTTATGGATAAACTCCAGCACCTCGCGGCCGCGTTCGCCCACCAGGGCAATAACATTGATGTCCGCCTTCACATTCTTGGCGATCATACCCAGCAGCGTGGACTTTCCCACACCAGAACCGGCAAAAATCCCGATTCTCTGCCCCTTCCCAATGGTCAGCAGGCTGTCAATGGCCTTCACCCCGAATTCCATCCTCTCCCGGATGGGAGGGCGGGTCATAGGATTTATGTAGCCGGAATCAATGGAAAAGGTATCCCCCCGGCCAAAAGGCTCCAGACCATCAATAGGCTGCCCCAGAGCGTTAATAACCCTGCCTCTGAGAAAGGGCCCCACCGGCAGCGTCAGCCGTTTGCCGGTGTTGCGGACAAAGTTGCCTGCCGATATCCCACTCATATTAGCATATGGCATGAGTAGAATATGGTCGTTTTTAAACCCCACCACCTCGGCGGGAATCTGACCTCCGGACTCATTGGAGTAGATCCGGCAGATATCTCCGATGGCGGCCCTGCCGCCGGAGGCCTCAATGGACATGCCCACGATGTTTTCAATTTTCCCGGTGCGGCTCATGGTCTCCGCCGACCGGATCTGGGAAATCATCTCGCGGAACATGGCTCATCCTTTCTGTCAGTCCGGCGGCTTCGGCCCACCCGTTACATCTGATCTCTCAGAATGTCCCGGATATTGGCCATCTGCGTGGACACGCTGGCGTCGATAATCTCTTCCGGCGTCTCCACAATGCAGGTGCCGCCCTCGTCGTCCCCCATGGGAATGATCTTCACATGCTGGCTCAGCGCTCCCAGCGCCGCAGTGAGCGCCGGGGATATCTTGGCCACGCTCTTGGTGTCACATCCGGATATGTAGATGTGCACCCATTCCTGCCGTTTGAGCCGCTCGGTAGCCGTCTGGATCATCCGCACGATTACTTCGCTGCTGCTCTTCAGACTTACCCGCACAACCTTTTCTGCCACGGCAATGCACAGATCCAGCAGCTCGTCCCGGGATTGCTGCAAAACCTCTTCCCGGGCCATATCCGCCTTTTCCAGGAAAGCCTCCACCTCTTTCTCCAGCCGGGCGGCCACAGCTTCCTTGTCCCGCTGCGCGTCCTCCATGGCCTTGGCGGTACCTTGGGCATAGCCCTCCCGGTAGCCCTCGTCCCGAGCTCCCATGCGGATCTCCTCCTGCTCCGCCTTAGCGGCGGCGCGGGCGGAGGCCAGCACCTTCTCCGCGTCCTCCCTGGCCTGCTTGAGAATCAGCTCTGCCTGAAGCTGGGCGTACTGCACAGGGCCGCCGGAATCGGGAGCGGGAGCGGCCCGTTCCTCCACGGCGGGATCCGGAGGGCTCTCCTCCCGGGGAAGCGCCTCCTCTTCTTCCTCAAAGGGCGGAAGCGTCTCTTCCCCGGCGGTCTCCCCCTCCTCCTCTTCAGCCAGAGGTTCCAGCTCCGGCATGAGCTCAGAGGTATCGGGAAACCTGTATTCCTCGGGGTTCAGAAGCCCCTTGAGAATGTTACGCAATGATATCGTCCTTTCCGCCCTTCAGGATCACGATCTCGTTCTTCTCCTCCAGATCGCGGATGACGCCGACAATGCGCTGCTGGGCGTCCTCCACGTCCTTCATGCGGACATTGGTCGTGATCTCCAGATCGTCCCGGATGCTCTCCGCCATACGGGCGGACATGTTCATAAATAGCTTGTTGGACACGTCGCCGTTGGCGCTCTTGAGCGCCAGCACCAGATCTCTGGGATCGCAGTCCCGGACGAAACGCTGGACAGACCGGTCGTCCATGGTGACGATATCCTCGAAGACAAACATCCTCTTGCGGATTTCGTCGGCCAAGTCCGCGTTGTCCACGCCCAGACGGTCGAAGATGGCCTTCTCGCTGGAGCGGTCCAGGTTGTTCATGATGCCGGCAACATAGTCGATGCCGCCCACCTTGACATTGGAGGTGGTAAGCATACTGGAGAACTTTTTCTCCATCTCCGCCTCGATGATCTTGATGGCGGTGGGGGATGCGCTCTCCATAGTAGCGATGGATTCCACCACCCGCACCTGCCGCTCCGGCGGCAGCTGCTCGATGACTCCAGCGGCCTTGCTGGGGTCCACATAGCTGAGGACCAGGGCCATGGTCTGAGGCCGCTCGTTTTGCAGTGCGGAATACAGGCTCTTGACGTCCGCCTTGTCCAGGAAGGCAAATTCCCGGTTTTTCAGGCTCTTGGTCACCTTTTCCAGCAGACTGGTGGCGGTGGCCACGCCAAACGCCTTTTCCAGCACCGCCCGGGCGTACTCCAGTCCGCCCTCGGTAACCGCTTTCTGGGTCATACAGCTCTGGTAGAACTCGCTGAGCACATCCTCGGTCTGCTGCGCGTCCAGCATGCCCAGGCGGGCCACTTCCAGCGTCAGTGTCTCCAGGTCGGAGGCGTCAATGTGCTGGTAAATAAGGGACGCCTTATCTGCTCCCAGAGAGACGACAACGGCGGCGGCCTTCTGGGGCCCGGTCAGTTCAGGCTTTGTGACTTCAGCCATTGTCGTCATCTCCTCCTCTCAGCCAGGTCTTGAGCATGAGGGCCGCAACCTCGGGATTGTTCTGTACGAACTGGCGTATCGACTTACGCAGCTCCATGCTCTTCTCGGTATTGATGTCCATAATATCCGCTCCGGAGGTAGGCGGCGGCGCTTCCCCGTTCTCGCCCATGGGAGGCACAATACCCAGCTCCGCCAGCATGCCGGACTCGCCCAGTTCTCCCAGCTGCTCCTGAATGATCCGCTGGTCTTCTTCCTCCTGCTGCTTCTTTTTCTTTCTCCGGATGCTGAGGATTACCACCACCAGGACGATAATCAGCACCAGCGCGGCCACGCCAATGATGACGAAGGGCAGAATCTCCGGCGGGATCAGTCCGGCGGCAGGCGCGGGAACTTCCGGTACCGGGAAGGGCGCAATCAGAATGCTGACCCAGTCGGCCAGATTCTCGCCCCGGATATTGGCGGCCACGGCCACATGGTGGCGCAGCTCCTCAATGTCCACCCCCGCTTCGGGATTGGCGCTTTCATTGATAGTGACGGCTACAGCGACGTCCGTGACGGTAGGAGCCACCTTGACCTGCTCTTTGAGCTCGTCAAGATTGTTATCCCGTTCATAAGAGGCGACCACTCCATCTTCATCCTCGACACCCTGCGCGATGTCCTCCACATACGTGGGAATATCGGAATTGGGAGTGGTGCCGGGGACTCCGCCCACCAGCTGATAACCGTCGCGGGTCAGGGCAAAGGTGCCGATCTCGTGACCGATGAGGCCTCCGTTTTCATAGGAGCCCTCCGGCTGGTGGTAGGTGGTGCTTTCCTGATACCGCTCGCTGACATCCACCGTAGCGGTTACGGACACGTTCACGTTCTCCGCGCCGTACAGCGGATCCAGCAGGTGCTTGATCTGGGTGCGGAGGTAATTGGACTGGGACTCCTCCAGCTGCCTCTTGAGCTCAATAAGGGTGCCGGCGTTGGCGCTGGTGTCGGTATAGGTGTTTCCGATGTCATCGAGAATGGCCACATCGTCAATAGTCATCCCCGACCATGCATGAGACACCATGGTGCGGATACCCTTGGCCTGCTGGTCGGTGAGCATATAACCGCTGCGCAACGACACCTTGACGGATGCTTTGGTCTCGGTGGAAATGTCCTCCAGCACATAGGTCCGGTCCTCACCCGGCGTGATGATGACGTCCGCGTCCAGCACGCCGTTCATGGTGCGAATGTTGGTCTCCAGCTTCTCCTGGGTGGCGATAAGGTAGGCCTGCTGCCGCTCGGAGTTGGTGGACATGGCCCCTACATGGTCCCAGTAGCTGCCGTAGAGGCTGCCGTCCTTGGGGTAGCCCTGTTGGGCCAGCTGGGCAATCAGGGACGAGTACTGGCCGCTGGGCACCATGATCGCGCCGCTGACCGTCTGATAATCGGTAAAGCCGCTGTTTTGCAGGTAGGTCGTAACCTCCTGAATCTCTGACGGCGTCATGTCCTGATAGAGCGCCACATACTCCTTTTTGCCGCTGAGCAGAATGGCTGTCACCACAATGGCAATCAGAATCACAGCCAGGGCGGCGGCCAGTATGATGCGCAATTTCTTGCTCATATTTTTGAAAAAGTCTTTGACCTTTTCCCAAAGACCTTTCAGCTTTGAGGTATCCACAGGCAATTCCCCCGGCCCTTTCTACGAAATGGACGCACCCAGCCGTTACAGGCTGATGCGGCTGATCTCACTGTAGGCGTTCAGCGCCTTGTCCCGCAGCTGCACAAACAGCGCCAGGGATGCCTCCGCCTTGCTCATGGCAATACTCAGCTCCACAGGGTTGTCCAGCTGGCCGGTGGAGAGCAGGTATTCCTTTTTGGCCACCTCGTCCTCGCTCTCCCTGACGTTGTCCACCAAGGACTGGAAAATATCCTTGAAAACGGAGCTCTCCGCCGTCTTCACGCTCTCCGTCGTGCCGGTCTGACGGACGGGAAAAGTCTCCCACAACGGGGAGATTTTCTGGAAATCCATATTCATAGTCACAATTCCTCCAGATATTATAAGCTTTTCCCCTTTTCAGGGCTGTCTGGGAGAGTTTTCCACCTCCCCCAAAACATGGAGAATTGGGCCAGCCAATCTACTGCTTTTTCGATCAGCCTGACCCATTTCTCTCTCTCTTTTATCTGCCGATCTCCAGGCCTGAGCTGACGACGCTCTTGAGCACATTGAAGGCGGTGACGTTGGCGGAGTACGCCTGACTGGCGGCCATGGCGTCGGTGATCTCCTTTACCAAATCCACATTGGGAAGCTCTACGTAGCCCTCCTCGTTGGCGTCGGGGTCCGTGGGATCATAACGAAGCTTGAAATCGGAGGGATCCTCCGCAATGTTCACCACCCGCACGCCGCCGGTGGCCTCATACCCTGCGTTGCTCACCAGTCCTCTGCGGTTGAACTGCGCCCGGGCCATGGCCTGACGGAAGGCGTTGCGGTCTCCCTCCTGAGCCTGAAACACCACAACCTTCCGGCGGTAGGGCCCGCCCTCCTCCGTACGGGTGGTGCTGATATTGGTCACATTCTCGCTGATCACATCCAGCCGCAGGTGCTGGGCGGTGATGCCGGAGCCGATGATATTCATGGTGCTGAGAAATGACATAAGCTCACTCCTTTATCTCTTCCCCGCCCGCTGTCAGGCGGAAGCAGGGCGCTGGCGTTACTGTCCGCGGATAGCCATGAGAAGCCGGGACATATCTCCGCTGATGGCCCGGTAAACGTGCTGCACCTGATAAGCGTTTCGTACCAGCTCCATGGACTGCTCGGACACATTCACGCCGTTCTCGTCCATTCGGGCAGACTCGTCCCAGGCGGTATGGACCACCGGGACAGAGCTGGAAATCGCTCCCCGCATGGAACCGGCGGCAGACGTTCCCTGAGCGGCCTGCTGGATGCTGGCACGCAGGGCTTCCTCAAAGGTAACGTATTTGACCTTATAGTTAGGCGTTTCAGCGTTGGAAATATTGTCCAGAATCGCCCGCTGCTTCACCCACTGAAAATTAGCCGCCCGTTCCAGCATGATCATGGAATTGGACGTGAAAAAATCTGACATATCGCGGTCCTCCATTCCGGTAAAAACTCGCTTTTTACCCTGTTTGCGTGCACAAATCCTCACCCCGCCCACTGAGGGCCGGGAGCTTCCAAACAGACCGCGGTATGCCGCGGCCGCGTACATGCATGACAAGTAGCTTTAGTATAGTACATTTTTGCTCCGGACGCAAGATGAAAATCAAAATTTTGTCGAATTTATCTATAAGTTGTCAATTCCCGCCGCCAAATTTTGCAGTTTCCCCAGTTATTTTGTCAATTCCTGTCAGGACGCTGTTTTTTCCGCCGGAAGACCCTCCTGTTTCCCCAGAAAAAGGAAACGTCCACGGCTCCATTCTATGAAGCACGCGGACGTTCTATGACTATTATGACGTTATCCCTGCCCGCCGGCGTCCCGCAGGACGTCCAGCAGAGCCAGAGGAGGCGCCTCCTCGCCGGCGGCCTCCCGGTTGACCTCCGCCGCGGTTTTCAGCTCGCTGCGGAGAATGGACACGCTCTTGGGGGCCTGAATGGCCAGCCGAACCCGGCCGGCTTCCACCGACAGCACCGAGATCTCTATCTCATCTCCAATGGTCAGGGATTCCCCCGCTTTCCGCTGGAGAATCAGCATGGGCCTTCCCCCTTCCCGGCGTGGAACTCCGAGAGGCGGTGGCGCATGTGGTATGCCTCCGTATCCAGGATCACCTGCATGGCCTTCCCGGTGCGGTCGTTGACGGCGATGGGGCAGCGCAGATTTACCGTACTCTCCCCCACGGGACTTCGCACCACGCACAGCGCGTAGAAGCACAGCTCCTCGCTGCGCGAAGCCTCCAGCGCGCGCAGCTCCTCCGCCGCCAGCACAGGAGCGTAGGCGGCGTCCAGCGTGAAGGGATTCATGGCCACAAAGGCCAGGTGAGGCGTGGCGGCGCTCTGAAAGCACAGCAGGCTCCCCTCGCTGCCCTCGAAGGGCAGCAGGCAGAAATCCTTCTCCTCCTCAAAACCGAACAGCCCCCGCTCAAAATGCAGCAGGTGGGGACATTCCACCTCGCCAAAATATTTCGTTTGCAGCAGCACGCGCTATCCTCCCGTTTACGCCTTTACATCCACCGGCTCGTAGTTGGGGTCGGCGGAAGGGGGCACATAGATGGGCCCGCCCACATACTTGACGATGACCTCCGGCCGCTGAGTGACGGTGAACTCAATATCGCCGGGGGTGAACTCAAAGCTGCACCCGCTGATCTTCCAGTCAAAGTTCAGCTTATCCATCTCATAGCGGATGTTCATCTCCCCCACGTCCCAGGTGATCTCCGGACCGGTGGTGGGCAGAAATTTCAGCCCCACGTCCTTCACGCCCTCCAGCAGGGATTCCCGGGAGAACTTGGTAATGACTTCTTCCCCCAGCTTGGTCTCCATCATCAGTTTCCCTTGCTGCGCAAAGGTCGCGGTGGCCCGGTAGGCGGCCTGAATGCCCTTCTGGGCGTTCTGCTCCTGACTGCGGGCCAGGGTGGGGGTGATGGAGTTGCGGGCCTCGAAGGTGTCAATATTGACCCGGATGGGGCGGCTTTTGATCTGGAGTCCTTTCTTGTCTCTGGAGATCTCCATCTCCGCCGTACCCCGGGCGTACTCCAGCTTGGCGTTGGTGGTCTTCATCTCAATCTGGATCGGCACAGTGGTAATCTCAATTAACGGTTTCATGGTGCGACGCGCACTCCCTTCTGCGTAATTTCATCGGCATCCCTGCCGTAACACACAAAAATCAGTTCATATAATCAATCAGAGACTGACTGAGCAGCTGCGTACCAACCTTCAGCGCCGCGCTGTAGCAGTAGTAGTCCCAGGAGAACTCGGTGATAGCGTCCGCCAGGTCTACATCCTCCAGGTTCGCCCGCTCCTCCTGAAGATAGTCGCCCTGCATTTTCAGACGGGACTGGTTCTCCTTGAGGTAGTGGGCCTTCGTGTCAATGTCGGTGTAGGCGCGGTTGGTATTGTTGGTGGCGTCCTTGAGCTTGTTCATCAGCCGGTCGGCTTCTTCCCGCAGCGCCTTGTTTTCCTCCTCGTTCTTGGAAAACACGCCTGTTTCGGAATCGCAGCCGCTGAAAATTTCGCCCAGACGGCGCATGATCATGACGATGTTCTTCGGGTCGCCGTCCTGATCAATACCGTATCCCAGCATCTGGATGCCGGGGAGGGAGCGGTCGAAGGCGGTGCCGTCGATGAGCTTGCCGTTCTCGTCCTCCTGAAGGCCCATGCCCAGATCCACGTTCTCGTACGCGCCGTTAAGCTTCTCCAGACGCTGCACGTCGGCTTGGTCCAGATAGTACGCAGCCCAGGCCCGGTTATATGCGTCGTGGGTTTCATCCACATCTTTAGCTTTCTCCGGGACCCCATATTTGTCCGGCTCACCCCACGCGGCGCCCGGCGGGTCCGAGGGCTTGGGATAGACAGCAGTGTAGTTCGGATCGTCCGCAGCTTTTTTCTGATCCGTAAAATAATCAATCCACGCCTGTTCAACATCGTTCGTGCTGGAAGTGGGCATTCCCTCCGGGACCTTGTTTTCCAATTCTAATGTGATTTGGTTTCCATTTTCATCCTTTGCCCAGTCAGGTGCAGGAGCTGCCGGAATAGTGGGTCTAGCTGTTCCATCCTCCAGGGCCGCTTTATCAGCCTTATAATAATCAATCCACGCCTGCTCGCCGGCATCCTCGCTCGACTCAGGCATCCCTGCGGGAAGGTCGGCCTCCTGCCGCAGGCCAACCACATTTCCGTCCTCGTCCTTCGCCCAGCTGGGAATATTCTTCGGGTCCGCCGGATTGGCCACCAGCCCCGCGTTGACGTTGACGCCGCGGTAGAGCAGCTTATCCCCGTCCCAGCTGAAGGGGGCGTTCATCTCGTCGTCCCCGGAGAAGACAAAGTGGTCGCCGTACTTGGCGCTGTTCATGGCCTGGATCACCGAATCGCCGGTGTCCTTGAGAATCTTGCCCAGCTCAATGCGGGCGGAGGCGGTGGAATCGCTGCTACCCCGGATGTCGGCCTCTGTGCCCGCCTTTTCCAGCTCCGTCTTGATCAGGCCCATCGTTGCTGAAGCAATGCTGAAACGGCTATAGGTGTCGTTGTTGTTCTTCTGATAGCTGGCGTTGTCCGCCATGGCCCGGCGGACCCGCCACGCCTGAAGGGCGGAGGAGGGGTTCGCCGAAAAGCTGTCAAACTGCCGGCGCGAGAGCACCTTGTTCATGGAGTTGGTCTTATTGCTGGTGGAAAGCTGCAAATTGTACCGGTAGGTGTTCATCGCCATGCCGGTGGTAACGCGCATACCCATAGTTGAAATATCCTCCTTTGGTCGGTCTATCAGACGGCGGTGCCGTTGATGAGCTTATCAAGCATCGAATCAATAGTGGTCAGCAGGCGGCAGGCCGCGGAATAGGACTTGCTGAACTGCATCATGTTGGTGGCCTCGTCGTTGAGGTCCACGCCGGATACGCTCTGCCGCTGGTTCTCCAGATCCAGCGTCAGGACGGAATAGTTTTCCACCTTGCCGATGGTGACGCTCTCATCATCGCCCAATGTGGTGCCGATGGCGGTATACACCTCCCGGAAGGAGCCCTTGAAAATCGGGTCCGTGGCGGCGGAATCCGCCTGCACATCCGTTGCGGCATATTCCAGTTTCTTGTCAAACAAGGTAATCATGTGCTGGATATTCTCGTTGCGGCTGCTGCCGGGAATGACCTCGCCGTCATTGGTGTACTCGTCGGGCCGCTTGTCGTTGAGGATATGCACCACGTTGTTGGCCCAGCCGTTGGAAATGGAAATATTCTTGGCGGTGATGCCGTCGGGATTGTTGTTGTTGCCGCTGGTGCTGAAGAGCACGCCGCCGTCATAGAACTCATAGAGGGGATCCTTCTTGCCTTCCTTGGCCAGAAGGGTCAGAAGCTCGCTGGCCTTTTCGTACTGATCCCCGTCCGCCATGTCGTAGGGGACACGAACCTCCTCCATTACAGGATCGCCGTTCGCATCCAATACCGGCTTGCCGTTTTCGTCCAGTTTCGGCTGCTGGATGACCTTGGTGACATCATCCACTGTGATGTCCTTTAGATTGCCGTCCTCGTCCTTATACTGAACCGGATCGCCGTCTGCGTTCAAAAAAGTGTCCGCCCCTGTGATTGTTCCAGGCACTGCCTGATTCATCTGATACACCGTGGTCGCGGGGAGCTGGTTGGCCTGGTTGAACTCCTCCGCAAACTTCTTCGCCAGACTGTCCAGCGCCTTCTGGTAGTAGGGGATGCCCCGCTTGGTGCTGGCGTCGGGGTCTCCGCTGAGTCGGGGCGGATCCTGATCCTTGTTCAGATCCTCCTTGCTGGCATACTCGCCCTCCTCGGTGAGCATCTCCCGCATGGACTGGAGGCTGCCATAGAGGACCGTGTCGTTGAGCTCCACCACCTCGCTCTTTTTGCTGACCGTGTTGGCCTCGATCATCAGCCGGTCCCGGCGGTCCTTCAAGGGTTCTACCTGGAGGAGGAATTTTTCGTTCTCGTAGGTTTTGGCTTCATTGATGTCGTTGGTGTATTTGACAGGCTCATTAGGATCGTTGGGATCGACCGGCTTTTTGATATATTTTCCGCCTGCCTCAATCAGTTCATCTTCCTTGACTTTGACAGCATTGTCAATAAGTTCTTGCCGCTCTGCCGCCGCATCTTTCCATGCGGCCTTTTCCGCAGCAGCCACATCGGCTTTGATCAAGTCCAGACGCTCTTGTTCGGCTGCTGCTTCGGTCTCTGCTTTTGCTTTAGCCTTTGCCTCATCAATTTTCGTCTGCAAATCCGGATCATTCGGATCGGTGACTTTTTTTACGGCTTCTTCCGCTTCAGCTTCTGCGGCGGCTACCCGGTCCGCCACCTCCTGTATCCAATCCGGGTCATCTTTATCGTGATCTATTTCCGCTTGTGCCTGCGCAGCCGCTACTTTCTGTGCAACCTGCGTCTCCCATTTCGTCGGATTGGCCGGATCTCCGCTTTTCAGTGGATCAGCCGCCTCCGCATCCTGCTTTGCCTTTTCCTTTTCCTTATTGATCGCCACCGGATCATAGTTGGGGTTCATCGCCGGTTCGTTCGGCTGCAAATTGATCTGCCCGCCATAGATGCCGTCGATAAGCTTGATGGGCTTGCCGTCAGGGCCCTTGCTGCCCGCCAGGGTGACGGTGATCTTTTCCACCTCAGTAAACTGGTCGATGCGCTCCATGGAGTACTCCACGTTGATCTTCATATACCCGGAGAGAGCGTCCAGCGCCAGATTCCTCTGGTCCCGCAGCTCCAGGGCGTTGTCCCCGTAGAGGGCCTGGGTGCGGATGTGCTCATTGAGGTCACGGATGTCGGTGAGCAGCTTGTTGACGGCGGTCAGGCTTTCCGTAAAGTCCTTGACCTTCCCGTCATAAACATCCTGGAGGCCGTTGGCCGTCGTGTTGAAAAACTTCACCAGGGCCTCCGCCTCGCCCCGGACCAAGGCGTCATGCTCCTGAGAGCCCACGTTGACCTTCAGATTCTGGAGGGCCTCAATGAAGGTTTTCAGCCGGGCCTGGATAACGCCGTAGCCCTCCTCCTTGCCAGTGCCCTTACCCACCTCGTCGAGGATGTGGCTGAGCTGGTAGAGGCCGTCCAGCTTCTCCGCGCTGGCCTCCAGGTTGGTGTTCTCGTTGCGGTAGCGGATGTCCAGGAAGGGGTCCCGCAGCTGGGTGCGGGTCTGGGCCAGAACGCCGTAGCCGATGTTCCGGTCGAACATGTTGGCGTACTTCCCCGCGCCGCTGGGATAGAGGCTTACCAGATCCATCCTCTGGCGGGTGTAGCCCTTGGTGTTGATATTGGCAATATTATTGCCGGTAACATTCAGCGACGCCTGGGAGGCGTAGATTCCCAGGCGGGCGGTAGTAAACGAACTAAAAGTGCCGATAACAGCCATATCTCAGTTTCTCCTTATTTCAAATCCGTCCGGCGCTTACGCCCGGAAATCCGATTGACGCAGCTGCTCCTGCTCCTCGGGATGCGGCGCGTCCTGGGCCTTTTGCAGCTTCTCAATGGCGTGGAGGTTGCACTCCAGGGTGTTGCGGGCCACGTCGGAGGCGGACTGGAAGAGCTCATACTTCCGCCGCAGCCGCTCCGCGGCTTCCTTGACCTCCTGCCGTATGTCCTGCGGCGCGCGCTCCGGCATATCCCGCAGGGGCACTCCGGCCAGCCCCATCCCGGCCAGCAGTTTATCCCGCTTCTGGTCCAGGCCCCGCAGGGTCAGGCTGGCCACCTGCTCCCGCTTCATGCACTCCTCCAGCCCGTCCAGGTCGCTGCGTCCCACGGCCAGCGTCTTGGTCCGCTCCAGCTCCGTGAGCTCCTCCAGCGTTCCGCCCAGACTGTCCAGAAGGGCCAAGTAATCCCGCCACAATCCGGCCATCACTCGCCCTCCTCCATCATCAGCAGCATTCTGGCCGCCGTTTCCCTGGGTTCAATCTGGTACTCGCCGGAGCTCACCTGACGGCGCAGCTCCTGGATTTTCCCGGTGGTATTATAGGTGCGCACCTGATAGGACAGATTGGCCACCAGCTCGCGGAAGCCGGCGCCCTCCTGCCCGGCGGACACGGCCACCTGATCGTAGTGGCTCTCCCGCGCCTGGGTCCGGCGCTCTCCCGCAGGCCCCGCCAGACGGGCGGCGTTTTTCTTTTGAACGGGCAGAAAGCCCTCGGTACCTGTAATCAGCATAGCAACTGACCTCCCCTTATCGTGCCGGCCGAACCGGCCTCAAGGCCATGTCATCCGGATTATGGACATCAATGTCTTTGTATTATTTTTATCGGTCCGGAAACAGAAAAAATAACGCAGGCCAAGAAAATTTTTGTTAAATCCTGAGAAAACGCCCTGGTCTCAGCGGCACTCCGTCGAAAAAAGAAAAAACTTTTGAAAAATTCCATTGCAAGCCGGGGCGGTTTCCTATATAATTATAGGGATGAATACAATCCGGGGCCGCCCCGACGCCCCGGAGGGAAGGACAGGAGCCGTCTTATGTTTGAAAAATGCAAAAAAGCGGACATTTTAGAAAAAACGGGAGCGCTGATCTGCCAGTCCCGGGTCAGCGTGGGACGCTCCGGGGAGATTCTGCTGGTCATTCCCCGAGCCGCCGTGTATAAAGCCAACACCAACTACCGGGTCGTATTTTATGATCCGGTGCTGGGACGCGTGACCTGCCGGTGCCGCCTGTCGGCGGCCCTGCCTCTGCCGGGGGGAGAGATGTGCTCCCTGCGCTGCGAGGTGCAGGAGCAGCTGGCCCAGGACCAGCGCCGTCAAGATGTGAAAATTCCCCTGGGGCTGAACATCATGCTCCACTCGGCCTATCAGCCCGGCGATCCGGTGCGCCCTTCCGAGCTGGGGGTGCCGGCCACCGTGGTGAACATCAGCGCCGGAGGCGTGTATCTGCGGACCTCCCTGCTGCTGGCCAAAGGCCGGCGGGTGTGGTTTGACTTTATGGAAACCGGCGAGAAGCTGACTCTCAGCGCTCAGATTCTCCGAGTGGAAAACGCCTCTCTGACCCAGAACCAGATTCTCTACGGTTACGGCTGCAAATTTGTAAACATGCTCTCCCGCCACGAGTCCGTCCTGCGCAGCTTCATTTTCCAGCAGCAGCGCCAGCAGCGGCGGAAGGAATAATCGTGCGGTACCTGTACGCGGTGAAAAGCGGGGAGGAGCTTCGCGCATACGAAGCCGCCGCCCGGCGCTTCCGCCCCCGGCTGGAAGCCTGTCTCCGCTGCCTGCGGGAGGAGTACGGTGCGCGGGATCTGCCCCGGACCATCCTCTTTGCCGGCCGGGAAACCGCCACGGAGCTCCTCAGCAGCATTCCCGTCCCCGCGTATACCAACGAATACCGGGTGGTGTTTTGCCCGGACCCGGCGGTCTGGAGGGACATCTGGCTCAGGCAGCTGGACGGCCTGAAGGGGGAGGGCGTGTCGGAAATCCGCGCCTATTACGAAACATGTGTGGACGACAGCCGTTTGTTGTCCATTCTGGGCCACGAGCTGGCGCATCACAGCCACTGGTTTCCGGATTTTGACGATTCCACCGCCCGGGAAGCGGGAATCTGGTTCGAGGAGGGTATGGTGGAGTATATCGGCCGGCGGTACTTTCTTTCGGACAGAGCCTTTGCCCGGGAGGCCCGGATCAACCGCCTGCTGGTGGAGCTGCTTGCGCCCAGGTACGGAGGCCATCCTCTGGAGGACTTCGGCGCGAAGACCTACAAGGGAGACTATGCATCCATTTTCTTTGAGTACTGGCGCAGCTTCCTGGCCGCGAACCGGCTGGTCCGTCGCTTCGGCGGGGTCCGGGAGGTATTCCGGTCCTATCAGGAGTGGGCGGAACGAGGTCGGAAAGAAACACTGGAGGAATGGTTCGGAATTGACGCGCATCCCTGAGAACCTGTACTGTGCCTTCGTTCCTGCCGCATATAGAAAATATGCCCCCGCCGCGGTATGGCTATGC
>OFFE01000906.1_pt1 | contig 23399 bp, 22 predicted proteins | sample 1521371 | NCBI WGS metagenome assembly OFFE01 (sample SAMEA3504131, study PRJEB24116) | mouse gut metagenome | biome: mouse gut; feature: mouse-associated habitat; material: faeces | place: Denmark | collected 2011 | reverse complement strand
CCGTCAGTCTGTCAAACATTTTATCGAAAAAGGTCTCCCTTGGCTGCGCCCCTGCGCCTCTAGCCAAGCAGCCCCGGCACGGCCTCCGCCAGACGCTGGGCCAGCTGGGCGTGGCCCCGGCGGGTCAGGTGCATGCCGTCCAGGCGGTTGAACTCGCACCCGTCGGCGTCCAGGAAGTGGGCCCCGGTCAGCTCCGCGGTCTTCCGATAGAAGGCGGGCAGCTCCCGGGATTTCTCCAGGCAGCCCCGGCCCATGGGCAGGCCGCACTCGCTGCTCTCCATCTCCGGCAGGATGGGCGGAGGGCAGACGATGAGGATGTTGGGCTTCCCCGCGCCCCAGCAGTCCACGCTCTGGGCCTTGCGCACCAGCCGCTCCATGCCGATGCCGATGCAGGAAGCGTTGACCCCCAACCGCTCCTTTGTGTCGTTGGTGCCCAGCATGATAATCAGCAGGTCAATGATCTCGTGGCTCTTGAGCAGGGAGTAGATGACGCTCAGCGCATCCATGCTCTCGTGGAGGGGGTCCGGAAACACGGTGGTCCGGCCCGAGAGGCCCTCCTCCGTCACCAGATATCCCTCCCCCAGGGCCTTCTGAAGCAGGCACGTCCACCGCTCGTCCTCGTTGAACCGGGCCACGCTGTCCGCGCAGTCGCTGGGGTCCGCGCAGTAGCCGTGGGTGTTGGAATCGCCCAGACACAAAATATGCTTTTTCACGATAAAACAACTCCTTTCCGCGTTGGCGGTTTCTCATCCCCTGTAGGCTAACAGTTTTTGATGGAATCGTCAAGGCCGGGAATCGAATTCCCCGGGAAATCAGGGAATCAAATCGCCCAAAAATCGAAATAATTTTTGTGTAATCCCATAAATTTGGAAAAAATCCTGAAAACCTTTTGATTACTATTGACAAGCGGCGGAATTTCTTGTACAATTTCAACAGCAATGTCCTGCTCTGCGGGGCTATTTTTTGCTATTGAGAAGGAGGATATTATGAAGAAGTTTCTTGCACTGCTTCTGGCCATGACCATGGTCATGGCCCTGGTCGCCTGCGGAGGCGACCCCAAGCCCACCGAGCCCACCACCCCGCCGGCGGATACCCAGCAGCCTGCGGATCCCAAGCCCGCTGATCCTGAGCCCGCTCCCGCCCCTGCCGGCGCCAGCGAGATCACCCTGTGGACCTACCCCATCGGCGACTGGGGCACTGAGGCCACCGTCAAGACCCTGACCGACGCCTTCACCGCCGAGACCGGCATTGCCGTGAAGGTGGAGTATCTGGCCTACGCCGACGGCGACGACAAGGTCAACACCGCCATCACCGCCAAGGGCACCCCGGACCTCATCATGGAGGGTCCTGAGCGTCTGGTGGCCAACTGGGGCGCCAACGGCTACCTGGTTGACCTGAAGGACATGTTTGACGACACCGACATGGCCGAGATCAACGCCGTCAACGAGGGCGTTATGAACGCCTGCACCCACACCAACGGCGCCATCTACGAGTACCCCTTGGTCATGACCGCCCACTGCATGGCCGTCAATCTGGACGCCTTCAAGGAGGCCGGCGCTGACCAGTACCTGAATCTGGACACCCACACCTGGACCACCGACGACTTCATCAAGGCCGTTGAGGCCCTGTACGGCCACTACAACGCCACCGTGGGCGCTGTCTTCTGCGCCGGCCAGGGCGGCGACCAGGGCACCCGCGCTCTGGTGAACAACCTATACGGCGGAACCTTCACCAACGCCGAGCACACCCAGTACACTTGGGACGATCCCCTGAACATCCAGGCCCTGGAGCAGCTCAAGAGCATGAACGGCATTGAGTTTGACGCCTCCCTGGCCGGCGGCGACGAGATCGCCAAGTTCTACCAGGGCGCTCTGAAGATGGCCTTCTGCTGGAACATTGCCCAGCAGCTGGATCCCAACGGCGCCAAGACCGGCGAGGAGAAGACCGTCACCGGCGAGCAGATCGCCTTCATGAGCTTCCCCTCCCAGGACGGCAATTCCAAGCTTCAGGGCGGCATTTGGGGCTTCGGCATCTTCGATAACGGCGATCAGGCCCGCATTGACGCCGCCAAGCAGTTCATCAAGTTCATGTGCGACAGCGCCCACACTGTAGACGCAGTGAAGGCCGCCCGCTATTTCGCGGTGCGCAACTCCGCCGAGGGCACCGATCTCTCCACCATCTGGGCTGACAACGCCATCATGAACGAGTACACCAAGCTCATGCCCTTCCTGGGCGACTACTACCAGGTCACCACCGGCTGGGCCGGCGCCCGCACCGAGTGGTGGAACATGCTCCAGGAGGTTGGCGCTGGCAACGACATTGCCCAGTCCGTAGCCAACCACGTGGCTGCGGCCAACACCGCCGCCGCTGGCTAATTGAACAACGCGTAGCAATACTGAACGGGTTTGCGCGCCCCCACCCCGCCAGCGCGGGGAGGGGGCGCGCGTTTTTCCCCGATTTCCCCAAAACGAGAGAGGTTTGACTGAGAAAGGGGTGTCCCATTTTGGCCAATTCATCCAAGACGAGCATGAGCCGGGCCCTCCAGCGGCGCGAGAACATCGCTGGCTACCTGTTTATGCTGCCCAGCCTGATCTTCTTCCTGGGCTTCGTCATCATCCCCATGTTCATCTGCATCATCACCAGCCTGACCAACACCAACATGCACGATCCCGGCATGTTCGGCGGCTTCATCGGCCTGACCAACTTTGCCAATCTATTTAAGGACGAGGTGTTCCTCAAGGGACTGAAAAACACCTTTGTCATCGTGATTGTCAGCGTTCCCACCGTCTGCGCCTTCTCCCTGTGGGTCTCCTCGGCCATCTACAAGCTGAAGGGGCCTCTGCTCTCCGCCTTCCGCTGCATCTTCTATCTGCCTGTTGTCACCGGCTCCGTGGCCGTGACGGTGGTGTGGAAGTGGATGTATGACAACTACAGCGGCATTCTCAACGGCGTGCTCACCGGCACGGGCATCCTGGAGAAGGGCGTCAACTGGCTGGGCGATCCCAAGACGGCCCTGTGGTGCATCATCCTCATTCTGTTCACCACCTCCGTGGGCCAGCCCATTGTGCTCTACGTCTCCGCCCTGGGCAACGTGGACCAGACCCTGGTGGAGGCGGCCCAGGTGGACGGGGCCACGGATCTCCAGGTGTTCTGGAAGATCAAGTGGGCCCAGATGATGCCCACCACCCTGTATATCCTGGTTATCACCACCATCAACTCCTTCCAGTGCTTCGCCCTGATCCAGCTGCTGACCCAGGGCGGACCCAACCACTCCACGGACACGGTGATGTACTACATCTATTACACCGCGTTCAAGCTCACCGAGCAGGCCGGCCACTTCGGCTACGCCAACGCCATGGGCGTGGTGCTGGCCATCTTTATCGGTGCGCTGTCCGCCATCCAGTTCAAGCTGGCCAAAGAAAAGTAAGGGGTGCGAGTATGAAAATCGAAAATCCGCGCAGCCGCGCATACCGAATTTTTTCCCTGATACTGCTGATTATCCTGGCCTTCCTGTTCCTCTTCCCCCTGTACTGGATCATCACCGGCGCTTTCAAGCCCGCCCAGGACATCTACAATCCAAAGCCGGTTTGGTGGCCCACGGACTGGGTGATTAACAACTTCAGCAATCTTTTCACCAAGCGTACCGCGCCTCTGTTCTCCATCTTCGGCATGGAGGGCCCCACGGCCCCGGCGGCCTTCCGGTGGCTTATCAACACGGTGTTCATGTCTGTCATGGCCATGATCCTCACCTGTATCACCGCAGCCATGGCGGGCTACGCCCTGGCTAAGAAGCGGTTCGCCGGCCGGGCCATCATCTTCTCCCTGATCGTGTGCGCCATGGCCCTGCCCAAGCAGGTCATCCTGATCCCCCTGCTCAAGGAGATGTCGGCCCTGAAGCTGTACGACAGCCTCTGGGCGGTGATCTTCCCCACCGTGGGCTGGCCCTTTGGCGTGTTCCTGATGAAGCAGTTCTCCGAGAGCATTCCCGGAGAGATTCTGGAGGCCACCCGCATCGACGGGGCCAGCGAGGCCAAGACCTTTATAACTGTGGTGCTGCCCATGGTCAAGCCGGGCATCGGCGCTCTGGCTATCTTCACTTTCATCAACTCCTGGAACGACTACTTCATGCAGCTGGTCATGCTGCCCAGCGGCAACAACTTCACCATGCCTCTGGGTATTGCCTCCCTCCAGGCGGAAACCAGTATCGACATGGGTCTGCTGATGGCGGGCGCGGCCCTGGCCTCTGTGCCGATTATCGTCGTGTTCCTCATGTTCCAGAAGTACTTCACCCAGGGCATCACCATGGGCGCGGTGAAGGGCTAGTTATCATTCTTTTCTTTGTGAACAAAGAAAAGAATCAAAAGAAAAACTTTAGGGCTTGTTTGATAATTGGCGATATGCCCAACAGCAAGGACTTTTTTTGCCAGACAAGGCAAATTTTCGCAGGCATCCTGACGGATGGCAAGAAAATTTAACGCAGTATGGCGAAAAAGACCTGCTGTTTGGGCGTGTTGACAATTTTCAAACATGCCCTAACCCTGCGAGGAATTTGAATTATGATCTATGCCAAGAACACCGACGCGCTGACCTATCGGGGCATCCACCCCAACCTGGACATGGCCCTGGAGCGGATCAACGACCAGTTTCTCTCCGGCGTGGGCTATGAGCGGCAGGAGATCAAGGGGGGCGACGTGTACGCCACCCGCTTTACCTATGAGACTGTGCCGGCGGAGGAGAGCTTCTTTGAGGCCCACAGGAACTATCTGGACATCCACATCATGCTCTCCGGGTCCGAGGGGGTGGAGATCGCCCCGCCGGCGGACCTGACGGAGTTTGACCGGGTGGAGGCCAACGACTTCTACGCCTACCGGGGCCAGGGCCAGTACAAGCTGGTCCTCTCCCCGGGGGACTTCCTGGTGGTGTTCCCCAACGACGCCCACCGGATCAAGATGCAGGTCAGCGGCCCGGAGACGGTGACCAAGGCCGTCTTCAAAGTGAGAATAAAAGAAAGCGAGTGAGAGTAAGAGTGAAGGATATTGCCAAGTATCAGGGGATCATCCCCGCGTTTTACGCCTGCTATGACAAGGACGGGCAGGTCAGCGCCCCGGCGGTCCAGGCCCTGGCCAAGTACCTGCTGGACAAGGGGGTCAAAGGCCTGTATGTGGGCGGCTCCTCCGGCGAGTGCATCTACCAGAGCGTGGCGGAGCGGAAGCAGACCCTGGAGAGCGTGATGGAGGTGGTCAAGGGCAAGCTGACCGTTATCGCCCACGTGGCCTGCAACAACACCGCCGACAGCCGGGAGCTGGCCGCCCACGCGGAGAGCCTGGGCGTGGACGCTGTCGCCGCCATTCCGCCCATCTACTTCCACCTGCCCCCCAGCGCCATTGCCAAGTACTGGAACGACATCTCCGACGCCGCCCCCAACACGGACTTCATCATCTACAACATCCCTCAGCTGGCCGGCGTGGCCCTGACCGTGCCCCTGCTCCAGGAGATGCTGAAAAATCCCCGGGTGGTGGGGGTGAAGAACTCCTCCATGCCTGTCCAGGACATCCAGATGTGGCGGGACGAGGGGGCCGTTGTGTTCAACGGGCCTGACGAGCAGCTCCTCTCTGGTCTGGCCGCCGGCGCGGCGGGCGGCATCGGCGGGACCTACGCCGCCATGCCGGAGCTGTACATGGAGATCGTCAAGTGCTTCCAGACCGGCCAGCTGGAGAAGGGCCGGGAGATCCAGAACGAGTGCTGCCGCATTATCTACAAGATGTGCTCCGCCCAGGGCAACATGTACGCGGTCATCAAGGAGATCATCCGCCTCCAGGGCGGTCCCGACGTGGGCGGCGTGCGCGCACCCCTGCTGAACCTGATGGAGAGCGACCGGGCCGTAACCGCCCAGGCCGCCCAGATGATCGCGGACGCCATTGCCAAGTACTGCTGAGTCCCTCTTTTTCTCCAAAAAAAGCAAAAGAGGCGTTTTTGTAAAGAATAAAGCGTACAGAGAGCGCTTTAGCGGCTGATTCCTGGGGCCGCCGGCAGTCTGAGAGCAGCTGCCGGCGGTCCGCTGGATTGGCTGCATGCCTCAGTTTTTCTTCTTGACGCGTTTTCTCTGTGAACAGAGAAACGTATGATGACCGCCCCAGCTGCGCAGACTAGGGCGTGTTGACAATTTTCAAACATGCCCTATGTGGAACAGAGAGAGAGCCTGTCGGTAAATTTAAGAAATCCTTAAAAGAATCCTGTTGCGCGCCGGGGATGCCCGTGGTAAAATCCTTAATTGGAATCCGCGCTGCGGACCCGACTTAACAAGGAGGATACCCACCATGAAACACAATATTCTCAGTAAGATTCTGGCGCTGGCGCTGGTCTGCGTGATGGCGGCCGGCTCCGCGCCTGCGGCTTTTGCCTCGGATGCTGAGCTCACCCGGGCCGAAGCCGCAGACATGCTCGTCTCCGCCGGAGATGACTACGGCTCCTCCCGGGAGCCGGTCCTCCAGGGCGGCCGGGAGGACGAGGCCGTCACCCGGATCGAGGTCCTGGCCATGCTCCAGCGGGCCTTCGGCGAGCTGGCCGCCCCCAAGGGGGACAGCGCCCGCTGGGCTGTGGACGCCTCCGCCTTTGACGACGTGCCCAACTGGGCCAAGACCCAGCTGAAAAATGTTCTGGACGCGGGCGTCGCCGCTCCCAATGCTGAGGGGAACCTGGGTCCCAAGGATACGGTGAGCCGTCAGGAGCTGGAAAATCTGATCGGCCACGTCTACGCCCTGGAGGGCTCCAATCTGAAGGATGACTTCTACGCCAGCGTGAACAAGGAGTGGCTGGAGAGCACCCAGATCCCTGCCGGCAGGGCCATGACCGGCACCCTCTACGAGGTCATGGACGCCACAGACGAGCAGCTGGACAAGCTCATCAAGGATATCGTCGCCAGCAATCCGGCGGCCGGCTCCCCGGAGCAGAAGATCAAGACCCTCTATGAGAACTTTCTGGACTGGGACGCCCGGAACGAGGCGGGCATCACCCCCATCCAGCCCTACCTGGACATGGTTGACGGCGCGGAGGATCTGGACGCCCTGATGGAGGTCAGCAATCAGCTGGCCGCAGAGACCGGCGTCTGTCTCCTCTACTTTGCCCCCACCCAGAGCGTGGAGGACAGCGCGGAGAAGGTGCTGCTCTTCGGGGCCTTGGGCTCCAGCCTCACCAAGGAGTTCTACGCCATGGCGGGCGTGGAGGATGTCTTTGCTGTATATGTGGACACCCTCTTCCAGCTGGGCGGCGCCTCTGAGGAGGAGGCCGCAGCCATGACCGAGACCTACGTGGCCATGGACAAGGCCCTGGCGGAGAGCCGCATGTCCCAGGAGGAGCAGGCCGAAATCTCCAAGATTTTCAACACCATGACCGCCAAGGAGCTGGCGGAGCTGTTCCCCAACGTGGATCTGGACGCCATTCTTGCCGCCCAGGGCTTCCACAGCAAAGACAGCTATCTGGTCATGGACAAGGGTCTGCTGGAGAAGAGCGCGGAATACCTCACTGAGGAGCACCTGGAGGAGCTGAAGCTCTATCTGCGGCTGATGTTCCTCTCCGAGTTTGGAAAGACCCTGAATCGTGAGTTCACAACGGCCTCCGAGGCCTACAACGCCGCCCTCATGGGCGTGGAGGGCACTCTCAGCGATGAGGAGCAGGCCTCCAACGCGGTGCAGCTCCGTCTGCCCGACTACCTGGGCCGGGCCTATGTGGAGGAGTACTTCTCCAGCGAGGCCAAGGCGGACGTGGAGGAGATGATCCAGGAGATGCTGGAGGTCTACGCCCAGCGGATCGAGAACCTGACCTGGATGAGCGAGGCCACCAAGGCCAAGGCCATTGAGAAGCTGGAGGCCATCACGGTGAACGTGGGCTACCCCGACCAGTGGGACGATCTCTACGACGATGTGGAGTTCCGCTCCGTGGAGGAGGGCGGCAGCTACTTTGAGAACGTCCTCGCCATGGGCAAGGCCGCTATGGCCGAGCTGGCGGCGGAGCAGGACGAGCCGGTGGAGCGGAACAAATGGCTCATGAGCGCCTACACGGTCAACGCCTACTACTCCCCCCAGAACAACTCCATCAACTTCCCCGCCGGCATCCTCCAGGCCCCCCTCTACGATGTGGAGGCGGACCGCACGGAGAATCTGGGCGGCATCGGCTACGTGATCGCCCACGAGATCACCCATGCCTTTGACAACAACGGCGCCACCTTTGACGCCCAGGGCAACCAGAGCAGCTGGTGGACCGAGGAGGATTACGCGGCCTTCCAGGCGCTGTGCCAGCAGGTCATCGACTTCTACGACGGCGTGGAGGTGGTTCCCGGTATCGCCTGCAACGGTGCGCTGACCATCAGCGAGAACGTGGCGGACCTGGGGGCCCTGGCCTGCATCACCGATATCGAGAGCCAGGAGGAGGAGCCCGACTACCAGACCCTCTACCGCACTGCCGCCCGCACCTGGCGCGGCACCGGCAGCCGGGAGATGCGCTCCTATTCGGCCCTGATGGATGTACACGCCCCCGACAAGCTCCGGGGGAACCGGGCCCTCCAGAGCCTGGATACGTTCTACGAGGCCTTTGACATCCAGCCCGGGGACGGCATGTACCTGCCCCAGGAGGCTCGGGTGCAGATCTGGTAAGAAATTCCATCAACGAATCCATTATAACCACAGGCGGCCCCGCCCTCCGGGGGCGCCTGAGAGAGCAAAAGGAGGAAATATGCTATGAGAATTTACATCACCGAGGACTATCAGGCCATGAGCCGCAAGGCGGCCCACATCATCGCCGCCCAGGTGAACCTGAACCCCACCTGCGTGCTGGGTCTGGCCACGGGCTCCACGCCCATCGGCATGTACAAGCAGCTCATCGAGTGGTACAAGGCCGGGGATCTGGACTTCTCCCAGGTGAAGAGCGTGAACCTGGATGAGTACGCCGGTCTCGCGCCCACTCACGACCAGAGCTACCGCTACTTCATGCAGACCAACCTCTTTGACCACGTCAACATTGATTCCGCCAACACCAACGTGCCCAACGGTCTGGCGGCGGATCCGGCGGCGGAGTGCCAGCGTTACGAGCAGGTGATCCGGGACCTGGGCGGCATTGACGTGCAGGTGCTGGGCATGGGCCACAACGGCCACATCGGCTTCAACGAGCCTGCGGACGCCTTTGAGCTGGACACCCATGTGGTGGACCTCCAGGAGAGCACCATCAACGCTAACGCCCGCTTCTTCGCCTCCCGGGACGACGTGCCCCGTCAGGCCATGACCATGGGCATCAAGTCCATCATGCAGGCCCGCCAGATCCTGGTGGTGGTCAGCGGCGAGGACAAGGCGGACATTGTGAAGGCCGCCTTCACCGGCCCTGTCACCCCCCATGTTCCCGCCTCCATCCTCCAGATGCACCCCAATGTTGTCCTGGTGGGCGACAAGGCGGCCATGAGCAAGCTGTAATTGACTTCTTTCTCTTTCGAAGCAAAAAGAATTGTTCCTTTTTCTTGAAAGAAAAAGGAACCGAAAAAGAACTTTAGCGGTTAGCAACTGACTGCCGGCAGTCTATCGGTTCTGTTTCGATAGACTGCCGGCAGTCCGCATGACACCCTCTAAAGTTTTTTCTTTTGTTCACAAAAGAAAAGAAGAAAAAAATCTCACCTCTTGCCCTCGGCAAAGGAGGCGGCCTCCCGGACCCAGTCCATAAGCTCATCGTCGATCTCCGCCGGAGAGGCGATGAGCAGGTGGTGGGTCCAGCGGCCGGGGTAGGGCTCCGATACCTTGTCCACCCGGGGGGAGTCCAGGCGGCGGTGCAGGCCCAGGGTCACGGTGATGTAGTCCTCCGGCCGGTCCTTGGCCCGCCGGGCAGGGAGGAAGGAGACGCAGCCGAACTGGCGGCGGTTGGCGAAGGTGATCTGGGTCTTCTGTACCTTCACCGTCACATCGTCCAGCTCCGAGAGAATGCGCCCCTCCAGGGCCTCGTACAGGGGCAGCGCCCCGGGGCGCTTGTCAAAAAAGAACAGAATATCCGGTCCCATGGCTTTCTCCTACTGCTCCGCCATCATGTCCATCATGAGATCCAGGTACTCCCCGTTCCGGTACACCCGGATGGGCACCTGATCCCCCACAGAGAGGTCCCGGCGGATGGCGAGGATCTGCTCTGTGCTGGTGACCCGCTGGTTGTTGAAGGCCACCACGTAGTCTCCCTCCCGCAGGCCGGCCAGATCTCCGGTGAGCCCCTCAAACACCTCCTCCACCCGGAGGGCGCTGGCGCCATCGGGCAGGGTTTCGGGGATGCGGGAGATGCTCACCCCCAGAACAGGCTGCGGCTGGAGCTTGCCGAAGGCAATGAGCTCATTGACCCAGCGCAGGGCCAGACTGGAGGGCACGGCGAAGCCCAGGCCCTCGATGGTGTCGTACTCGCTCATCATCTTGATGGTGTTCACCCCCACCACCTGACCGTACTGGTTGATAAGGGGGCCGCCGGAGTTGCCGGAGTTGAGGGCGGCGGTGGTCTGGATGAGGGTCATGGTCACCCCGTCCACGTCCACATCCCGGTTGATGGCGGAGACAATGCCGCTGGTCAGGGTGTTGCGCAGCTCCACCCCCAGGGGATTGCCGATGGCATAGGCCGGGTCCCCCACCTGGAGGTCGTCGCTGACCCCGAATTGGGCCGCAGGCAGGTCCTTTCCGCTGACCTTCAGCACCGCCAGATCCACGTCCTCGTCGCAGCCCACCAGACGGGCGTCATAGCTGGTGTCCACGCCGTAGCTGTCCGTAATCAACACCGTACAGGCGCTGCACCCCTCAATGACATGGCTGTTGGTGAGCACGTAGCCGTCCTCGCTGAAGATGATGCCCGTACCCACGCTCCGGTAGTTCCCCTGGTGACCCAGCACGGTCACCGTGGAGGGGGTGACCTGCTCGTAGATCTCCGACGGGCTCAGCGCCGGCAGGTCTCCGGCGGGGACCAGACTGAGCCGGTAGGGGCCGCCGGTGGGATAGCGGCGGATCGTGGTCTCCTTTTTCGTCGTCTCCTGGTCAAAGTAGTAGTAGTCCCCCTCCGGGGGGCCGTAGCGGTAGTCGTCCGGCTCCTGGCTTTCCTCGGGGAGGGCCCAGCCGTACTGGCTCACATACCAGATCCCCGTGCCCAGGCATACCAGGGCCACCAGCAGGGACACGCCCACAAAGAGGCGCACCCCCCACCGGCCCTTTCTCTCTCTCTCCGGCGGGCTCTCCCTCCGGGGCGGGGCCTGCTCCCCCTGAAAGGGATCCCGCATACAGGGCGGCAGTTCCCGCTCATAGCGCAGGATCACCGGCTGGGCCAGATTTTCCTGCTGGCGGTAGGTGAGCACCACCTCCAGGTCCTCCCGGCGAGTCAGATTGTCACACACTCTTTGTCCCCCCTTTTTCTTCGGCCAGCTGGACGGTAAAGGAGAAGGTGGTCACCCCGTCCTGGCTGGCGGCGGTGATCTTCTCCCGGTGCTGCTCCAGAATGGTGCGCACGATATACAGTCCCAGGCCCACCCCGTCCTTGTCCTCGCTGCGGGACTTGTCGGACTTGTGGAACCGCTCGAACAGCAGCGGAAGCTCCTCCGGCGGAATGGTCTGCCCGGTGTTGCGCACCGTAACCAGGGCCTTTTCCCCCCGCTTCTCCAGGCCCAGGAAGAGGGTGCTGCCCTGGACGGCGAACTTGGCCGCGTTCTCCAGGAGGTTGTAGACCACCTGGGTGAGCAGATCGTTGTCCCCCAGCACGATCACCGGATCCTCGGGAATCTCCACGTCCACGTCCAGCCCTCGGGCGGTGATCTTTTTCTCCATGCTCACCAGCACCCGCCGCATGGACTCGGAGAGGTCGAAGGCCGTCTTCTGCTTGATGAGGTCCAGGCTCTGGAGCTGGCTCACGTCCAGCATCCGCCGCACCAGACGGCTCAGCCGCCGGCTCTCGGCGGAGATGATGGAGAGGTACTGCCGCTCCTCCTCCGGGGAGATGACTCCGTCCAGGATGCCGTCGGCGTAGCCGGCAATGGTGGTCATGGGGGTCTTCAGCTCGTGGGAGATGTTGGCGATAAACTCCCTGCGCTGCTGCTCGGTCTTTTGCAGGGAGTCCGCCATGGCGTTGAAGGCGTCGATGAGCTCGCCGGTCTCGTCGTCCCGGCCCGTGTTGTGGACCCGGGCGTCAAAGTTGCCGTCCGCGAAGCGCCGGGCCGCGGCGGCCATATCCCGGATGGGCTTGGTCTGCTGCATGGCGGTGGTGGCGGAGGCCACAAAGGCGATGAGGAGCACGGTGATGGCGGTCATGCCGAAGATGCCCATGAAAGCGCCCCACATCTCCGTCATGGCGTTGGGCTCGGCCATGGCCATGATGGGACCCACCACGGAGCCGCTCTCGGCCTTGCGGGCGGGAAGGGCCACCACGAAGCGGGGCTTCTCGTAGATGCCCAGGTCCGTGACCCCGGCGTAGACCTCCCCGCGGACCAGACGGCCGTTGATCTCCTCCGGCAGGGGGAGCTCCAGGGTCTCCAGGGTCTGATCTGTGGTGATGAACTGATTCAGGCCGGGGAGGATGATGATGAAGTCGGTGCCGCTCATCTTCTCGGCCACGGTGAGGATGTCCTTCATCTCCCGGCGGGTCTGGTCCCAGGAGTGGAGGAGGGAGGGATCGTCATAGGCAGTCACCGCCAGCTGCGCAATGGCCTCCACCTTGTCCTCCAGCTCGCCCCGCTTCTCACTCATGATATAGCTGTATGTGAGGGCGAAGAAGGAGGCCCCCAGCAGCACCAGGGTCAGGGCCACCATGCCCACGGTGACCGTAAAGGTGCGCCAATAGATGCCTTTGAATCTGCTCATCGCGGTTCCTTTCTGATCGGATGGCTGCCTGCCGGCGGCCCCGGGGGATGCGGCGCTTTTGGGCGGAGCGCCTATTTTCCCGCCACCTCGAATTTATACCCCACGCCCCAGACGGTTTTCAGGGCCCACTGGGGGGACACGTTCTCCACCTTCTCCCGCAGCCGCTTGATATGAACATCCACGGTGCGGCTGTCGCCGAAGTAGTCAAACCCCCAGACCTCGTCCAGGAGCTGATTTCTGGTGTACACCCGGTTGGGGGTGGAGGCCAGATGGTAGAGCAGCTCCAGCTCCTTGGGGGGCGTGTCCACCTTCTTCCCGTCCACGGTGAGCTCATAGGAGTCCAGGTTGATCTCCAGCTTGTCAAACACCAGCCGCTTGCGGGTGTCCTCGGGGATCTCCGTGCGCCGCAGCACGGCGTTGATGCGGGCAATGAGCTCCTTCATCTCAAAGGGCTTGACAATGTAGTCGTCCGCCCCCATCTCCAGGCCCTGGATGCGGTCAAAGACCTCGCTCTTGGCGGTAATCATGATAATCGGGGTCCGGCTGGTCTCCCGGATCTTGCCGCACACGGCCCAGCCGTCCATCACCGGCAGCATCAAATCCAGCAGCACCATGTCCGGCTGCATGGCCCGGAAGGCCTCCACCGCGCTGCCGCCGTCAAAGACGGCCTGGATCTCAAAGCCCTCCTTCTCCAGATACATCCGGATCAGATCGGAGATATTGTGGTCGTCCTCCACCACGAGAATCTTTCTTGCCATAGGCTTCCTCCCGCCCCGCAGCGGCAGCATACGGGGACTTCAATGTGGTAATCACCCCAATTATACCCCAAAAGGGGAATTATACTTGAACTTTCTGTAAATTAGGCGGTCAGCCGCCAGGCGCTGAGCCGGTAGCCCCCGGCGTCCAGATCCTCCAGAAGGGCCTCCAGGCCCCCCAGGCCGCTCCCATCGCCCCCCAGGCCCACCGCCACGTCCTCCCGGTACCGGCTGATGGACCGCAGAAGGGCGGCGGCCTGACCGGCCCGGTCCAGGTCCCCGGAGGCGGCGATCTGGGCCGTCACCCGGACACAGCCCAGCTGGGAGAGGAGATCCTCCGCCTCGTCCCCGCACCACACCAGCTCCAGCCAGGAGCAGGCGGCCTGCCACAGGAGCTCCCGGGCCCGGATGATCTCCTCCTCCATCTCCGCCTCCGTCTCCCCCAGGGTCTGGAGGGCCACGCCGTGGCCCCCGGCCACCAGGGCCCGGACCAGATCCGCCTGCTCCATCTCCTGGGCCGTGAGCAGGAAGGTGGCCTGCCGGTCCCCCAGGCGGTCCAGAAGCGCCAATGTCTCCTCCGGGGACTGGCTGTCGATGATGAGATAGATCTTCTGGCCCTCCGCCGCCAGGGGGGGATCCTCGGTCTGGGACGGTCCGCCGCCGGGTCCCTCCTCGGCGGCGGTGACCGCCCGCTCATACTCGCTGTAGCGGGTCCGCATCTGGCTGGCCGCGTCCACGAACTCCCGGTCCGTCAGCACGGCGCTGGCGCTGGTGACCCGGATAAGGGGCACGATATCCGTCTCCGTCTTGCTCCAGCGCAGGCCGAAGCGGCTGCACACCAGGGGCAGGGGGAAGAAGATCACGCCGCCCCGCTCGATGGCGTAGCCGTTGTAGGAGTTGCCGTAGCGGTCCGTGGTGGTCTGGGCTTCCAGGTCAAAGCGGAGGTCGATCTTGGCGTTGTAGAGCATGGCCTGATTGGCGTTGTAGATGCGGGCGTAGTTCACCCCCAGGTCTGTGCCCTCGAAGAGGCGGCTGGACACGTACCACACCCCGCCGTAGAGAAAGGGCATGGTCTCGCTGTTCAGCTCCAGCAGCTGCTCGTTGACTGCGGTAAAATAGACCCCTGAGAGCACCGCGCGTCCCTCTTGGGGCCCCAGCCCCAGGGCCAGGAGCAGAACCAGGAACCAGGCCGCCAAGCGGCGTTTCCAGCGCTTCATACCGTCCCTCCAGAAAAATCAGAAGTAAGAACCCGCACGCACAAGGGCCGTCCCGGCGGGAGACAGCCCCGCCGGCATCCCCCGGTGTGCATACAGATTCTGAGAAAAAAGTCTTTCCCGCAGTGTATCACAAGATGCTGTTTGTCAAGGGGGCTTTCACCCAAAAGATGAAATCCCCCGACAAACCGGAAACCGTCTGCTTTTTCCTGTGCCAAAATCAAGGAAGCTCAGGATTGGCGGTATTTTGCCGCCATTTCTTGACAGCTCTCTGCAAAAAGTGACTGGGCAGCTGTCTGCACCGTCTCAACAGGGATTTCAACCAGTCTGCCGCGGTCTCTTTTTTGACGTATCTCAAATTCTCTTACAATGCGTTCAGCGGACAGTCCATGCCCGTTGTCTGCTCTTGTTGTGTCGGCCTGACCCAAGAAACGCTCCAGCATCCTCCGTTCTCGGGAATAAATCAGCTCCACCAGCTTGGCCCGGTATTCCAGCTCCTCGTTTGTAATGCCCTTATAATGGGCCTGGTCCATGGCATGCTGGGCCTCGTGCTTCAGGAGGGACACTTGGAAATTCTCTGATTCCAGATCATAGGCAGTTCTGACACAGTGAATCAAACCGTCGCCGTTGGACCATCCGCCGGTACCTGTTTCACCGAAGGAAATGTAGTCCAGCCAGCTTTTCATGATGAACCCGTCCAGAAATTTAACAGCATAGTCCTGCGTGCCTTCCGGCAGCTCCACCTTGTAGCGCCTCAGTTCCTCGTCCTTCCATATATAGGGACCGTAATACCCGCTGGTTCGTCCCATCAGGGCGTGGAAGGACTTCTGACGGAACGCGTCCCCGGCCATTTCCTCCAATTTGTCCAGCGAAAAATCGGACACAGTCTGGAACAGTTCTGCCAGCCGTTCCCGCAGCCGCTGGGCGGCCTCCTCAGCAGAGAGCTCCAGATAAAAGACATCCCGGTAATACTTCTGATAGACCAGGAGAATCTCGTTCAGGTCCGCATCTGCATCATAAGTCAGGTAGTGCTCTTTTTGAAACAAAGCCACGCCCTTTTCATAGAGCGCCGCCGTCTCCGGGAACTGCTCCCAATACGTCATTGCTGCCCGAAGGTTCCCCTTTACCAGCATCCCGCGCAGGGTATCCTTCTCAAATTTCTCCATAGCACAAATTCTCCAAATCCGCATTTGCCATGAGCCAAGTATACCATCAATACGGAGGACATTCAACCCTCATTTGCGGGGCAGGCATTGCTCACCCCTACAGGAGGCCACGTTTTTGAGAGGATGGATTTCCCCCGGGATTTCCTCGGCTCAGCCGTCCCCCTCCGTCCCCTCCGCCAGGGCAAAAAACTCCTCCCGGGTGTACAGCACGTTCACCGCCTCCAGCAGGGCGTTGGTGCTCATACGCTGCGGCAGCCTGAGCCGACGCAGAAGAGCCTCCCGCTTTGCGCCGCTGTTGGGCGCGCCGGTAAGGCCCAGCTGGTAGAAGTCCGCCTTGGTGACGCCCCGGCGCTCCGCCGCCGGGCCGGCCTCCTCCTCGAAGGTGGCCCCCGCCTGCTCCAGGGCCTGGAGCAGCACTGCGGGGCCCATGCCCTCCACCCCCAGCTTTCCCTCCCGGCCCGGGGCGGACTTCCGCCGCTCCTTGCCGTACACGTCGGGGATGTAGGCCTGCTTGAGCCGGTCTTTGGGGATGGCCCCCTTGAGGAAATTCCGGATGACGAATCCCGCCCCGTCGCTGTCTGTGAGCAGGATCAGGCCCCGCTCCTCCGCCAGCCGCCGCAGAAGGGCCAGCCGCTCCCTGTCGTTGAAGACGCCGAATCCCCGGGTCTCCACCACGGTGGCGTCCACCACCTGCCGCAGGGCGTTCTTGTCGTACCGGCCCTCCACCACGATCACCTCACGGACCCGCCGCATGTCTACTCCTCCTTGCTGTGCAGTTCTCACCATCAGTCCACAGCTGTCTTGGCCAGCTCCATGAGCAGCAGCTTCAGCTCTCCGGCTCCGTCCGCGCCGCTCACGCTCTTGATCCGCAGATCCGTCTCGCAGCACCGCCGCACCGCCCGGGCGCACCAGGCCCGGCTCACCCGGCGGGCGTTGTCCAGCAGGAGCTTGGCCGGATAGTCCGAGCGCATGTTCCACTGCTCCATGAGCCAGTACCGATCCCTGCCGGTATCCAGGGCGATCCGGGCGCTGTGGAGGCGGCGCAGCTCCCCGCCCATGAGGCTCAGGAGCATGAAGGGCTCCTGCTGCAAGGTAAGCAGCTGTCCCAGCAGCTCCGCCGCCCGGTCAAACTCCCCCTTGGACACCGCCCGGGTCATGTCGTACACCTGGGCCTCCACCACCGGCGAGGCCACCGCGTCGATGTCCTTCACAGTGATCCGCTCCCCCTGGGCGTAGGCGGCGATTTTGGCGATCTCCGGGATCAGCTGGTTCATGAGGGAGCCGCAGGTGAAGAGCAGGTGCTCCGCCGTGGGAACGTCAATGGTGTGGCCTGTGGCCTTCAGGCGGCGGGCCACCCAGCCCATCAGCTGGTTCTGGTTCAAGGGCTGGAATTTCACCTCCCGCACATGCCCGGAGAGGGCCGCGTACAGCTTTTTATAGGTCTTGTTGGGCTTGTACTCCAGAAGGTCGTACACCAGCACCAGACAGCAGTAGGGGGGCAGGTCCTCCAGCAGGGCGATGAGCCCTTTGCGCTGCTCCTCCGGCAGCTTGTACACGTCGTAGTCCACCACCTGCACCATGGTCCGCTCCGCCATCATGGGCATGGCCTCCACGGCCTCCGTCAGAGCCTGGACCGTCAGGCCCTTGCCCTCCAGCTTATGGAAGTTAAAGGCCTCGAACCCCTCCGGCACCAGCTGGCGGCGGATCTCCGACAGGCAGAACTCCCGCAGGTAGCTCTCCTCGCCGTAGAAGAGGTAGGCCGGGGCCAGGGTCCCCGCCGCCATGTCGGCGCGGAGCTGGGTATAGGCCGCGCCCTCGTTCTGACTGCTCTTTTTCACCGCCATGGCCTTATCCCTCCGTCCTTGACGCCACCGTGTGGTTGGCGTAGGTGCTCCAGGTGGGCTCGTAGTCCGCCGTGGCCTGATTGCCCCACAGGTCCCAGCCTGGCCGGCTGCCCCGGGCGAAGAGCTCCAGAAAGGGGGCGGGGGAGCACCGCTCGATAAGGCCGATGAACTCGTCCGGCTTCCGGGAGTGCTCCCGCTTGATGGCCCGGATGAGATTCACCTGGCTCCGCCCCGGGTCCAGGGTCCGGTTCTTCTCCCCCCGTATGCCGAAGAGGAGGATCTCTGTCACATTCCGGAAGTAGAACCCCACCCCCCGGCCGTCGGGCATGCCGTCCTTGCGGACCTTCTCCCAGATGATGTTGGTCTTGTACTCGAATCCCCAGGCCTCCATCACCTCCAGGCCCTGGGGCAGCAGGGCGTTGGGCACCCAGAGGTAGAGGTGGCTCTTCTCGTCCGCCGCCTCGGCCACGGGCAGACGGCAGATCTCCGGCACGGTCATGGTGCTGTAGCGGCTCAGCCGCTTGTGCTCCGGGGCCACCTTGCCGGTCCGGTTCTGGAACTGCCAGGGCGGGTCCGCGTAGATGGTCCTGTACCGCTTTCCCGCCGTAAAGGCCCGGAAATCCGCAATGGTCCGCTCCAGCTCGGTCATCTTTGTGTTCTCCATAGCTTAATACCCTTCTATGCAAGGCTTTCTGATCCCCACGGCCAGAATGGGGCAGCCCCCGTTCCGCCTGGACTTCAGCCGGTACTCCAGCTTCCCCATCCAAGTGGTACTGGCCCCGTACTTGGCCATGAGGGGCTTGCCCGTCCGGTCCGTCACCTCCCGGAACACGTCGTTGAGCTCCTGGGACCGGGTCACGATGACCCCCACCTCGATGATGCCGCAGTCAAAATAGGTCCGCATGGCCAGCAGGTCCCGGTCAAAGGTCTGGTCCTTGCTGTTCCACTCCAGGTCAAAGGCCACCCTGCCCTTGATAAAGTCGATGTTGTGCCCGTCAATGTAGCCCTCAATGACCATCCGCTCGCAGGGGTCCTGGGCGAACCGCCCCCGCTGGCTGGCCCGCCGGGGGTACATGTTCACCACCAGATCCCCGGTGATCCGGATCTCCCGCCAGCCCAGGGGGTAGAGCACGTCGTCAAATTTCTTGGGAATGGCGGTCTCGTTGCCCCCGGCGGCCCGGAGATCATCCAGGGAGATGGCGAACCGCTCCAGGGCGTTCTGGAGCTCGTCCCACTCCCCGGGAAAGGCCTCCCCCAGAATCTCCAGGGCGTGGCCGTAGCTGTAAAACTCGAATTTCTCCAGGAGATTCTCCCGGACATATGCCGTCACTCTGTCTCCCCCTTCCTGTGGACCCGGATGAGAATATTTCCCTGCCGGTCCGTGCGGTACAGGTCCATGCCCGCGCCGGCCATGCGGCCCATGGCCTCCTCCGTGGGGTGGCCGAAGGCGTTGGGCCCTACGCTGATGACGCCCACCTCCGGCCGGGTCCCCTCCAGCAGAGCCTGAGAGGTAGCGTACTTGCTGCCGTGGTGCCCCGCCAGCAGGACCTCGATGTCCGGCAGGGGGTAGGTCTCCAGGAGGACCGCCTCGGTGGCGCTGTCCATGTCCCCGGTGATGAGCAGGTCAAATTCCCCCAGGGAGCACAAAACCGTGAGCCCCTCCTCGTTGGTCTCTCCGGCGGCCACCGGCGGATACAGGGTCAGCGTCCCCGGGCCCAGGTCCGTCCGGCTTGGCTCCTCCACATATTCCACCGCCACGCCCCGTTCCCGGGCCAGCGCCAGCAGGTCCCCGGCATCCTCCTCCGGGTCTGTCCGGGGCAGCAGGAGCCGCTCTGCGGGGATCTGCTCCAGCAGGGAGGGGATGCCCCCGGCGTGGTCCTTATGGCAGTGGGTCAGGACCACCGCGTCCAGGGCGGTCCAGCCGTAGGTCTCCATGGCCGCGGCCACTGCGTCTCCGGCCCGCTCCGGGCTGCTGAGACTGCCGCAGTCCACCAGGACCGTGCGCTCTCCGGCGTGGAGCAGCGCCGCCGCGCCCTGGCCCACGTCCACCACCACCGCCGTGAGGGCGTCGTTTTTCACCGTCATCCGGGGCAGGGCCCGGGCTGCCTCCAGGCTCGCCAGGGCCAGCAGGGCGGCCAGGACATATCCCCGCCCTCCGGGCCGTCCCAGCAGGCACACGCCCAGCAGTCCGTAGACCAGCGCCAGCCACATGGCCGCCGCCGGCGTGCTGAACCGGACGCTGTGTCCGGGGATCCGGCATAGGAGCTCCGCCGTCCACAGCACGTACCGGGCCAGAGCCGCCGGCAGGACCGCCAGCGGCGCGGCGGCCGGCAGAAATGCGCACAGGGCTGTGACTATTAAACCCAGGGCGAAGAGCGCCGGGGCCATCCACAGCACCAGGAGGCTGGACAGGGGAGAGACCAGGGACAGGGTCCCGAAGTAGGCCGCGCTCAGGGGCGCGGTGAACAGGGACACCCCGGCGCTGGCAGCCAGGGTTGCCCGGACAAACCGCCGGAGCCCTCCCGGCCGGCTCCCCATGGCCCGGTAGATCCGGGGCGACAGGGTCAGCAGCCCCGCCACAGCGGCAAAGGAGAGCTGGAAGCTCACCGAGGCGATGGCAAAGGGGTTCCCAAGGAGGATCACCAGGGCGGCGGCGGACAGGGAGGTGGGGGCGTCCGCCTCCCGGCCCACCAGCGGGGCCAGCAGGGCCAGCCCCACCATCACGCAGGAGCGGACCACCGACGGGGTGGCTCCGGCCATGAGCATGTACACCAGCAGCGCCGGGTATCCCACCAGGGCCGTGAGCCGCTGGCGGCGGAGGGTCAGAATACCCAGCAGGGCGATGAGGAAACCGCAGTGGAGGCCGGACACGGCGGGCAGGGGCATGAGCCCCGCCTCCGAGAGCCGCCGCTGGCTCAGGCTGTCCAGTCCGTCCCGCTCCCCGGTGAGCATGGCCAGGAGAAGGCCCCGCTCCGGCTGCCCATAGATCTCCCCGGCGGCCCTCCGCAGTCCCCGGGCCATCCGCTGGGGCAGGTACCGGAGTCCTCCGCCGGGCTCCGCCTCCAGCTCGCCCCGGCCGTACAGGCGCAGAAAGACGCCCCGGGAGGTGAAATAGGCGCTCTCCTCTCCGCCCAGAACCTGGGCGCTTTGATATTTCACATCGGCGGCGGCCCGGTCCCCCGGCTCCAGATCCAGCAGCTCCCGGCCGCCGTAGTACACCGCCCGGCCCAAAAGGCCCTGGACCCGGACCTGACAGCGGGCGCCGAAGTCCGTCTCCTCCGGGTACCCGGTCAGCTCCATCACCGCTCTCCCCTCCGTGCCCGCCAGCTGCCGGGCGGGAGCCTGGACCAGGGCGGCGTAGCCGGTGAACCAGAGAAGCCCCGCCGCCAGCCCGGCGGCCCCGATGCGCACCCTCGCCGATGGGGTCAGCCCCACCAGCAGAGCGGCCAGCGCCGCCCACAGCCGCCAGGACTCCGGCAGCAGGTAGCAGCACAGGGCGCATCCGGCGGCGAAGGGCAGGGCAAACACCGTCAATCTCCGCATGGCGGCTATTTGGTGGGATCCATCCGGTCCGTGCGGCCAAGGATGTAGTCGGTGCTGGTGTGGTAGAGGTCCGCCAGACGGATGAGGGCCCAGACGGGGATCTCCCGGATGCCCCGCTCATACCGCCCGTAGACCTCCTTATTCATGCACAGGTATTCCGCCACGTCCTTCTGGTGAAGATCGTGGTCATATCGCAAATCAGCTATGCGCGGGAATTTCATGGGCGTCACCTCTGTAAAAATCCTACCATTCGGTAGTCTTTCGCAGGGCATAACCTATCATTCGGTTGGCCATGCAGGCATTTTGCCGCAGGGGTATGATATCTGTTTTACAGGGTATCATTTTACCGGGAAAAAGTCAAATCCAACAAAACGGTTTTCCCCTCCAGGCTCTCCGCGCCCCATATCCTCCCAAAAGAAAAATTTTAGGTCAAATTCACCCTAAATATAATAGGTCAAACTGACATACTACTCTCGGTGATTGTATGAGCAGATTAAGGCAGCTGCGAAAAGAGCGCGGCTATACCCAAGTGAAAATGCAGATGCTGACGGGCATTGACCAGAGCGACTACTCCAAGCTGGAGACCGGGAAGCGCTACTTTACCTATGAGCAGCTGCGCCGGGTGGCCCTGGCCCTGGACACCAGCATGGACTATCTGGCGGGGCTCACCGATGAAAAGCGGCCCTATCCCCGCACCTCCGGTCCCGGCAGAAAGGAGCGGCTGTGAACATTCTTCTTGATCTCCTCTTTCCGCCCCGGTGCGCCTTCTGCGGCGCTCTCACAGACCGGCCGGGCGTGTGCCCGGACTGCCAACTGCCCCGCATCCCGCCGGACAAGGTCCTGCGCCCGGTGGGGGAGCGGGGCTACCTCTGCGCGGTGGCCCTCTACTACGACGGGCCCGTGCAGACCGGCGTGCGGGCCCTGAAGTTTGAGGGCAAGTCCTGGCGGACGGAGGTGTTCGCCCAATATATCGTTCAGGCGGCGGCGGAGCACCTCTCCGGCGCCTTTGACGCGGTGACCTATGTCCCCGTCAGCCCCCGGCGGAAATTCGTCCGAGGCTATGACCAGGCCCAGCTCCTGGCCCGGGCGGCGGCAAAAATCTGGGACGTCCGGGCGGAACAGACCCTGCGGAAAATCCGTCACAATCAGGCCCAGTCCTCCTTGACGCGGCCGGAGGACCGGCGGGAGAATGTGAAAAACGCCTACGCCGTACCCCGGCCGGAGCGGGTGGCGGGCCGCCGGTTCCTGCTCATCGACGATGTGTGCACCACCGGCGGCACCCTCTCTGCCTGCGCCGACGCGCTCATGGACGCGGGCGCCGGGTCGGTGGTCTGCGCCGCCCTGGCGGGGGGCCACGGCGCGGATCCTGGAAAATAGCTGAGAATAAAGGGATGACAGCTGTTTTTTTGGGCAAAATTTAAGAAAGAAAGTAGTCTGTTCCGCTTGCAAAAATTGGAACGGCTTAGTATAATGGTTTTTTAGAGTACAAGCAAGGAAATTGCTAAGAATAGAATGGAAAGCTGACGAGGTGGAAAGTATGTGCGCTATTGCGAAGGATATTGGCATTGATCTGGGAACCGCTTCCGTGTTGGTATATGTGAAGGGCAAGGGCATCGTGCTCAACGAGCCCTCCGTCGTGGCCATGGACAAGAATACCGGCAAGCTCCTCAAGGTGGGCGAGGACGCCCGCCAGATGCTGGGCCGCACCCCCGGCAACATCGTGGCCATCCGCCCCCTGCGGGAGGGGGTCATCTCCGACTACGACATGACCGAGCGGATGCTCAAGGAGTTCATCCGCAAGGTGGCCGGATTTATGGTCTTCAAGCCCCGGGTCATCATCTGCGTCCCCTCCGGCATCACGGAGGTGGAGGAGAGAGCCGTGGTGGACGCGGGCATCCAGGCCGGGTGCCGGCGGGTGTACCTCATCGAGGAGCCTGTGGCCGCCGCCATCGGCGCGGGCATCGACATCACCAAGCCCGACGGCCACATGGTGGTGGACATCGGCGGCGGCACCGCCGACATCGCCGTCATC
>OFFE01000896.1_pt1 | contig 23492 bp, 18 predicted proteins | sample 1521371 | NCBI WGS metagenome assembly OFFE01 (sample SAMEA3504131, study PRJEB24116) | mouse gut metagenome | biome: mouse gut; feature: mouse-associated habitat; material: faeces | place: Denmark | collected 2011 | reverse complement strand
TTGCCGAGGAAGCTGCGGCAAAGCGGCGGCTGATGATGAAGCTCCGCATGAACGGCGGTTCCGTCAGTGCCGCAGAGCTTTTGATGGGGCTGCTTTAAGGGGGGGATGACATGAACAATACGATTCAGCCAACTTATGGGACGCAGGCGTATAGCACCCCCACAAAGGCTCGTGAAACGAGACAGACCGGGACACAGACCAACAGCTTTCTCAATATGGCGGCACAGGCCAGTCGAAATAGAATGGACACACTGACAGCCGGCATGAGCGGCCTTATGGGTATGTCGGGCCTGCCTACAAGCCTGATGATGGATTTGTCGGTGCGGGCTACCGGGCAGGTTCAGACGGAAAGCGTAGAAGCAACGAAGGCTCCTTCTCTGGAAACGATGCTGAAAGCCAAATATCCCAACATCCATTACCATGTCTTTGATGCCAGCAGCGGCTATTGGAGAACGCGGAACGACTACCCCCATTACCTGTTGTATCAGGATGGGGACGAAGCAAAGGAAACGCTGGAGAACTGGCAGCCTACGGGGGCCAATCCCTTCTACGGTTCCATTGACGGCAAGTTTACCGCTCCCAAGGAGATTCACGCCCTAAGCAATGTCCCGCCTGGGAGCAAGGCCGTAGTCATTCATCCCAAGGTGCAGGAGCGCATGGAGCAAGACCCGGCCTACGCTCAGGAAATCTATGCAAAGATCGACACCTGGTTTGCTTTTGACGTGGCGCGGAACGAGGCCATTATGCCGGGATGCACAGCCGGTATGTCCCAGGCTGTTGCCATTGGTGAGGATGGGAATATCTGTAATGCCTGTTCCAGCAGTCCCGGCAGGATTACCTACTCCAAGAGCGGCTCTGATGACGAAGAAAGCTGGTGGGATTTGCGTATGGCCCGCCACGCCGAGTTTATGAAGCAGGCGGTGGAGAATCAAATCCAGCGGCAGATGCAAGCCTCCGATCTGCTCTCCGCCAGCGCAGCAAAATCTCAGCTTGCAAGCATGATGAGCGGCGGAAATCTGCAAGCGATCTTCGGTGACGAGATCGCCGGTGTTCCCACCGAAACCGTTCTGGCAATCACGCAGGCCCAGGTTTGGGGCGGCGCGGCAATTTTGTGATTATCCCTCTCAAAATAAAGCGGAAGGACAAGGTTTGGCCTTGTCCTTCCGCTCATATAAGCAAAGTTTTCTTACAAACCAAATGTCCATACCCGCCAACATGAACAGTGCTTATGTTGGCGCTCTGATATGTGATATTTACCACAAGCTGAGAAACAGAACCGAGGTTAAATCCCTGCTCAAAAATATATTGAGACTGCTGCTTATAGTGCTTGAAAAGATAGCAGGCTAAAGCGCAGCTTGATGTGCCGGTAGCGGATTCTTCATCAATCCCATATCGTGGGGCGAAGTTTCTGCATATCGCTGTTGTTCCAGCACTGTTTGTCAAAGCAAATGCGTGGATGCCAACAACATCTTGGTCATAGCACAAACTCGTCATCTTTGAAAAATTCGGATTCAGCTTTTCCAAATGATCTGTGGAATCCACCGGGAGCATAATATCCTTCAGACCTGTTGAAACAATCTGGATGGGCAAAACGGTGTCAATAAATCTGTCCTCCAAGCATCCGGCAAAAATATCCGGCTTTAGTGTTTCAAAATAGGTGGGGCGGTTTTGCTCCATCAAAATCATCCCAGCTTTTTGGATTTGGATATTGAGTGTTCCAGCTTTCGTTTCTATCGTGTAAGCATCTTTTCCTAACTTGCCCAATGTATTGAGAATGGAAAAGGCAGCTATGGTAGCGTGGCCGCACAAAGAGACTTCTTCTGTTGGGGTAAAGTACCTTATTTTGAAATCCGCAAGATTGGATTCCATCAAAAATGCAGTTTCAGAATACCCCAGGTCTTTTGCTATTGCCATCATTTTCGCAGGCGTTAAATCATGGCTGTCCAAAACCACGCCAGCTTTATTCCCACCCTTATTATCCTTGCAAAAGGCACTTATCACATAGACTTCAACCATACTGATTCTCCGCTTAAATAGTCATTTCTGAAAAGGTGTCAGCCATCTGCCCCACAAAGTTCCACTGGCGTTCCATATAGGACTTTAGCTATTGGGTGTCCCGCTGGTAATCTGTGTAGATCATGTCCAGCGTGTCAAAGCGATTCGCTATACCTCATTTTCTTATTCCAGGTTCTATTATATCACAATCTCTTAGCGGCTACAATGCAAAGAATATTCTCACAGTTCAGCTTAGATGAATTATAAAGTGAAGCAAAGGGAAAATTGCATCATTCCAAAGAACAAGTATGAACTATACAATGTGTTTGGGTGATGTAATATGGCAAACGTCAAAGATTGTCCCGGTTTTGAAACTTTTGGAGAGGATGTACGGGCAGGGCGGAAAGCTCAGGGAATGACGCGCAGGGCATTGGCAGAGGAAGTGGGTGTATCGACACGCTATCTTGCCAACATTGAATTGGGCCTGATAATTCCAAGTGTCCCGGTCATACTGCAACTGATACGGATTTGCCATTTGCCGGTGGAACGCTATTTCAATCCTAATCTTGTTCAGGAGAACAGCGAAGTGCGCCGGAGGGTACGCCATAAGATGCAGCTATGCCCGGAGAAATATCTTCCCATTGTAGAAGCCACTTTAGATGGGGCAATCAACATGAAAGAGTAGGGGCCGTTTGATTATAGGATCAGCGGCCTTTACTTGTATGTACCAGCCGCCGATTATGGCGGCTGGTTTTTTAATAGGCTGGTGTCCCTTATGTAAAGAAAGATGTTATGAAAAGAAGCAGAGCAAATTCCACAATAATCCAAGGAATTTGCTCTGCTTTTCTTTACATAAAAGATGACCTAACAACCTCCATGCTGTATGATTATGGTGGAGGTGACCGACATGGTTGATACAAAACATATGGATCTAAATGAGTTGTCCGCAGCAACCAGAGAGAATCTTAGATCTCTGGGTTATGGGGATCGGACGATCTACATGGTAAACAGCATCTGGAGAGATTTAGGCCAGTTCCTTGGAAATAGGAGCAAAGTGCCGTTCCTCCCCATATATGGGTTAGAATATCTGCATGATCGGATTGGATACCCAGAGTGCTTACAACGAGAACTCACACCAGATGAACGCGACTATATCAGAGCAGTTCGGATGCTGACATCATTTCAGGAATCGGGTGAAGTGCCGAAAGCCCTGAAACGAAACAGGAGTGAGTGGTATGAGCCAATCAGGGACATCCGAAATCAATACATCCAGCATTGTGAGGAAACATATAGAACTCGCGCAACACAGCGAAGTAGGATCGCAGCCGCAGATCGTTTTATGAGAATCGTGGTAGTAAACAAACATACCACATGGGAAAATATTTCGGCCAAAACCATTTCTGAATATGCAATGGGGCTGGCAGAATACGCAAAAGCAACTGTAGAGGTGCATTTAAGGGGACTGAGATTTTTCTTGCGTTTTCTCTATGAAAAAGGAATTGTTAAACAGGATCATACGGCCTCAGTTCCTAAAATGTGTTGCAGTACAGGAGAACGGATTCCCCATATGCTTTCAACAGAACAGGTAAATACGTTGTTAAAATCCATTGATCGTGGAAACCCCGTTGGGAAACGAAACTATGCGATTATTGTGATGGCTGCTTGTCTTGGAATGAGGGACAGCGACATTACCAATTTGAAATTTGAAAATTTCAACTGGGAAAGAAGCGAGATTTCATTCTTCCAAAAGAAAACCAACAGATTTTTGGCATTGCCGCTGCTTCCAGTGGTAGGAGAAGCCATTATAGACTATCTGAGAAATGGCCGACCACAGACTGACAGCAAATATGTTTTTGTAAAACATCGTCCGCCATTTCATCAGGTGGTATCATTTTATTCGGTTATGAGAACTGTGCTGGAGAACTCAGGTGTAAAACTGGTAGAGAATTTCCCGAGAGGACTTCACATTTTGCGCCACAGTTTGGCAAGTGAGTTGATCCGGCAAGGCGAATCGTACAATACGATATCCACAATTTTGGGCCATGCCAGCATTAGCTCTACAAACGCATATACTCACATTGATGTAGATGGGCTGTTTAAATGTGCGCTGGAATTAATGGAGGCAACAGGCCATGAATTCTGATTTGAATTTCAACAGCCAATTTGCGGGCTATTTTTACAGCTTCATCCTTGAAAAAAGAGGGCTTGGATGCAAATATAAGGCTGAAGCCGCTGCGTTGAGACTATTTGATAGATATGTGTGTGAGTCTGGATATGTAGGCACAGAAATATCTAAAGCATTATTTGAAAATTGGACAAACCGTAGGCCCTACGAAAGAGAAAAGACCTGCGAAAATCGCACCCACATCCTGGCCCAATTTTGTAAATATGTTATCCGTATAGGGGGACAGGCATATATTTCTCCTTCAGCGCAGAGGCTCCATCGGGATATTTCCTATCGGCCCTATATCTTTGCCAATGAAGAATTACGTCGTTTTCTTGAAAGTACAAAACGTATGCCAGGTAGCACTCAACGAAGAACCGTCTTTTACATGCTTTTCTCCATACTGATTTGCACAGGATTACGATTAGGTGAAGCCATACGGTTAAGATGGACAGATATTGATTGGGACAGTGCTCCGATGATGGTATCAATTATTGGAGCGAAATTTGATAAAGACCGCGTGATACCGTTAGCGGACAGCCTATCTCAACAGCTCAAAAGGTATAGGGAAGAAATGTCTTTGCTCTTTCCTGGCTGTGAATATCTTTTCCCCTCACGGCACAATGTACCCTACTCGCAGGACCAAGTATATAGCACTTTCCGCAGGATACTCTGGGATGCGGGCATATCTCATGGAGGACGTGGAAAGGGGCCAAGAATTCATGATTTCAGACATTCATTTGCCGTGAAATCGCTCCGCAAAATGGTTTATAGCCAAGAGGACATTATGGCTGTAGTTCCGTTGCTCAGCCAGTATCTTGGCCACAAGAATATCTATGCGACTCAAAGTTATCTGCAATTTACGGCGGATATGTTCCCGTATGTGACGGAAACAATGCAAAATACGTTAGGCAATGTCATTCCTGGAATGGAGGAATATGATGAAGAAACCCACTGACTTTACCAAGCTGATGACTTCTTATCTTGGCTCATATCTACCCTTGCAGCGAAATGTTTCCAAAAACACTATTTCTTCTTATTGTGACGCTTTCCGCTTATTGCTTATCTTTTTGAGAGATGAAAAGGCTATGAGTATTGAAAAAGTTCGGATACAGGATTTTTCTCCTGGATTGATTCGGGAATATCTCTCCTGGCTTGGTCATGACAGACACTGCGGTATATCTACCAGGAACCAAAGATTGGCTACGTTGCGGGCCTTTTTCAAGTATGTGGAAGTTGAAAGTCCACAGCATATGCTCCTTTGCCAGAAAATTATAAATATCCCATATACAAAGAAAGAGCAAGCATCTATATGTTATCTAACCGCTGAGGAAATGAGCAGTATTCTGAGGCAGCCTGACCAATCGTCCAGTGTTGGTAGACGAGATTTGTGCTTTTTGAGTCTGCTTTACGATACAGGAGCGAGAGTTTCAGAAATTCTATCGCTGAAAGCGAGAAACGTACATTTGAGTAATCCTACAAAAGTAATCCTTTATGGAAAGGGGCGGAAGTTGCGTGAAGTCCCGATATTGCCAAACACAGCGCTTCATCTGCAACAGTATGTGACAGAACATGGCCTTTCAGCGCCAGAAAAATTGGACAGAACATTTTTTGTAAACAGGCAGGGAAATCCTCTTACCCGTGCTGGAGCAACATATATATTGAACAAATATGTTCAAATGGCTGGCTTAGACACTCATATTTCGCCTCATGTATTACGGCACACAAAAGCGATGCATCTGTTGGAAGCTGGAATCAACATCTTCTACATAAAAGATTTCCTCGGCCATGAGGATATTTCCACAACAGAGGTCTACGCTAAAGCGAGTATTGAGACACAGCGCAATGCACTGGAAAAGCACTCGCTGGTCATGCCCCCAGCAACGCCTTCTTGGGTTACAAACACAGATACTTTAGAATGGCTAAAATCTTTAGGTAAGTGATTTTTATGCTGTATTGTGACCATAGTCGTCCATATGGCAGTTCCACCAATGTAAAATATATAATTTTTTCGTTTCTCGCTCATTGTTTCCGTTGAAATCACAGGCCTACCATACTATAATTTGTGTATAGTTATTTTACTGATCTCATAGTACAGAAAAGAGACTATTAAACAGAGAAAAGAAGGGCGCAAAATGAATTGTTTAAAGAAGATAAAAGATGGAGCAGACAATACCTCTAAAAGTGCGCAAGAAGCTCTGGGGAAATTCAAGGGCTGGTTTAAAAACAAATTCTGGCCCGACGTTAAAGAAAAAAGCAAGAAATATCAAGCGAAAAGTAATTTTGTTAACATTACGGTGCTTATAGTAAATGCAATCAGCTTGATGACTTTTTGCTCCATGGGACATACTTTAGCTATGTATGAAGGGAAAGAATTTATCTTTGGGTTGTCCTGTATCGCAATTGCCATATTAATTGTTGTTACCATATGGGAGCTTATCTGTGTGGTGGGAGTCGATGTTCTAGAAAAAGTTACAGCTAAACTGCTCCGGAAACTTCAAAAAGCAGCTGCGTTTTTATGTAGTTGCTTTTCAAACCCCAAAGCTCGTGCTGTTTCTATTATAATGTTGATAATGGTAGTGTGTATATATCATTATGGACATACATCTGATTGTTACACCAGTTTATCAGAGGTATATGGTATTCCAGTGGGAGTAGGCGATAAACTCTCTCTTCAAGAACAAAAGCAGAGTCCGGGATATTGGCGGGTTGATAGATACTGGTTTCGCCCGCATATTACGTTAACCTACGTGGATGCTTATCAACAGTCAGAGCTACTAAGACAATATTCCACCGTTTATTATATGCCACTTTTTCAGCCGGTGTCCCGCATCGAAATGGATTACACTCGCACAAAGGGTAAGGATAGGGATAAATACCGTTTTGATGGACTAATCTCCTATTCCACTGCTGAGGATAACGATTTTCGTGAGCCAACGCATATGTCCTATTATAGCAGTAGCGGGAAACTCCTTATCGAATTACGGGTTAATGAGCAGGATGCGCTGGAAATCGTATCCTATTCTTCAGAAGACTGTCCACAACTACTCAATTCAACGCTACTACGAGTGCCTGAAGGGGAGACTGTAAAGAATGGTATATTGTCGCAACAGGTCAAGGTTACCTATAATGCTGATGGATTACCTCGAACCCGAAGCCTGACGCCACACATTTACAACTTATACGGAATTAACGGGGAGCAATATACCTATGATCAGGATAAAAGACTGACGTCTTTATGTTATCTGGACATAAATGGTAAACCGGTCTGCAATAAGCTGGGAATTATGATGATTACATTTCAGTATGATGAAGATGGCCACCTGTTCCGAATTCGGTATTTTAGTGATGTAGATGGACAGGAGAAAACAGAAGGTTTTAATGGCGTTTTCTGTGAAGAGTTCCTATATGAAAATGAGTTGTTGTCTGCGCGCATACATCGGGATCGTAGTGAAAATTGGTGCTACGATAAAAACGGTGTATGTATTTACAGATATAAATATGATGCGGGTGCCTTAGTCCAAGAAAGCTTTTGGGATATAACCGGAGAAGCTTCGGTTCAAAACACGTCGACTCACAGCCCTTCCTTAAATTTTAAACGGATGGGGACCAGCAATCAGTATGAAATCTCCGTTTCGTTTGATTCAACTTTTGTTGGAGATTCCATCTCCGCAATAGAGCCATCTGCCAGGATTGAACCAATTATGGACAAGGAGCGGCATAGTGGCAACGAAACAGACACAAGTGAAAATAGGTACAATGTGCAGAACACATCTGCCATGGATGATTTGATCAGAAAATATACAACGATACAGTATACGGTCAAAAGAGGAAACGTTGTTGAAGCCAGATACTACGATGGTTGTCATACTCTTGTAAGTTGCGAAGAGGGCTATGCCAGCAAACGGTTTCAATATGACTCTCAAACGCAGTGTCTCATCAGCGAGTCATATTGGGATGCTGATGGCAATCCATATCTAATCGACGGCAGTTATGCGGAAATCAAATGGAGTTATGATTCTGGAGAGAGCAGCAGAATTAAATCCATTCAGTATTTGAACGTTGAGCAGGAGTTGACCGTCAACAAGAACCTTGGCTATGCCGAGATACGGTTTGACCGTAACCGTATGGGAAATAAGGAGATTGTACAGGAATCTTATTGGGGACCATCAAAAGAACCAGTTCTACTTCCTGATTTGGGCTACGCAATGGTAGAACGAATTTACAGCGACAACGGCTTTCTGATGAAGGAATCTTACCATAGTGAAACAGGCACAGTCGCTTGCCGGCGGGATTACCAAGTTGCAGAAATCCTGTATGACTATACGGATAGTGGAAATCTGCACCGAGAGTGGTATAAGGGGGCAAATGGAGAACCTGTTAATCGCTTTGATACAGGATATGCAGTGATGTACCGGGAATATGAGGGCGGCCAGTTGTCCCAAATCCGGTATGAAAGCTATCAGGATTCGATATTCCAATCGTCGCCTGATAAAACGACAGGAGCCTCCGCAATCAAATACGATTATACCAATGGGAAAATCGAATCGGAGCAGTATTTTGATGCTGATGGGCAGCCGGTTTTGCGAACCGATTTGGGTTGTGCAGAAAGACGGTTGAAGTATAACAACATGGGTCTATTGGACTCAATCACCTTTTGCGGCACAAAAGGTGAACCCATCCTTCACAAGGAGTATGGCTATGCCAGTGTTGGCTACAAATACAATACACTCGGTCAATGTACCGACGTGTTGTACTATGACACAGTCGGTAATCCTGTTATTAATACAAGGTACTATTGCGCAGGTATGCATTATGAGTATGACCCCCAGGGAAATAGGGATAAGATCTGGTATCTTGGAACAGACGGTAAGCCAATGATTCGGCAGGACTATGGTATTGCCAACATCACCCGGATATATGATGGCGCAGGCAACCTGTGTCGTCAGGAATATCGGGATACAGGGGGGAATCTTGCGATTCGCACAGATGTAGGCTATGCCTACTTTGTCGATAAATTCGAGAATGGAAACTGCATTGAAAACCGGTATTACGACACGAAGAACGAGTTGATTCCGCGCAGTAGCGGCGGATATGCCATTGCAATCCACACATATACCGATCAAGGACAAACAGCAAGCACCCGCTATTATGACATGTATGGAAAACTTACCATTCATTCGGAATATCTCTGTGCAGGCTTTGATTACAAGTATGATGAGCACGGGAACCGGTCGGACACCTGGTACATCGGCTTGGACAATCAGTATATGGTGCACGGTAAAAAGGGGTATGCCCACATTCACTCAGAGTATGATCCCTTTGGGAATGAAAAACTTATCTGCTATTTTGATGCCGATGAAAATCCCGCAATCTGGAAAGAAGGGGGATTCAGTAGCCGTGAGTATGAGTTTGAACACGGTGAATGGACGAAAGTTTCATACCGTGATACAGACGGAGAGCTCGTAGTACGGCATGATGAAGGCTATGCAGTTGTTGAGCGAGACTACGACGAGCGAGGGCAGTACATTGCCTCCCGTTACTACGATGAAGAACTTGAACGTATTATCAGCAACGAATACAACTGCTCCGGCTTTTCGTATGGATATGATGCCCAAGGAAACGAGACAGATACTTGGTACATCGGCACAGATGGAAGGCCAATGGTACGAAAGGATCGAGGGTATGCACACTACCATGAGGATTACGATGCCTATGGACGAACAAGTTCTGTTTCCTATTTTGATATGGAAGAAAAGCCGGCCATCTCAAAGCAAACCGGCTGTGCTACAGTGAAGTACCAATATGATGAGAAGGGACGATGCATTTTAAAAACCTATTACGGTCTGGATGGGACGCCCATCATCAGCACTACAGATTCCTGTTCAGGAATTGCATATAGCTATGATGAAAGAGGAAATCAAACCGATATAATTTATCTGGATATCGACGGAAATCCGATGACCCTAAAGGACACTGGCTATGCGCATATTCGTTATAGTTTTGACAGTGCCGGAAACAGAAAATCTATTTGTTATTTGGATGCAGATGAAAAGTTGGTAAATTGGACAACAGGTGGGTTTGCTCTATGTGAGTATAAAATTGAAAACGGGAGAAACATGGAGGCCCGGTATTACACACCTGACAGGAACCTCGTTCTGCGGCGCGATGAAGGCTACGCCATAGAAATGTGGGGCTACGATGATTTAGGGCGATGCAGTTCTCATGAATATTTTGATACAGCAGAAAAACCTGTTGTCAATACTAAGTACCATTGTATGGGCTTGGTATATCAGTATGATAAAGTTGGAAACAAGACAGATACCTGGTACATGGGGCTGAATGGCAAATTTATGATTCGTAGCGACAGGGGCTACTCCCATATCCAATCAGTGTATGACGAATTTGGAAATGAAAAGTTCATTGCCTACTTTGACAATGAAGAAAACCCAGCAGTTTGGAAAGAAGGTGGCTACAGCCGGAGCGAATATGAATTTCAGAATGGCGAATGGAAAAATGTTGTTTACTATAATACTGATGACGAATCTGTTCTGCGGTATGATCTGCACTATGCTAACATAGAACGAATCTTTGATCCGTTCGGACAGTTGCGCTTTATCCGCTATTACGATACGCAAGATCTCCCCATCATCCATGCTGAAGATCATTGTGCAGGTTTCGAATACCGCTATGATGAAAGAGGAAATCAAACCGATATCATATATCTTGGTTTGGATGACAACCCTATGATCCGAATCGATAAGGGTTATGCTCAAATACATTGGGAATATGACGAATTTGACCAATGCATTTCCTGCACCTATCTTGATGCTGACGGAAACTTGACCATTAGCAAAGAATACCACTGTGCCGGGCTCCAATATACCTATGATGACAGAGGAAATACCATTCTGACCAAATATCTTGGCTTGGACGGCAATGCTATGGCTCGAAGTGATTTCGGGTATGCTTATGTCAAGTCCGAATACGATGCGTTTGGACATCAGCTACAGATCGAATATCTGGATGCGGATGAAAATCCGGTTATGGGGAAAGACCTTGGATACGCATTAGTAAAGCATGAATACGATTCGTCAGGTAGAATTATCTCCAGTACCTATTACAATGCGAACAATGAACCAACCTATAACTGGGATTCTGATTGTGAAAGAATCGAGTACAAATATGACGCAGCGGGACATCTTACAGATACATGGTACTGTGAAGCAGACGGCAGCCCAATGGAAACACACTACAATGACTACATCCATTACCATGCAGAATATGACAAGTATGGAAAACTGACAGCCAAGCGCTATTTCGACGAAGACGGCAAACCCGCTGTCAGTTGGAAGGATGGGTACGCCTATGTGGAATATCTGTACGACAAAAATCACCGGTTAATTTCCGAAGCCTACTATGGTGTGAACAAGGAACGTGTCATCAGCAAAAGTGAAAGCTACGCGGAGATAAGATATGGGTACGATATAAAGGGGAACTGGACCGATACCTGGTACATCGGACTTGATGGACAAGCGTCCGTGTGCGGAGATCGGGATTATGCCCATTATCATGCGGAATACGATGATGCGGGAAATCGGACTGGGGTTTACTATTTCGACGAAAAGGAGAAACCAGTCATCAACAGCGAGATGGGGTGTGCTTCTATCAAGTATACATATGATGCTTTTGGCCGACTCAAAAAAGAACTTTATTGCGGCGTAGATGAAGAGCCTCTTATCAGCCAGGTATACCACTGTGCAGGAATGAAATACGAATATGATGAAGCAGGAAACCGGACTGACACATGGTATCTTGGGACAGATGAGGAATATATAATTCGGGAAGACCGGGGGTATGCCCACATCAGGTCCCATTATGATGATTTTGGGAGCGAAACCGGGTATACTTATTTTGACACAGAAGACGAATGCGTTGAATCAAAAATAAGTGGATATGCTTCCTACAACTATTCGTTCCAAGTTGGTAGGGAATCCAGGAAAATCTCGATTTATTTGGATGCAAACAAAAGTATCATACCACGGCGCGATACAGGGGTTTCGATTGAAGCATGGGACTACAACGAGTTGGGGCAGCTTGTAGCTATCCACTATTCGGATGCAGATGGGAAGCCTATTTTTAATAAGAACTTCCACTGTGCGGGCTTTATATACGCCTACGATGAGCGGGGGAACGAGACTGATATCTATCATTTGAGAACAGACAGTGAATATATGATCCGGAAAGAAGAAGGTTATGCCCACCGTCAGACGAAGTACGATGCTTTCGACAACCGAGAATTTGTCAAATACTTTGATGCAGACGGAAACCCCATGATATGGAAAGAAGGTGGTTATGCAGAAGTCCGTTACGAGTATGACCAGGCGGGACGGCTTGTTAAAGAAAGCTACTTAGATACATCTGGAGAGCCAATTAACAGCGTGGATGGGTATGCCTCTGTTGAGTATAAATACGATGAATTTGGTCGTATCGAGGAGGAGATCTGCTGCAAAGCAGATGGTACTGTATTGGATATGCACTGAAGTACAGTGAGCAGATTTGAACCAGGACTACGCTTTGAAACCGTTCAGATATTTTTCACAGTTGTGTAGTGAATACATAGAGACTTACTGGTAGAAGCCCATCATATAGATTCGGCATGACGTTCCTTCAGCACACTTTTTGTCCATGAGCTGGTGCACTGGTTCAATAGCGGGTGAATGTTGAAGAATTACGTCAACCATAATCATACAGTATGATAGCCAACAGGTCATCTTTTATGTAAAGAAAAGCAGGGCAAATTCCGCAACAATTCAAGGAATTTGCCCTGCTTCTTTTCATAACAGCTTTCTTTGCATAAGGGACATTATGTCCTTAAACGCATAATGTCCCGTACCCGTAAATCTCATAGTGTCCTATGGCATAGCGGTTCTCCCGGCAGCTATCGCCGGAATTGCCCTCCACGGTGTAGACAAGGCCGTTCTCCACCTTCTCCACGATGCCCACATGGTCGGCAAGGCCGTCCTGGGGGCCGGAACTTCCTTTATTGTCCCAATCAAAGTAGATGATGTCGCCGGGGCGGGGCTCGTAGCTGCTGTCCTGCCATAACCCCCGGTCTTTGAACCAATTAGAGCCGGTGATGCACCCCGCCGTTTTGGGGATCACGCCAGCGTCCAGATATTTCAATCCTAATCTGATTCAGGAGAACAGCGAGGTGCGCCGGAGGGTATGCCACAAGAGTCAATAATGGATATGTAAAACCTCCAATCACACAGGCCCAGGTTTGGGGCGGCGGGGCGATGTTGTAATTATCCCGCTCAAAAAAGTAAGCGGACAAGGCTCGGTTGGGCCTTGTCCGTTCACTCTATTTATAGACCATTCTGCGGTAGTCTCTCTTAGTAGTACCATCCTAATCTGCTTGATAATCTCCGGCGAACCCCACAGGATCGGCACAGGAAATTCGATGACGCCAAGATGCTCGTTGCCGCTCTGGTCGGTAACATCGGCCCCTACCACCTCTATCCGGCTTGTGTTTCGTTTTTGATTTGTTCCATTTCCGTCGCTACATATTCAGCGGTTATCTTTTGATATTCCCCATTAGCTTTTGGGAAAGATACTGACTTGAGCAACTTGGCAGAGTAAGTCTGTACAGGTTCATTTTCAAGGTCATTTGTGTATATTTCAACAACAGCATATCCAACAATGTTATCTCCCTCGTGAATTACGATATTGATATATGCCGTAGTTCCCATATACCGTTCAAAATCGCTCTCGCCTGTTCGCGATAGGTTAGTCCAATATACAGTAGAATCATTTCCAGTGTTGAACGACGAGCCTAAATATGTTATTTTGTTACCCTCCCAAAAAAGCAATGTCCCGCCATCAACTGATACTTCAAAACTTAAATCGTCGTATTCCGTAGCGGATAGTTTCAATGGAAGTCCCGGTCGGCTGCTCATAGCAAGGCTCCACTTATAATCTGTTGGCAACTCTATACCTTCCTGCATGGTTATTTCTTCATCTGATGAAGCGGCATACGCTGTGACTACCAAAAAGCCCGGCGCAATGGTAACGTCTGAACCAGGAATTTTGAAAAGCACTCCGGCTAACAAAGCTACGCATAAACAAGCTGCGATGGCCCCCCGTTTCAACCAGCTGGGTCTTTTGGCGTGCTGGGCAGGGGACGCTTCTTCGATGTAATCCGCATCCACTTGGCCCAGGGCTTTTAACAAACGTTTTTCTTTCATAAATCAAAACCTTCTTTCTCCAATAATTGTTTCAGTTCGTTCCGGGAGCGGAGCAAAGACATCTTTACTTTGCTCTCACTCATTGAATAGCCTCTCGCAATTTCTTTGATTGTGTTCATATACCAATATCTACGCATGAAGATTTTTCGACTGTCCGTTGAAAGAGTACCCAGGAACCGATTGAGCAGTTCTGTCAAAGCAAGATCATCAACAACCTGTTCCACATTTTCTGAAGCTGGGATACAGTCGTTCAATTCTTCCAGCACAAGCGGTACTTGTCCGCAACCACGTTTTTCTGCGCTGTATTGCTCCCACCTGTTTAGCGATAGATGCCGGGTGATCGTTCCAAGAAAAGCCGCAAATTTACTCGGACGCTGGGGCGGTATTGCCCTCCAAGCGTTGAAAAACGTATCATTCACACATTCCTCGCTATCCTCATGGCTGTGGAGGATGCTAAATGCAATAGAATGACAGTACCTTCCGTATTTGCTTGCGGTTTCGGATATAGCAGTTTCAGAACGTGCCCAATACAAATCTATAATTTGCTTATCCTCCACATGAACCTCCTTTCCCCTGCGATAAGGCCCTTCACCCATATAGACAGGAAACCTCTACGGCACGTCACATTTTTTCAAAAAATAAAGTGCAGGGGACAAAACTCATTTACGTTTTGTCCCCGCACCTTTCATTCAGATAATCATATCCGAAAATGTATCGGCCATCCGGCCCACAAAGTTCCATTGGCGCTCCATGTAAGACTTTAGCTGCTGGGTGTCTCGCTGGTAGTCAATGCTTAACAATAGTATAGCGCCATGCTTTGCATAATGCAAGTATGTACCAGCCGCCGATTTGGGCGGCTGGTCTTTCAGTAGGCTGGGGTGCCATACCCGTAAATCTCATAATGGCCTATGGCGTAGCGGTTCTCCCGGCAGCTATCGCCGGAGTTGCCCTCCACGGTGTAGACAAGGCCGTTCTCCACCTTCTCCACGATGCCCACATGGTCGGCAAGGCCGTCCTGGGGGCCGGACGATCCTTTTTCGTTCCAGTCAACGTAGATGATGTCGCCGGGGCGGGGTTCATAGTCCTTTCATAGTGTCAACACCAACCGAAGGGTCTGTAATGAACTGCTTGAGAAAATGGATGATGCCTTATGCCTAGCACTTGATAAGCACAAGGCCCTCAAAAAGGAGATTGAGGAGAAAATTCCAAAAGGCAATATTGCAGCCTGTATACTATGCGGCTACCGGCAGGGAGCGTTTGATCTTGCCAAAAAACCTGAGAAACTGGAAATCCATGAGGGAACAATTTGGGAAAGAGATCTTTGCCTTCGTCCGGAAGCGCTTATCCGCTTCATACGCTTGCAGCCAGGGTATCACGACTGGAGCCGTAACCGTATTACGCAGTCACTGAAAGATATCGGAGCGCTAGTACTCCAGGAGGAAAACGCCAGTACCGTCCACATTGCTAAAGACCTTCCAAAGGTATACCGCATTAGGTTGGATGTCTTGAAAGATGTGGCCGAATATTTTTAAGAGAAGGTAAGCCATGGCTTATTGTAAAGTAGGAACTACCCAGCAGATAGTCCGCCAGCTACATCAGGAGGGGTATCAAATCAGCGAATATGCGCTCCGCCGATGGATAGCTGAAGGGGTAATTCCCTCTGTGTCCAGCGGCAAGAAACGACTGGTTGTTTATGCTCACGTAATTGAGTTTCTGACTACCGGAAGAGTCATTCTGGAACCCACCATAGCCGCTTCAATCTAAATCACTATTCCCCAGCCCTACACCCGTGGGGGTATGAAGGCCAAAACTGTGTCCAGCTACCGCGACCTGCTTGCTCGTATCAACGCCGAGATTGGGCCGCTCAAACTGCAAGACATCCGGCCTGATCATCTGAATCGCTACTATGCAAAGCTGGCAGAACCAGGCCAGAACAAACGCACCGGGGAGCCTCTGTCTCCCAAGACTATCCGGGAGCATCACCGGGTCATCAGCTCTATTCTGCCAATGGCTGTCAAAGAGGGGCTGATCCCCGCCAATGCAGCACAGCGGGCCACACCGCCCAAAGTGCTCAAGCATGAGATGGAAGTCTTTGAGCCGGAGGAAGTCCAAGTCATCCTAAAGTCACTGGAAGCAGAGTTGATGAAATGGCGGGTCATCACAACGCTGCTGATCGCCACCGGAGCCCGCCGGGGCGCGATCATGGGCCTGCGCTGGGAAAATGTCGATTGGGACAATAAGCGGCTGTATCTCTGTGAAAACCGGGTCTACACCAAGGCCAGCGGTACGATCAGCACAACGCTGAAAACAGGGGAGAGCCGCTACGTGTCCGTCCCTGCCTCTGTTTTGGAACTGCTAAAAGCCTGGAAAGCACAGCAGACCGCCAACTGCCGTATGCTGGGCAATCATCCCCCGGCCTACATAGCCACCCACGAGGACGGGGAGCTGATGCACCCGGACGGCATCACAGACTTTCTCTCCAAGTTTTCCAAGCGGCACGGCCTCCCGCACATCCACCCGCATATGTTCCGTCACACGATGGCCTCTCTGTTGATCTCCGAAGGGATGGATGTCGTGACAGTCTCCAAACGGCTGGGCCACGCCCAGACCTCTACCACCCTCAACGTCTATTCCCATGTCCTCGCAAAGAGTGACGAGCGAGCCAGCGACACTCTCGATGACCTTATCTTCAATTCCAATAAGTCCCAAGATGATCCCCAGTCCCGCTAAAGTCCCGCTTTTGCCGTGCTAGATAACAGGAAACCTCAGTGTTCAAAGCATCAAACGCTTGTAAACACTGAGGTTTTCCTGGAATACGCGGTCAAAATCGATTTCTCTGAATCTTGAAAATAGCATTATTGAATACGTTTTTCTATTTCCTCAGTTTGTGCAGGAAAAATAGACAAAAAACTATGAGGATAGAAACATTGGACAGCCCAGCTTATCTGTTCAATTCCCCTATCCTCACTCGCTTATTATATATTATTTTTTCAAGAACGCTGCAAAAACAACGATTAAGAGTTGACAAATCATATAGATTATAGTATGATTTCTGGCGAAAGGTAGGGATGGTACATGGCTAACGTCATATTAAAGTCATTAAGGGTTAAAAACTTTGGCCCCTTTGCGGATGAGGTTAGATTTACTACTGCCACAGAAAAATCAAAAAAAGAATTTTTGGAAAACACTTTTCCCTCGGGAGATGATGTTTTTAATCGAATTTCCTATATTTTTGGTGCGAATGGTTCGGGAAAATCAAATTTCTGTAAGGCAATTATACAAATACAAAAACTTATCAACTTGTCTCCGATTCTTGCGTCAAATAATCCTCAGCTATTAGAATTACAACCTATCAAAATCAGTGCAGGTGAGATGGATAGGCACTTTTTATTTGACAGGAACGGAGGTAACATTCCTTCTGAGTATGAAATTGAAATTATTATGGAAGGAATCACTTATAATTACTCATTTGCAACATTTAACGGGTTGATTATAGCGGAAAAGTTAACCAAAAAGAGACTCCGCACAGAAATAATACTTTTGCGAACAGCCCCAGAATTTAGTAGCATCACATTGAAGTCTGAATTGGCTAACTTTCTGCCAAATGTTTCAGTTGTAAAAGATAGGGCTCTTTGTTTATCTATGGCGGCATTTTTAAATAATCCTTTAGCAGCAAAACTCGTTGCTGCAATTAACAGCATTGCTGTCGTTAATATGGCAAATTTGAATGGACTGCGGCACATTACAAAAGAAAATTTTACGGAAGAGATTCGAGAAAGGTGCCTGCGCATTCTGCGAGTTGCAGAACCTACAATGGATGATTTGTCCGTTGAATTTACCGAAGAAAATGTAGATACACAAAAAGTTCCCATGGGCTTCGATGATTTAGAGGGGCGAGAGCTTATTATAAAAAATATTCGGGTAGATGTTCAATCAAAACATTTGATTTATCAAGAGGGTAATATTGTTGACCAAATCGTATTGCCATTTTTAAAATACGAATCTACAGGAACAATTAAAATGTTGAGTATCCTTCCCCTTTTGTTTGCGGCGTTAGAATCTGGGAGTCCGATTGTCATTGATGAACTGGAGAATGGCCTCCATCCTAATATTGTTCAGAGAATCCTTGATTTGTTTGAATCACCTGAGACTAACCCTTTAAATTCCCAGTTGATCTGCACTTCACATAGCATTACTTTGGCAGAGAAAGGTGTGCGTAGGGATCAGATTTGGGTAATCAGCAAAGATACTTGTGGATGCAGTTCTATGAAACGCATTAGCGAATATCCCGGGACTCGAACTACCGATAATATTGCGGAGAAATACTTGCAGTGCGCTTTCGGTGATATTCCTCGATTCTGCTGATTATACGGAAATATTTTGCAAAAAGGCTCTGTACCCGTTTTGCGATACAGAACCTTTTTGCAAAAAAATGAAGATTTGATTTTTGCGGGTCGTTTAAGATAAACTGTTATTTTATATTTTTTCAAATATTTTGAAAAAAATCCGCTTAACAGCTTGACAAGGCAAAGCGACTTGTGATATTATTAGGATATAAAAGGTAGTGAAAAAAGAGACGCCGAAAACCCCGGCGTCTCCCTGTGTCGACGAAAGTATTCTTGATACTCTGTCGTGTGAGCAACTTCATAGTATCATAAATCTGGGTCGAATGCAATAGGAAAATCGTCGACAGAAAGGCAAAAACAGGCGCTCCTTTTAAATCTTATTATTCGAAAGGAGACACAAAATGGCTATAAGAATTAAAACAGGCGGAATTGTTCCTGTCTCTGGACAGTATCGTCCAGCTGGCAAGAAAACAGAAGTCACATTCGTTTCAGGAAAGCGGGTACCTCCTACAACCTCGGGCTCAACCACATATACCTTGGTTGATAAGACCAAGCACAGCGGAGGTGGCCAATGAGATTTCAAGGTGCGCTCATTAAGGAGCAGGGTGTGACATTTGGGATTGTTATCGTGAAACCTCATGTACTGGGCATCCCCTCTGAAGCAGATTCAATGCGGGCTTTTGGAACTCACGTATTTGGCTCCGTACCTATTATCTTAATGGCACAGAATTCCAAGGGGATTCCTACTTATTCTGGTCGGCGAGATATAGTCAAATTTCTCTCCAAGGTGCCTATGCAGGCTATTCCTTGGCGTGAGTACACGCTGAACTAAGGAGGAAGAAATATATGTCTTCTAAAATCATTGAATATGACCTGCGACAGCCTGATGGAGATTATGCCGCTCTGTATCAAGCAATTAAGAGCTATGATGTATGGGCTCATATTACCGAGTCAACTTGGTTCATTAAGACAGATGCTACATGCGTCCAAGTTCGAGATAAACTTTTAGCTGTGATGGATGCAAATGATCGAATCTTTGTTGGTGAACTGACCGGATCTGCTGCTTGGAACAACGTTATCTGTGATAATGAGTACCTGAAAAAGAATCTCTAATATTGCACTTTTGAGTTTCTTCATTTCGGTAATGATTAGCACAAATTTTGAAGAAAAAATATCATTGCCTTAGATAGCGTCTACACAAGAGGTAGGGATTGTGATAGAATGGAACTATCATAAAAGACTGGGGACAGAAAAATGGAAGCATCCTATCACAGACACGACATAAATGATAAAGTATGGGAGTTGCTTGAAACACATTTACCAGGACAACGAGGCCAGTGGGGCGGGATTGCGCAAGATAACCGTCGTTTTATCAATGCAGTGTTTTGGGTATTGCGAACCGGAGCGCCCTGGCGTGACCTGCCTCCCGATTACGGGAAGTGGAGCAGTGCTCATCAGAGGTTCATCCGTTGGTGCAGAAAAGGTGTTGGAAGAACTCTTGGAAATTCTGATCGATGAGCCGAATTATGAATGGTTGACGATCGATGCCAGCTATATCAAGGTGAATCCCCACGAAGTGGAAGCTAAAAGGGGCAATCAGGATATGTCCAAGACAAAAGAGAGCTTACCCCCAAAAATACATCTGGCCGTGGATGCGCATGGTATGCCAATCCAAATCCTTGTTACAGAAGGTACCAGAGCGGATTGTAAAGAAGCTGTCCACTTTGTTATATCGCTGTTTGGGCTGCTATCTAGGAGAAATCGAGAAATGTTAATAAAAACTCCACGAGAATTAAGCGAAGAATATTATCAGTTTGTTGACGGCTTTACGAAAACGGACTTTGAAGACGAAAAACTACTCGGAAAATTTTATACAGATTATGGCATAGCGGAAAGCATGATCCAGATACTGTGCCAGCATCTTATATTCAATCCCTTCTCCTTGCAAATCCGTATAATTGATCCGTTCTGCGGTGACGGGCGGCTTGTGCTTGCCTTGTTATCTGAACTTGTGAAGAAGGATGATTTTTCTGGCAAAAGTCTGTTTATATCAATTTGGGATATAGATGGCAGTGCGGTTAAAGCGGCAGAAGCCGACATTACAGCTTTCTGTGAAAATATAGGACTGAAATATCAAATTGATTCACGCAAAGCCGATGCTTTTGTAGAATATGAAAGCGTTCAAGGTACGTATGATATTTGTGTCACAAATCCACCTTGGAGTTTGTTAAAACCACAGAAGCTTTTTAGAAAAAGTAATGATGAAGATACATTGACTAGGTATCGGAACGCAATAGAACAATACGATTCGTTCATGAGGACGGCGTTCGCATTATCTCAACCATCCTCTAAATTGGGGAAATGGGGTACTAATCTTGCGCGCTGCGGAACAGAACTGGCCTTGAGGCTAATCAGCCGGTCTGGTATGTGTGGCCTTGTTTCACCTGCATCACTGCTTAACGATCAAGTATCAACCAACCTCAGAAGCTGGATTTTTGAGAGTCACAAGGTCATCAACGTGTCATACTATCCTGCTGAATTAAAACTTTACGGTAGCGCAGACATTTCAAGCATCACCGCCGTCATAAAAGGCGGAGAAACAGATCAGAGTCTCAATGTCAGAATATACGAGGATAAAGACGCATACAAGGAAAGGAAAATCGGTAAGGCTGTTTTCGAGTATATAAAGCGAACCGAATACTCCATTCCCTTAAAAACCGGAGTGGAAGCCATTCCCATAATGATGTGCCTGGAGCAACTGCCTTCAACAGAAGATTTCTGTGATAGAAGCAATTTGCGTTTTACCCGCGAGTTAGACGAAACCAGGGTTAAGGAAAAACTGCTTCCTTCGGGAAAGATAGAGTTTGCAAAAGGCTACATGGTAGATCGGTATGCTTTTTCGAGCGACAGTCTTTTTCTCAATGAGGAAATGGCGGCTCCGCCGCCGAGTTCCTATACAAGCAAGGTTGTATGGCGCGATGTATCGCGTGACTCACAGGTTAGGCGTATAAAGGCCACCTTATTGCCGCCAGGATATATATGCGGCAATTCTCTCGGCGTAGTTTATGGCAGCGAGTCCGCGCTGCCGGCCCTCAAGATGCTGCTTGCGATCATGAATTCGACGGTGTTTGAATATCAAGCCAGAAGCATGTTGGTGTCTAATCATGTATCAGCTGGAATAGTAAAGCAGATCCGTGTCCCACAACCGTGTGTTGATACTAATATCGTGGAATTAGTGGACAAGCAGCTGCATGGAGAAGATGTCGAAGAGGCCATTGAATTGGCTATTGCACAATTGTACGGACTCCCGGCTGATGAATATAAGACAGTTATAGATTCATTCGGTTTCGACGATATAAAAAAAACACGCATCATTCGACGGTATCGTGAAATATGTCAAGACGGAGAAAAAGAACTATGATTTTCAATCACTACGCATCATCATTAAGTGAATTGGATATGCAAGTTATAAAATGTGTTCCACCGGGCGGCAATTGGAAGAACATACCAGAAAGTATACCCTCGCAGAGACTTGCGCAAATCCGGGAAAGCTACAAAGCGGGAAAAGGCGGTCGATCCACATATTATGGTAGGCTTCGCCCTGAAATGCCTGCGTATACGATCAACACGTACTTCAATCGGCCGGGAAATGGGTGCAATATGCATTATGGCCAAGATAGAACTATTTCGCAGAGAGAAGCTGCCCGTTTTCAGAGTTTTCCTGATTCATTTGAGTTTATCGGATCGCTCGGAGCCATAAATAATCAGATCGGAAATGCTGTGCCGCCGTTATTGGCCTATCAAATAGCTAAAAACATACCTTTTAAAGGGCAATTTGTTGATCTCTTCTGCGGAGCAGGTGGACTTGCTCTTGGCTTTATGTGGGCGGGATGGACTCCTATTATTGGAAATGACATCGACAGCTATGCTATTGAAACACATAAAAGAAACCTTGGAGGCGAGGCAATTGTCGGTGACATTAACAGCGAGGAAGTATACAATACGATAATTGAAAAAGCGATAGCTGCAAGGAAAGCAAATCCCGATCTGCCGTTGTTCGTACTTGGAGGACCACCTTGCCAAGGCTTCTCGACCGCTAATACGCGGCGAGGCGCAGAAGATATGCGCAATTGGCTGTTCAAATCATATGTAAGGATAGTCAAAGCTATTAAGCCAGACGGTTTTGTGTTTGAGAACGTCCGAGGGATTCTCAATTTAGACAAGGGAAAATTCTTTGAAATGATTAAATCCGAGTTAAAAGAATGTGTTGATGAAATCAACGTAAATCAAGTCAGCGCAGCCAATTACGGTGTGCCGCAACGGAGAGATCGTGTAATCATTATCGGAGGAGACGCCGCTCTCGTACAACATTTTAATATGCATGAAATATCCTGTGTCTCCAAAGATGGACAGATTTCAATACTTCCATCTGTCATAGGTGTGGAGGATGCAATTGGTGATCTGCCAGAACTACAACCAGGAGAAGATGGTAGCAGCTATAATTACAGATTTCCAGCTGCAAATCCATATCAGAAATTCATGCGTGGACTGATTACTGCAGACGAGTATCTTGAAAGCTATTCTCTATAAAAAGCACCGACCAGCTTAGATTGTACAGCTGGTCGGTGTTTTCTTGTTCATTCATCAACGGTTTCTCTTGAGTAGCGTGGATCGTCCCAATTTGAGGACAGTTCTGCGGCAACTAATTCCATAATTTGAGTTAGAATATTCTTGACCTCT
>OFFE01000892.1_pt1 | contig 23550 bp, 19 predicted proteins | sample 1521371 | NCBI WGS metagenome assembly OFFE01 (sample SAMEA3504131, study PRJEB24116) | mouse gut metagenome | biome: mouse gut; feature: mouse-associated habitat; material: faeces | place: Denmark | collected 2011 | reverse complement strand
CCCGCTGGTGGCATCCATACTGCCATGGCCGCTGCCAGCACCAGGCTCACGGCCGCCTTTCTCATCCTCTTCTTCATAAGCTCTGCACCTCTGCTCCTTTTTCCCATACGCTGCCCCGGCGGAAAGGCTGCCCGAGCCGATGGTATATAAAGAAATTATATGCGGCAGCAGAAGAGGGAGGCAAGCCGGATGACTCAAACGGCAGTTTTTCGACTCAAGCGGTAGCCAAAATGGCCCTTCCGACCGAAATTCAGCCTTTCCTTTTCCCCTAAATTCCACTATAATATATACTGATAGCCGCTGAAATTTGCCATGGAATGCTCCTCTTCCATCGACATCCGGACACACGAGCGGCAGATGCTATGAACCGATGGCAAACCTTATCGCTCGTGGGCATAATAGAGACAGGGCAATGCCGCCAGGCCCCGATGCAGGGCTGCCATATGTAGGGGGAATCTTATGAGAATCGCTATCGTAGAGGATGAACAGGACGAACCGGACTGCCTGTCCCGCAGGCTGGAGCATCAGCTCTCCCTTCTGGGCTATACCGAAAATGTAATCCGCTGTTACCGCAGCGCGGAGGAGTTCCTGGCGGCATGGCGCCCCGGCGGGTGCGACCTGATCCTGCTGGACATCTATATGGAGGGCATGCCGGGGATAGAGGCCGCCCGCCGGATCCGGGAGAGGGACGCGGACTGCCGCCTGGTCTTTTGCACCTCCAGCAACGCCTTCGCCAGCGAAAGCTACGAGGTGGGGGCCCATTATTATCTGCACAAGCCCTTCTCGGACAGAGACATCATGAACATGCTCCGGAAGCTGGATCTGGAAAGCTACGAGTTCAGCCGCTTCATCACCCTGCCTGACGGGAAGAGGATTTTTCCGCGGAACATCATATATACAGAATACCACAACCACGTAGTGACGATGCACATGAAAAAGGACGGACAGCTGCGCACAAGGATCTCCCAGGCAGGATTCCAGGATTTGCTTTTGGAGTATCCCTATTTCTGCTGCTGTGCCAAGGGAATCCTCCTTAATTTCCACGAGGTGTCCGCACAGGAGGGCGCCATGTTCACCATGAGCGACGGCAGCGCCGTGGCCGTCAGCCGCCGGAGGGAGAAGGAGGTCCAGGAGGCCTACGCCGCCTTCCTCTTCCAGCGGATGCGAAAGGAGATGGGGGAATGATGCCGCCTTTCTACAGAATCCTGGAAATCAGCGTATATTCCCTGCTGAATTTCCTGCCCTATCTGTTCCTGGCCCTCTATCCCTTCCGGGAGCATCTGCGCTATTCCAGGCGGGCTACCTGCATGCTGGCGGCTCTGGTGGCGCTCCTGCAGATGACTCTGGGGCTGTTGGCGTCCTTTTCGCCCACTGACCAGAAAGGATTTGTCAGCGCATCCAGCACGGCTCTCTATTTCCTGTTCTACTTTTGGTCCGTCCGGGCGCACCCGGGGAAGACCCTGTTCACCCTGCTCATGCTGTCCAACATCGGCAATCTGGTGGTGGTCTGCTCCAAATGCCTGGAGGGGCAGATCTTCCCCTGGCTTGCGGCGCAGACATATAGGTGGTCTTTTACCGTCCTCATGGCAGCGGTGCAGGCCGTCATCCTGATCCCGCTGTTCCTCTACATCCGGAATGTGTATTCGGACGCGGTGGAGAAAGAGGCGGACGCTTCCATATGGCGGTATCTGTGGCTGATTCCGGCCACCTTCTATCTGCTGTGGTTCTACCATCTCTATGGCAGCGGGCAGTCCGGCCTGGATGTGGCCCTGCAGCCCGCCAATGCCCTGTTCCTGCTGTGCATCAATCTGGGGGCTTTCCTGATCTACCACATCGTGGCCCGGCTGCTCAGTGAATACTGCCGGAACATGGAGCTGGAACAGCAGAACCACATGCTCCTGCTGGAGAACCTGCAATATGTCAACCTGAAGGACAGAATCCAGGAGACCAGGCGGGCGGAGCATGACCTGCGGCATCATATGGCCCTCATGGCCGCCTATCTGGAGGACGGGGAGTACGACAGGCTGCGGGCGTACCTGGACGAGTACCGCAGTTCCCTGCCGGAAGACTCGCAGGCAGTCTTCTGCCGGAACCATACGGCCAACCTGCTGCTGTCCTACTTTGCCAGACAGGCCGCGGACGCGGGCGTAGGCTTCGCCGCATATGGGAATCTCCCCGCCGATCTGGGGATCGCGGAGAGCGACCTTTCGGTCATCCTGGGGAATCTTCTGGAAAATGCCCTACAGGCCTGCATGGCCCAGGAAGGATCCAGGCGGCAGATTGTATTCCGGGGGAAGATGGAGGGACAGTGCCTCCTGGTCACAGTGGACAACACCTTTGAGGGGGAATTACGGCAGGATCCCAATGGAGCCCTCCTGTCCACCAAGCGGGGCGGCTCCGGGCTGGGGCTGGAGTCGGTGCGCCATATCGCGGCCCGCTACGGCGGGATGCTGCGCACGGAATGCAGGGACGGCATGTTCTGCGCGTCCGTGTTGCTGAAGCTGTAAGGGGATGCGCTTTTCCGGGCAGCCCGTTTCTCCCTTGGGAGATGTCCGGGTGCTGTGCCACAGGTACATAAGATCAGGCCATCATACCTCTCCCTGGGCCAACAGATTGTCTTTTCCCATGCCGCACACAAAGGGATTGGAATCAAAACGATGGCAAAAGTCCAAAAAGTCAGAACGCTGTCCTGGATTCTTCATCATCTTTACGAGCAATTCATTGGGAAGGGTCCTCGCATAGGCACCGGGGCCCGCCAGCTCGATATTTTTCACGCCATTCCGTTTCAGGATGCCCTCCAGTTCGTCCGGCATGAAGGTGTATGTGATGCACCAGGGCGCGCCTCCCCTTTCATACTCGGCGATCTCCTCGTCGCCGCCCATGAGCCCTTCCTCCCACAGCTTCCCGACGGCCTCCCTGTGGAAGCGGAAGGCCTCAATCGCGTCCGCCCTGTTGGCCACGCACCATTTCACAAAGGGATCGCCGCAATCCGGATCTAAGATGAATTGGTTCTTTTGGATGGGGTTCGCCAGGTATGGAAGATACCCTAAACGGCTTGACACGCTTATCATGATTCGTTTGCGGCATATGCGCACCAGTTCGGCGATGACCTTTTCCTGATTGGGATAGGTATAGGAAACAGGGGCGTCAAAGGAAATCACCATGTCGAAGGAGCTGTCCCTGAAAGCTTCCAGATGCTCCAACGCCCCTTTCACAAACGTGATTCTGTCAAGGACGCCTTCTTTTTCCGCCAGTTCCCTGGCCTTGTCTATCATGGGCTGGGAAATGTCGAAATGTGTGACCTCGCAGCCATGTTTTGCAAGGAGAATCGAGAATCGCCCACATCCTGCGCCGCCGTCGAACACGGTCCTTATTCCGTCCAGATGAGAAAGCAGCTCCTTTTCAATATGGCTTTTCTGGATGATGTCATCTATGAAGGTCTCCTCACGGCGGCTTTCCAGTTCCCCTTTGTCCGGCAAATTCCACAGACGTTCCGATATTTTTCTGCTATAATCCATAAAATCCCCTCCTTCTCCGGCTCCGGCACTGGCCTGTAATCATGGCATAATTTCCTTATTCAAGGCATGGAACGGCCGTATGGCCATAAGTAAGGAGCGTTGCTGTGCTCATGGTATTATATGACCATACTCTTGGCAGTTAGTGTAGCATATTCTCCCCCGGCTTTCCACCTTATGCATTTTTATAAAAAACCATGAGCCAATCCCAGGATCAGCTCATGGTTTTTAAGGATATGCCAGCATGGCATTCTCCGGGAAGTTATGGGGATTTCTTATAAGCTCTGCAGAAATCTGTCGAAGGCCGCCTGTCCTTCCGGCATCCTCTTGTACACCCCGGCATCCTCCAGCACTTCCATGAACACCAGGCCGATCTCCTTCTCAATGATGCCGTCGATATTGGAGGCGTCTATCTTCTCGTACTTAGGCGTGAATTCCTCCACCCAGTCCGCGTGCTTGGCCAGCACCTCGTCCGAGCGCAGGTCCGCCCCGGTGAGGATGGCCTCCCTCAGCCGCGCCATCTCCTCTTTCAGCCGGGCGGGCAGCACGGCCAGGCCCATGACCTCGATGAGGCCGATGTTCTCCTTCTTGATGTGGTGGAGCCTCGCGTGGGGGTGGTAGACTCCCAGGGGATGCTCCTCAGTGGTGATGTTGTTGCGCAGCACCAGGTCAAGCTCGAAGTCCTCCCCCCGCTTCCTGGCGATGGGGGTGATGGTGTTGTGGGGCTCTCCATCCGTGTAAGCGTATACGAATGCGCTTTCGTCCGTATATTCCCGCCATTTCTCCAGGATCCGGTCTGCCAGGGCGATGATGCGGTCGCTGTCCTTACCGTTTAAGCGGATGACGGACATGGGCCAGTTCACCACGCCCGCTGCCACATCCTCAAAGCCCTCCACCGTGAAGCGCCTCTCCACTTTGGCCCTGGCCATGGCGAACTCGTAATGGCCTCCCTGGAAATGGTCGTGGCTTAAGATAGAGCCGCCCACAATGGGGAGATCCGCGTTGGAGCCCACGAAATAGTGGGGGAACTGCTTCACGAAATCGAACAGCTTGCAGAACGCGGCATGGTCTATCTTCATGGGCACATGCTGATAGTTGAACACGATGCAGTGCTCGTTGTAGTACACATAGGGCGAATACTGGAAGCCCCACTGGCTGCCGTTTATGGTCACGGGGATAATCCGGTGGTTCTGCCTGGCGGGATGGTTCACCCGGCCCGCGTAGCCCTCGTTCTCCCGGCAGAGCAGGCACTTGGGGTAGCCGGACTGCCTGGCGTTCCGGGCGGCGGCGATGGCCTTGGGATCCTTCTCCGGTTTGGACAGGTTGATGGTGATGTCCAGGTCGCCGTACTTGGTGGGCGCTATCCACTTCATGTCCTTTGCGATGCGGTATCTGCGGATGTAGTCGGAATCCTGGCTGAGCCTGTAATAATAATCGGTGGCCGCTTTGGGGGATTCGTTCTCGTACAGCTCCCGGAACCTGCGGATGACCTGGCTGGGCCTGGGCATCAAGAGCCCCATGACCTTGGTGTCGAAGAGGTCGCGGTACACGATGCCGTCCTCCGCGATGAGGCCGTTCTCGTAGGCGTAGTCGCACATACGGTTCAGAATCTCCTCCAGTTCCCCGGCAAGCGCGGCCTCTCCGGCCTGATCCGTGGCAGCCTCTTCCTGGGGAGCCGCGCCGCATTTCCCATCCTCGCCCTCTTCCGGCTCCGCTATCTCCTCCAGCCCGAACAGCTCCAATAATCTATTTATGGTAAAAATCTCATCCTCTTTGGGAACCAGTCCTGTCCTGATTCCGTAGGACACCAGTTTTCTGATATCAGTTCCTATTCTCTCCATCCCTGCCACGCCGCCTTTCCGTAACCTGTATGATTCCTGATTTGTAAGCTCCCGACCTGTAAAATGCCTGTATTCATTGCCTGTATTCAATTCCTGCAGTTTTTCTGCATAATGCAGAATCCGTTTCCTTCTAAGACCATCTGAAAACCCGGCGTCCTGAAGGATCCTGTCAAGCAGCGGATGGGCTATCCCCTTTCCCCTGCTCCCCGGCGAGATTTCAAGAAGACACCGGAGCCGCAGTTTTACAGCGCCACAGGCCCGTTGCCCACTTCCACCACATAGAAGTCCGCCGCGTATCCGATCTTTTCCTGATAGGCCCTGCCCACCTTCTCGATGAAGCTGTCGATGGCCTCGTCCTTCACGATACTGACGGTGCAGCCGCCGAAGCCCGCGCCGGTCATCCTGGAGCCGATGACGCCCTCCACCTTCCAGGCCTCTTCCACCAGGGTGTCCAGCTCGATTCCCGTCACTTCATAATCATCCCGCAGGGACACATGGGAGGCGTTCATCAGCTGGCCAAACAGGGCCACATCGTTGGCCTTCAGGGCCGCTACCGCCCGGACGGTGCGCTGGTTCTCATACACCGCGTGCTTCGCCCGCCTCCTGCGCACATCATCCTGGATGGCGGACTGATATTTTTCAAACGTCTCCTCGTTCAAATCTCCCAGTCCGTTAATCTGCACCACCTGCTGCAGCTCTGCCAAGGCCGTCTCGCACTCGCTGCGGCGCTCGTTGTATTTAGAATCCCCAAGGCCCCGCTTCTTGTTGCTGCTGGCGATGACAATCTTCGCCCCCTCCAGCACGATGGGCGCGTACTCGAAGGAAAGGTCAGCCGTGTCAAGGAAGATGGCATTGTCTTTCTTTCCCATGGCGATGGCGAACTGATCCATGATGCCGCAGTTCACTTTATTGAAATTGTTCTCCGCGTACTGTCCGATCAGGGCCAGGTCCTGGTTCGTCACGTCGAAGCCGAAGAAATCCCGCAGGATGTACCCTGTGAGCACCTCCACGGACGCCGAGGAGGACAGGCCGGAGCCGTTGGGGATATTCCCGTACAGCATCAGGTCCATGCCGCCAGGCACTTTCATGCCCTTCTCGCCGAAGGCCCACATGACCCCCTTGGGATAGTTGGTCCAGCCTGCCTCCTTGGCGGGCACCAGTTCATCTAAAGAGGACTCGATGATGCCCAGCTTCTCGAAATTCATGGAATAGAAGCGCAGCTTATTGTCCTCCCGCTTCCTGGCCGCGCCGTAGGTACCGATGGTCAGGGCGCAGGGGAACACATGCCCGCCGTTATAGTCGGTATGTTCTCCGATCAGGTTCACCCTGCCCGGCGCGAAATAGGCCTTCACGCCCTCGCCGCCTCCAAATACTTCCTCAAACCGTTTCAAAATCTCGTTCTTCATGTTGCCTCCGTTCCGCGCCCTTCCATGCGCTGTCATCTGAAATCCATTATACACGGAAAAGCTGTGGGACCGCCACATTCATTTGTTTTTTGTACCTGTCAAAATGTTAAATGATGGAGAAAGATGTCCCGCGGACAATATACATGCGACAATTCGGAAAGCCCCTTGCCTCCATCTTCCTCCAGGACAGCGCCCTGATCCGGCAGACCGGATATTTCCTGACAATCCTCTGCCTGTCCGTCCCGCTGCTCGGCATCATCAATATGATGACCAGCTATTTCCAGGCGCTGGGGAAGGCAGTGAAGTCACTGACCATCACGGTGCTGCGCAACGCCGTGCCGTTCATCCCGGGCGTCATCCTCCTGAACCGCTTCTGGCAGCTGGACGGCGTCATAGCGGCGCAGCCTGTGGTGGAAGCCGTATTGGCAGTCATCTGCAGCTTAATGTACCACAGGGATGTGAAAGCCGTCAGGCAAGCCCGTCCATAAAAGGCCTGGCTTTAAAGAATTTTGACAAAAACCGACAAGCTGCATTGACAATACGGCCAGATATGCTATGATGTAATCATAAAGCATATTTCTTGAAGACGCTTAAATCATCTCAACCATCTAAAGGTCTCATTCAGAAACTCTATGCTTTGAAACCCATTAAACTTACAAGGCAGGAGCTTCTGGCGCAGCAGTCCGTATTTCCTGCCTAGAAAAGGAGGAGAAATGAAACAACTGCAAGAAATGAACCTGGTGGACGACTTTTTAGTCTACAGCCTGACCTCCCACAAGGTCTACGGGGAGGAAGCGGCCCGCTACATCTTAGAGTGCATCCTGCAGCGCAGCATCCGGCACCTGACGGTGGTGCCCCAGAAGACCTGGTATGGCGAAAGTCCGGAGAAGCACGGCGTGCGGCTGAATGTCTGCCTGGACGAGGAGGACGGGGAGCTCTTCGATATCGAGCCCGACCAGAACAGCAGCTCCGCGGATGTGAAGGCATTGCCCAGGAGGGCCCGGTTCTACCATGCCAAGATTGATGCCAGGAACCTGACCGCCGGGGAAGGCTACGGCACGCTCCGGAATGTGGTGGTCATCTTCATCACCACCTATGACCCCTTCGGGTTGGACCGGATGGTGTATACCGTGAAGAACGGCTGCGTGGAAGTGCCCGTAATGCCCTACGAGGACGGCGCCAGGACGCTGTTCCTCTACATAAAGGGGCAGGAGGGGAATCCACCGGAGGAGCTCCGGGAGCTCACCCGGTACATGGCGGAATCCACCGAAGCGAACGCGCGGACGAAGGGCCTGAGGCGGCTGCATGAGATGGTGACGAAAGTGAAGGCAGACAGGGAAGTGGGGTTAGCGTATATGAAGATGTGGGAAGGCGAAGAGGTTATCAGGGCAAGGGCTACCGCAGCCGAAAAAGCGAACGAAGTCATACGCCTACTGGAAAAGACTGGCACTGTCTCCCAGGAAGAGCGGGAGCGCATCCTGGCGGAGCGGAACCTCCAGGTTCTGGAACGCTGGTATGAGGATGCCATGGCAAAAGCTGAGCAATATCTGGTCGCAAAAGCCAAGGCAGAAATGATACTTCTGCAACTGTCAGATTTCGGCCAGATACCGGAGGCCGTGAAATCCAGAATCCTCGCGGAGATGAATCCGGAAACCCTCGACTATTGGATCCTGGCCCTCAAACGGGCCGAAAGCCTGGAACAGTTCATCTCCCTGGCCATGCCAGACAGGGAATCCCAGAAAACATGACTCCCCCAGCCCTCCTTGCCATCTTCCAGGGGCTGGGGACAGATTATGGCTTTTTCGTCAGCCTACAGAAGACAAGGGTATCGTCAGGAGATTGAACCATATCTTTGACACCCTCATGGAAGAACGGGAGGGCTGCCGCGAACGATAAATTCATGTATGATGCTAGGAGGACAAGCAATGGACAGAGAACAGATTTTCCTATTCCCCGGCGAGACCTTGGTAGACACGATTCATGACAAAGGCATCCGCTTCGACATCGTGGAACGGGAGGAGGCCATCTGGTGCGGCACGCTGGGGCATGCCACCAACCCCACGGGGGAGCCGGACATCCCGGGGCTGCTGGCGGCGTATCAGGCCCTTGTGCCTGTGGAGAAGCGGGAACTGCTGGCCCCGGCCTGGAGCGGCTGCATCAGCCTGGATTATTGGCCGGGAGGCAGCGCGCCACGGGGAATCATGTTCATGCAGCAGGTTGCCACGGCGCAGCAGGATGAACGGTACAACCTATACCGGACGCCCGCCTCCCTGTACATCCGCGTCCACTATGACAGCGCAGAGGTTCCGCAAAAGCTGCTTGGCAAGGAACAGTGCGAAGTGTTCGAGCTGTACGGGCCCATCCATGAGCAGGCTGAGAAACATGGGTATGAACCAATCTCTCCCGTGAGCGTCGAGTTCGAATACTACAGCAGCCTTTCCTGTTTTGCCTACTGCGCCGTGAAGAGGAAAGCGGAATAAGGAACGCCCCATAGCATAGGAAAAGCGATGGAAAGCGGATAGAGAAAGAGGGGACATCCATGGAGCGCAAAGCAGTCATCTTCGATTTGTTTGAAACCCTAATCACCGAATGGGGCCATAAAAAATATACCAAAAACGAAATGTGCGCCGATTTAGGCCTGGAAAGAGGGCGCTTCGATGCCTACTGGGACGAAAAGGAGGCGGAACGATATATCGGCGAGATAAGCTTCCCTGAATCCATCCTGTATGTCTGCGGAAAATGCGGCAAGCCTGTCGATGATTCCACCCTTTCCCTGATCATCCGCAAACGGACAGAGACCAAGTCCCTGTGCTTCGAGCATGTCCACCCGGATGTATATGGGCTATTGGACCGCCTGAAAGCGGCGGGATACAAGCTGGCCATCGTCAGCAACTGCTCCTCGGAAGAAGTGACGGTCATCAGGCAGAGTCGGATATACGGCTATTTCCACCAGGTGATTCTGTCCTACGAGGCAAAGCTGCGGAAGCCGGATATACGCATCTACAGAAAGGCAGCCGACCTGCTGGGCGTCTCCCCAAAGGAGTGCGTCTTCGTGGGGGACGGCGGCAGCAATGAGCTTCCCGGCGCCAGAGCGGCAGGAATGGAGGCCATCCAGGCCAAATGGTACACCAATGAACTCCCCCACAGGCGCGACAGCCTGCCCGGTTTCCTGACGGCGGAAGAGCCTTTTGACATTTTGCGGTATTTTGAAAAAGGTCTTGAGTTTCCGCCACTCCCGGGTTATACGCCCCTTACTTCAAAACAAAAAGGCTTTGACGAGGAGTAGTAAATAGCAGGGATTTCACAGAGAGGGGATGTACGGTGCGAATCCTCATTAGAACTGTGGATTTTCAAACTGCTTCCTGGCCGCCTCAAACAGGTTGTGAAGGTAAGGATACTCCCATAGATCCGCCCCCACGTTGGGCCCCGCATCATCCCCCCAGCCCATGCCCGGCCTGCCTCCGTAATCGGTAAAGCTGGCCGCCATGTACCGGACGGTATTCACCAGCACAGTGTTCGGCTCCTGCTGGCGCACGCCGATCACTTCCGCCATATTGGCTTTGCCGAACTTGAAGAAGTCCACATACTCTATAATCTCTTCCCCCGTATCATACGCAAAGGAGTACCCATACAAATCGCAGCCATCCTCCATATGATACTTTTCAAAGGTAAGGTCCGACACCCTTCCCGGACAAAGCTCCTGGCTGCACCGTATGGCCTCCGCCTGAAACGCCTCCCAGTCCTTTGGCTCCCGAAAGGGATTTTCTCCCACGGGGTTCGTCACCGGCAGACTGTGAATCTGATTCTCCTCTTTCCAGGAGACATAAGCCACATCGCTGGCCAGAAAATAATGGGCAAACCCGTCCGGCTTTTCTATCTGGAAGCTCCCCTCGGAGCGCAGGCCGCCCCTGGAATACGGATTCCTGCGGATATAGGAAACCTCCGGCATGGACACCGTCTCGCCCACAGGCAGATAATTAGGATCCTCCGGTGCATCCCCGGCCCGCAGGATGGTGGCCCACAGGCATCCGTCTCCGTAAAAGCGTTCACTGATGCGCCATAAACTGTCTCCTTCCCGCGCCTGGTATTCCAGCAGCTTATCCCCTGTGAGCCTGATATAGTCCTCCGGCTCGGCTCCTTCCGGCAGCTCCTGAACCGGCTCGAAAGGATTACGCCTTTCCCGCTTTGTCTTTTCCTCCTGCTCTTCCTCCGTTAAGCCGTTCGCCACCGCCCGCCTGCTGTTTTCCACCTCTTTTTCCGTCTTGCGCACAAACTGCTCCGTCCGCGAATCCCAGAGCAGATAAGAGGGCGGCGTAAAAGATTCCTCCTCCGCTTTTGCGCCGTTTTGATGAACCGGCGCACCGACCCGCATATCCGCGTAACCGTCGCCGTTCAGGTCCGGATAAGTAATCGTGTCCGGCAGCTCAATGCTCAGGGATACCCTCTGCTCCTGCAGCGTTTCCCCGGTCTCCATATCCGTGACCGTCATGTCATAGGGCTCTTTCATACAAAAGCCGTTCAGAAGATAGTAGCGAGGTTCCGCATCCTCCTTTGCCGCCGTTTCCTTTTCCTCCGCGGAAGCCCCGTCCCCGCTCTCCGCCAGAGAACCGATGGCGGAAATAATGGCGTCCTTCCTGAAGTCATATATGTAATCGGAAACAGAATCCTCTTCCTGCCCCTCCTCCTCGGAAAGCGAGAAGTGCAGAGAAAGCATCCTGCCGCCCTCCGTCAGCGCCAGCTCGTAATCGGCCTCCACAAGCAGGCCAAAATACCGCATAACCCCTTCGTCCCCGGCATATTCCCAATTCTCATCGATTCCACGGACCTCCAGAAAGCTGCGCTTCGGATCCTCCAGCTCGGTCAGCCGTTCATCATGGTCAATCCAGTATAGAGTTTCCTCATCCAGCCCCCAGCCGCTCCCCAAACTGCCGTAGCTCTGGAAAATATCCGTAAACACATACTCCAGAGTTTCATCCTCCTCCGACGGCGCATCCAGCAGGGTAAGCCCGTATGCCGTCCTATCCTTCACATAGAGATTGACCTTCGAGCTTTGGTGGCGCAGATAGATAAGCTCATAGCCGTCCTCCATTTTCAGCGTTTCCTGTAAAAAGCAGAGCAGCTTCCCATTGTCCATGCTCCATACCGTCAGGGGATGCTCTTCCGTATCGAATCTCCTCTTCAGATCATGGTACAGATCAAGGGCGTGGACGTTCTCCGTCATGGGGAAAGTATAGTACAGAAAGCGCAGCGAGGCTCCCTCCGCTTCCCGCCGGGAAACCTCATTCAACGCCGTCTCCATTTCCGCAAGAGAACTGTAGAAACGCCATGTCACCTCCGCCTCTCCCGCAAACCGAAAAGCCGACGGCGCGTCCCAGTCGCTTTCCAGCGCTTCCCCCTCATAGCCCTTTATCATAATTTCCGCGCTGGCATAGGGACTTGCGGAAACATGCCCATACAGATATCCTCCAAGCTCCTGTACCTTACAGCTATCCTGCTCCCCCGGCCATTCTTTCGCTTCTTCCTCCGGCTGGGCGCTTTTTGCCTCTCCCCCGATACCGTCTCCGCCGGGAGCCTTTCCCGTATCGGAAGCTTCCCATCCGTTTTCGCCTGCCCCTCCCGCAGACGCGCCGCAGGCCGTGAGCAGCAGGCCAAGCGCCGCCATGCAGACGGTAAGGGTTCCGGTATTCCGATATAAATTTTTTGCCATATGTTTTATCCTTCCGGCCACCCGCATTCTCCCTGAACTGCCCTGCCTTTTTATGCCCCCCTTTTCCTCCCAAGAAGAGCGATTCCCGCCAACAGCAGCACCGGGAAGACAACGCCGGCCAATACCCCCATCTTCAGGTCGTCCCCCAGCGCTCCCGACACCATCCCCACCAGCGTAGGCCCGCCGGAGCAGCCGATGTCCCCGCCCAGGGCCAACAGCGCGAACATGGCCGTCCCGCCCCTTGGCAGCGCCGCGGCCGCCTTGCTGAAGGTTCCCGGCCACATGATTCCTACTGATAGCCCGCAGACGGCGCAGGCAATGAGGTTCAGCTGGGGAATCGGCAAAAGGGCCACCCCCAGATAGGACAGGATGCACAGGCAGCAGCTGTAGACCATGAAGCGCTCCAGGTGAATCCGGTCTCCGTATTTCCCGTAGAACAGCCTGGCGGACCCCATGAGAATCGCGAAGGCCATAGGCCCGGCCAGATCCCCCGCCGTCTTGGAGATGCCAAGCCCCTTCTCCGCAAAGGTGGAGGCCCACTGGCTCACCGCCTGCTCGCTGGCCCCCGCGCATACCATCATCACCAGCAGAATCCAGAACACCTTCATCCGGAACAGCTCCTTTAATCCCAGGCCCGCTTCCCCGTCCTCGATCAGCGGCGCGATGGGCACCTTCGCAAAGGCGAACGCGTTCCCCATAGGGATAAGCGCCCAGATGACAGCCAATATCTTCCAGTTCTGGATCCCTGCCACACCGAAGAAAACCGTAGAGATCAGCACCACCCCCGCATGTCCCCAGCAGTAAAAGGAGTGGAGCATGCTCATTGCCTTTTCCTTATTGTCTGAGGGGCACGCCTCCACCACCGGGCTCACCAGGACCTCCAGGAGCCCTCCCCCGATTGCGTAGATCATGACCGCAATCAGGATTCCCGCAAAGGGAGAGGGCAACGCCTCCGGCAGAACTGTGAGCAGTATCAGCCCAGCCGCCGACAGCACATGGGCCATGACCATGGACACCCGGTACCCTATCTTATCCACAAATCCCACGGAGAGCAGATCCACCAGCAGCTGTACCCCAAAGTTGAACGTCACCAGCAGCGTAATCTGGGACAGAGGAATCCGGTAGCTCCTCTGGAAGAACAGGAACAATAGCGGCGTGAAATTGTTGACGATCGCCTGTACGATATATCCCACGAAGCAGGCTGTGATCGTTTTGTCATATCGGTTTTTCATGAAAATGCTTTTCCTCCGTCCCATAATCCCTTCATGATGAGATTATATCCCATGGCCTGGCACTTATCAATACCGATATCCATTTCTCCAGACAAAAAACTCCCACAAAAATGAATGCTCTTCACATTGCATTTTTGTGGGATGCTTTTACAAACTCACGACTGGGCCTTAAAATCCTTGTACACGTTCATATAGAACTCCAGGAGCTGTTGGTTCGCGACTTCCCTGCGGATCACGATCCTCTCCAGCGCCGACGCTTTGGCCTGTCCCTGGATGTTCCCCGTGAATGCCGTTTTTTGCCATGGGTGCCCTCCCCGATCCACAGTTTCAGTATAATGAAAACATGCCGCCCTGTCAAGAATCTTTCGCGGATATGCGGCATACCCCCGGCCAATCCCGGCCTCAAGCGCCTGTTTAGTCCCAAACTCAAGCAGCGCTTTCTTCCCAGTTCCCCGTCTATGGGCTATACTGCCAGCATGAACCCGGTGAGCCCAACCGCCACCGATGCACCGGTATTTCTATACTGCGTAAAAGGAAAAGAGGAGAAACCTATGCTTGAAACCATGTTTGAAACGAATTTGCTTAAAGAAGACTATGTATTTGACGTGCCCCTGTTCACTTCTCCCGCCGCCATCCATCCCCTGCCCTTCCTGGGCCGTCCTCCCCGCCGTGCCGCCATGAAAGACAGCGCGGGCGCGCCCAGGAAGCCCCGGGAAAGATACCGCCTCAAGCAACTCTTGATTCCCATTTTACGGCGGATAGGCTATACTGGAACCATGGAACGGACGGCAAGCGCGTCACCGGCAGCACATTCCTGAACCATCACCCGCGAAAAGCGCGAAGAAGAAAAGGAGAAAGATTATGTTCGATACCATGAAAGTAGCACGGAAAATCAAAGAGGCCCGGATTGCCCGGAACATGACCCAGATGAACCTGGCGGACGCCATGGAGGTCAGCTATCAGGCCGTCTCGAATTGGGAGCGGGGCAGCTCCTGCCCGGACATCGGCAAGCTGGAGCAGCTCTGCCAAATCCTGGAAATCGGCGTGGATGAGCTCCTGGGCACGGACAGCGCTTCCAGGACGCTGAGCCGGATCATAGAAAAGGAAGAGGTCCCCGAGGCGGACGCGAAGCCCGTCACCATAGAGGAAATCCAGGAGGTGGCCCCGCTCCTGCCCCCCGCCGACATGGCCCGGCTGGTGGACGACAGCCTGGACAATCAGGAGGACGGGGAGAAGCTCGATCTGAAGGCAATCGCGGGGCTGGCCCCCTTTCTGGACGAGAAGTATCTGGATGCCCTCATCAAAAGGGCCCATGTGCACAGCCTGAAGGACCTGGCCGGGCTGGCCCCTTTCCTCAGCAGCGAGACCCTGGACGTTCTGGTGGCAGAGGCCGACATAAAGGGGGACATATCCGGCATCATCAGCCTGGCCCCCTTCCTTGGCAGCGAGACCCTGGACGCTCTGGTGGATAAAGCGGAGGAAAAAGGGGACATTGGCGAAATCTTCGGTCTGGCTCCCTTTTTAAGCAGCGGCACCCTGGACAGGCTCGTCCAGAAGATGCTGCCTTTGGACGACTGGAAGGGCATCAAAAGGCTGGCACCCTTCCTTGGCAGCGGCACCCTGGACGCCCTGGTGGATAAGATGGAGGAAAAAGGGGACATCCGCGAAGTCCGCGGTCTGGCTCCCTTTTTAAGCAGCGGCACCCTGGACAGGCTCGTCCAGAAAATGCTGCCTCTGGACGATTGGGAGGGCATCAGGGGACTGGCCCCCTTCCTTGGCAGCGATGCCCTGGGCGCTCTGATAGAAAACGCGGATCCCCGGCAGGATATGTCCCACATCGTTGCCCTGGCGCCGTTCCTGGGAGAAGAGGCTCTGGTCAGATTCCTGGAAAAGCTGCCTGACGATGCCCATGTGGACATTTCCGGGCTCTATCCCTTCCTGCCTCAGAAGACCCTGCAGAAGATGGCCGAAAGCCTTATGCGGGGCGGCGATCTCCACGCCCTGAAGTCCCTTGCGCCGTTTCTTTGATGACGCCTCATGGGAAAAACAGTGCCCCGTCCCGGGAACACGGCCCATATCCGCCTTGTTCCCGGCGGCGGTTCACCTCACCTGGTGGCTGCAGTACCGGTATGCCCCCAGCGCAGCCGCCGACAGCGTCACGGCCAGCGCCATGGCGGTGAGCAGCAGCCTGGCGTTCCCCGGGGCCTCCGAGAAGGTGCCCGGGTAGGAAATGGGGGCGCTGTAGCAGAGATAGTGCAGCAGGGCATTGACCCTTCCCATGGGCAGCGCGTCCAATACCAGCCGCAGGAACACATAGGGGCCTATGTATACCAGGAGGGACCTGACCAGCGAGGAAAAGGACTGCCTGCACAGGGCGGACACGGAGCAGGTCAGCACCGCCACTGCCAGGGCGGAGAGCCAGCCGCACAGATACAGCTCCCGGAGGGCTGTGCCCATGGGCAGGTAATCCTTCCCGAAGAACATGGGCATCCCGGCAATCCTGCTGCTGACCCCAAAGCCCTCCGTGCCGTAACAGGCGATGTGCTGGAGGAAGATGCTGCCGCCCGCCAGCAGGTAGCAGGCCGATGCCAGGGCGCAGCCCACGGCCATGCGGCGCCTCCAGAGGATGAAGCGGCCGTTCACCGTGGGCAGTATGATGTCCGCCGTGCGGCAGGCGTAATCCTCGGAGAACACAGGGCTCAGCAGCACGATGATCGAGATATGGGCCAGCACATAGGCCATCAGGAACCTGTCCCAGTAAGTCCCGGTGCCCGCGTACCCGAAGATATACGTCCCGTCCAGGCAGGCGCTCTCGTTCCAGCCCTCCGCCAGCACATAGGTGATCCGCCCGTCCTCTCCCTGCACCTGGGTGCCGAAATGCTCTGCCACGAAACGGTTGCAGTAGTTGTCGTTTCCCCCCGATGCCGCCGCGGCCCGGAGGCTTTCCATGGTGGTGCTGCGCATGGCGCAGTTCACCGGAGGGCCGTATTTTTCCCAGATTGCCCTGACGGTGTCCTCTGTCAGGGGGCCTGCGAATTCGGCGGCGATCTCCTTATCCCTGGCGATGGCCCGGGCCCCGTAATATATCCTTCCCTCATCGATCAGTCCCTCTCCCCACACCGTAATGCCCATGGCCATGTACAGCAACAGCAGCAGGCCCGCCAGCATGGCGGCCACTCCCACTTTCCTGGACAATATCCGGTATATTTCTGTCCTAAACATCCCTGTCCTCCTTCCCGGCTCCCCAGGCTCTCCCGTCCTGCACTATTCCATACTCTGCCGTTCCTCCCCAGGGCCGGTCCAGCCTACGCTTTTCCATGCTCTGCCCCAGTTCCTTCCCCTGGCCAGGGCCAGCACGCGTTTTCCCATGCCCTGCCCCCCAGCCGCCGTCCCCCTCACTGCTCCCGGAAGTGATACAGATACACATCCTCCAGATCCGGATCCGCGGGCTGGGCGCCCTCCATGGGGCAGGTGTCGGAGACGATGCGCAGCCTCACTCCTTTCTGGGTGTTGCGCAGGCTGCTGACGTTGAAGTAGGCCTGATACCGCTCCGTCTCCTCCGGGCCTACCACGCATTCCCACACCCTGCCCCTGGCCCGCTCCAGCATCCGCCCGATGTCCCCCATGGCCAGCAGCTCTCCCCCCTTCATCAGGAGGATCTCGTCCGCTATGTACTCCACGTCCGACACGATGTGGGTGGACAGGATGATGATGCGTTCCTTCGACAGGGAACCGACGATATTTCGGAAACGGATGCGCTCCTTTGGATCCAGCCCCGCCGTGGGCTCATCCAGGACCAGAATCTCCGGGTCGTTCAAAAGGGCCTGGGCGATTCCCAGCCGCCGGACCATCCCCCCGGAGAAGGTCTTGATCTTCTTCCCCCGGACCGCGGAAAGCTCCACCATCTCCAGCAGCTCCTCCACCTTCCGCTCCGCCTCATTTTTCGGGATGGCCTTCAGCGCCGCCAGGTACAGCAAAAACCGCCTGGCGGTGAACTCCGGATAATACCCGAAATCCTGGGGCAGATAGCCCAGGACCCTTCTGTAGTCCGCCCCCAGCTTCCCGATGGCGCTGCCCCCGTAGCGCACGGTGCCCTCCGTGGCCTCCAGGATGCCGCAGATCATCCGCAGCAGGGTGGTCTTGCCGGAGCCGTTGGCCCCCAGAAGCCCGTATATCCCGCGGTTCATGGTGCACGAAATTCCGTTTACAGCCACCTTGCTCCCATATTTTTTCGTCACACCCTCCAGGGTCAGTTCCAGCATATCGTCTCACCTCTTCTGATTTTCCCGTACATCACCTTAAGCTGCCACAGATATAGCCCGGTCCCCGCAAACAGCGCCGCCGTCCATGCCCACAGCCTTGCTGTCCCGTAAGCCTCCCCGCCGGACGCCAGGCCCGGGACAGCCGCCAGCAGGCCCGCCGCCAGGGCCGTCACCAGCAGCCCGTAGCGCCCCCGCCCGCCCCGCAGGGCCGTGAAGAGCAGCAGCACGGCCACATTGGAGAGTACGAAGGGCACCAGCACATACACGCATACCTGCGCAAGGGGCAGGTTCGTCCGCTCGGCGATCCGGCCGCTGCCAAGCACCAGCGCCAGTATGTCCACAGCCCCCGACAGCGCCATGCGGATCGTCCAAAGCTGGGGAAGGTTGAAATAGCAGCTCTGCTCCAGCTCCGCCATCCCCCTGGAGAAGTGCCGCCCCAGGCTGCTGCAGCCCAGCACCCCCATCCACGCCGCCAGCACGGATATCCAGCGCAGATAATCGGGAAGCGCCCCCCCGTCCAGCGCCGTCTTCTCAAGGAGCGCCGCCAGAAGCGCCACTAGGCTCCCCTGCAGGATCCAGAACCCCGGGGAGATGTACCGCAGCTCCACCAGGAGCAGCTCCCGGGGGGACGGATGCCTGTATATGGTTTTTTCCTGCACGGCCTGTCGTATTCCCACCAGGGCCTGCGACCGCCCCGCCTCCCCCGGGGCCAGGGATGCCGCCTTGATAAAAAGGCCCCCGTCATCCCGCTTTCTTCCTGTCTTCCTTCTATCGCCCATAGCACTCTCCTTTTACCGGCACAGTCCCCCTGCCCTCTACGTACCCCTTCAATCCAGAAAATCCTCCCTGCGCAGCAGCCCCTTCAGCCTGTCCATCCCCTGCCTGACCCGGGACTTCACAGTGGACACCGAAGCCTCCGTCAGCCGCCCGATTTCCCGGTACTTCATATCGTACAAATAGTGCAGCAGGATGGCCTCCCTCTGCATCGGGGGCAGCTTCGCCAAAGCCTCCATCAGCCTTTGGTGGACATCCGCATCCACCGCTCTCTGTTCCGGATCGGAATCTGCCGGCGGCTCCGGCGATACGCCCTTCTGTCCGGCCCGTTCCCTCCTCTGCGCCTCATCCGAATCCCGGCAGATGCCTCCCTGCCCCGCACCGTGGCCCTGCCCGCAGCCCATCCCCGCTTCCGCTCCGCCACGGCTCTTCTCCTGCCCCGTACATGCTTCCGCTGCTCTGCCGCCGCGCGGCCGCCCTGCCTCCGGCCCGCCGCAGTCCGCCGTGCGCTCCCAGTCCGCCTGCCCCAGAGTCATCCTTTCCTCCACGCCCCTTTTCCGCAGATAATCCCTGCACACGTTCATGGCGATGGTCAGCAGATATCCTTTCAGGTTCCTGTCACGATAGCTCTCCACATACCGGATGAACCGCAGGAAGGTCTCCTGGGCCAGGTCGTAAGCCTCCTCCCTGCTGCCCGTCTGAAAGGCGCAGAAACGGAAGATATCATCGTAATACTTCTCCGCGATATCTTCAAGGTATCTCTTATCCCCCTTCTGAATGGCATGAATCCACTGACGCTCGTCCACGATGGCTCCTTTGTATCCCTTTTCACTATATATAACCTCCCCCGCCCGGAAAAGGTTTTAAAAAAAGAGAAAAAAATCAGAAATCCCTGCGCCGCTCCAGGCTCATGAAAGCCTGGTAGATGATGATGAAGCCCAGAGGGCCGCCGATGATGCCCCACATGCCGAAGAGCTTGATTCCCGCGTAGATGGACAGCAGGATCGCGATGGGGGACACCCCGATCTTCTTTCCGATCAGCCTGGGCTCCAGCAGCTCCCGGATGAAGATGCAAGCCACGTACACCAGCAGACACACCGCCCCCCTGACATAGCTTCCGCCGATGAACTGCTGTATGGAAAGGGGCACCAGCACCACCCCCGTGCCGATGAAGGGCAGCGCGTCCAGAAATCCCGCCAGCAGCCCCCAGAGGATACCGTTCCGTATCCCGCTGATGCCCAGTGCCGCCGCGGCCGCCGCCCCGATGATGCTCATGATGATAAGCTGGGCCTTCACGAAGGTGGCGATGTACCGTATGATGCCGCAGACGATCTCCAGGAACACATAGCATTCCTCCCGCTCCAGCAGCCGATTCATGATGTCGTCATAATCCTTGGCCAGCAGCACCGCCGCTATCAGGAATGTCACCAGGAAGCCCCCCACGGAGGCGAACATCTTCACATAAGCCAGGGACTGGGAGAGCATCCCCGGCAGGAACTGTAGCTGGAAATAGTCGATTGCGTCCTGGATTCTGGCCAGAAGGAGCTGTTCCAGGTACAGATTGTCTATCCCCAGGGCCCTCCCCACCACGCCGCAGGTGTCATGGACAAAGCCGGACAGCTCCGCCTCCAGGGAATCCAGGCTCTCCACCAGGCCCGGGAGGCTCCCGATGATCCAGGAGAGCAGGATCCACAGCAATATGCCCAGGATCCCGCAGGCCAGGAGCAGCAGGAGCAAAGTCCCTATCTGCCTGTGGAGCTTCAGCTTCCTCTGCATCTTCTGGAGCAGGGGCCCGAAGATGGTCACGAAGAGCATGGCCGTCAGCACAGGCGCGGTCAGCGGCGTGATGACCTTCAGGAAAAAATAAACTGCCCCTGTGAGCAGGAGCAGTACTACGAATCTGTTTTCTTTGATTTTCTCTGCCATACCGACCACCATGCCTTTCCGCGAACCTGGAGCGCGCCATGCCTGCGCCCCCAACCGGCTTCTCGTATTAGTATGGTAGCTTTCGGGAAAATCATAACTGTAAAAAAGTGCCTATGGCACCTTACTGATTCCATGTCGGTCTGGCGGCGGACTTTTCTGTAAGGTGAAAAGAGGAAAAAGCGGGGTTCTCCGGCTTGATCCGGAAATCCATCTTCTCCCCGGACACGGGATGGACGAAGCCCAGACTGTAGGCGCAGAGGGCCACGTTCCGGACACCGCAGGCTGCGGCCAGCGCCCTCGCCTCCGGGCTGCCGTATTTCAGGTCGCCCAAAAGAGGCAGGCCCGCGTGGGCCATCTGGGCCCGGATCTGGTGGAAGCGGCCTGTGCGGATACGGATGTCCGCCAGCGCAAGCCCCTGCTCCTTATTCGGCTCCAGGATGCGGTACTCCAGGACTGCGCGCCGGGCCTTCGCGGCTTCCCCCAGGGCGGATTCCGCTGACGCGGTATCCGGATTTACAATCACCGCCCTGTAATCCGTATGTTTTCCGTTCTTCAACGCCTGTTTGTACAGATAGTCTTCCAGCCGCCCTTCCCGGCAATCCGGCACGCCGCAGAGCACGGCGTAATAGTGCTTGCAAAAGCCCCCTTCGTCTCCCTGGGCCCGGAGCTGTCCGGTGAGGGAGGCCGCGGCGGCTCTGGTCCTGGCGAATGCCAGAATCCCCTCCACGGGCTGGTCCAGGCGGTGGATAAGTCCCAAGTAGGGCTCGCCGCGCCCGACAGCCGCACTATTGCCGCCCTTTTCCCTGCGGTTCTTCAGCTCACTGACCATGTCCTGCTGTCCCAGCCTGGCAGTCTGCACCGCAAGCCCGGCGGGCTTGTACGCCACGATTATATCTTTGTCTTCATACAGGATTCGACTCAGCATATCCACTGCATCCTTCATTTCGTTTGTATACATACGGCAAAAAGATTCCCATGCAACAGGCACCGCCGGTGAAGCGCAAACGCGGCTGCACGGGGAATTCCGTGCCTGTATGCGGCTATTCCCGCTGCCATGGCCGCTCCGCAACCGAACCGGGCCGCTATCTGCATCATCCGTTGCGCGGAAACCTGACAGCCTGTCCCCGGATACGGCCCACATGCAGCCCGCCGGATGCGGGAAGCCGCGTTTCCCCGCTATACTTATACGGCCCGAGCGCTCACCTGCGCAGGCCTCTTGGGTAATGGTTCTTCATAATGCCCCCGGCCAGCTTCCCCCAGCCTGTGCCGAAGCCGTCCGCGCATATCAGATACCAGCCCTTCTCCCCTTCCGCCGGGAAGGTCTGGCCCCCCAAATACCCGGCAATCTCCGGCCCGTCGGAATCCAGGTTCCAGACGTGGGCCGCACATGCCGGACGCAGGGCCAGGGCCAGTGCATGGGAGGGCTCGAACCTGTTCTTCTTCACCTCTCCCAGGTGCAGGCCGGGCCGCAGCACCTTCAGCCCCCTGAATGAGGGCATGTCCGCCGGAACCAGGTAGAGATTGTCCCCGAATCGCATGCACCTGACAGCGCCCGTGAACCCGGCGGCCCTTCCCAGCCCCGGCAGCACCTCTTCGGCTCCCGGATCCACTGCCGTCCTTGTCCCGGCTCCGGCTTTCCCCTTCGCCATCCTTTTTGCGGCGGTCGGCGGCTTCTCTCCGGCCGCTCTCCCCGGCTGCGGCGGCTGCGCCTTCCTCTCCGGTGCCTGTCCTCCGGCGCTCAGGCCAGCCCTCTCCCCCGCCTCTGCCAAAACCGATGCCGGGTCCCGACTCAAAGGGGACTCCGGCAGCCGCAGATTCTCGGCGCAGAAGCGCAGGAACTCCTCCGGCAGGCTTGTGCCCGCTCCTTTTGCAGTCCCTTTTGCCATACCCTCCGTTATACTTTTTGTAGTATAATTATATTCTGTATTGCGATAATTTTCACGGGCAGCCCCATCTTTCTCAAGCACAGCCGCAAAATGCCCCTCCCCCCGTATCCGGTGGGGCCACAGCCGCAGGGCATTCTCCAGGCCGGACCCACGGTCCACGGCTTCCGGACTGCCGGCCAGCCCATGGCAATCCCGCTGCTCCAGGGCTTCCTCCAGGACATCCGGCATCCCGTCACAGCCTTCCAGCCCCAGCCGCTCCTTCTCCGCGGGCAGTATCCGGAATTCCCCATGCCGCCTAAGGAACCTGGAGACGCTCCCCTCGTCCTCCTCAGGGGCAAAGGTGCAGGTGGAATACACCAGCCGCCCGCCGGAGCGCAGCATCCCGGCGGCGCAGTCCAGGATGCCGTCCTGGCGCTCCGCGCACAGCCTTACGTTCTCCGGGCTCCACTCCTCTCTGGCCGCCTCGCTCCTGCGGAACATCCCCTCCCCGGAGCAGGGCGCGTCCACCAGTACACGATCGAAATACCCCGGAAAGGCCTCCGCCAGGCGCTCCGGCGTCTCGTTCAGCACACAGGCGTTCCCGATGCCCATCCGCTCTATGTTCTCCGACAGAATCTTCGCCCTGGCCGGGTGGATTTCGTTGCAGACCAGCAGGCCGCTGCCGCCCAGCTTCCCGGCTATCTGGACGCTCTTCCCGCCCGGGGCCGCGCACAGGTCCAGAATGCGCTCCCCGGGCCGCACATCCATCAGCCCCACGGGGGCCATGGCGCTGGGCTCCTGGATGTAGTAGACCCCGGCCTCATGGAAGGGATGCTTCCCGGGCTGGTCCGGCGCTTCATAATAATAGCCGTCCTCCGCCCAGGGAACCCGGGACAGACGGGCGAATCCGGCATCCCGGCAAGCCGCCCCAGCGCCTGCTGCCTCCACGGCACACTGTCCAGCCGCTACATTAACTGCAGACTCCGCAACACACTGCCCGGCCGCTGCATCGCCTGCCACCT
>OFFE01000889.1_pt1 | contig 23600 bp, 20 predicted proteins | sample 1521371 | NCBI WGS metagenome assembly OFFE01 (sample SAMEA3504131, study PRJEB24116) | mouse gut metagenome | biome: mouse gut; feature: mouse-associated habitat; material: faeces | place: Denmark | collected 2011 | reverse complement strand
CCTCCCCTCCTTTTTACCTCTTCTCAAGTGCGCCGGCTATAAAACGGCCCCCTGCGGAGACGGTGTTTTTGCCGTCCCCGCAGGGGGCTGCCGCCGGGGCGGGAGCCCTGGCTTTCATTTTCCGGAGGAGTTTTGCGCCCAGCTTCTCCGCTGGATGCAGAAGGTGAACAGGATGCTGGCAGCAAAGGGGAAAAAGTATGTGGCCGCGCGGTATAGAATCAGGGCGGCGGATGCCTGGGCGTAGTCCATGTACCGGCCAAAAATCATCAGGAACGTGAACTCCGCCGGACCTACCCCAGCCACGTTGGGCAGTGCGCTGGCAATCACCAGCATCAGCGAGGCCAACAGCTGCACCCGCCAGAAGGGCAGGTCCGCCGCCCCCGTCAGCCGGACGGAGAGATACGCCGCCGAGTACAGGCACAGCAGCTTTCCTCCGTTCAGCAGCAGAATTCTGCCGCAGCAGGCGGGGCTTTTCAGCACGTTCCGGGTTTCTTCATAGAGAGATTCCAGATTGGAGCGCCAGGAGGCTTTCCGCTTCTCCCATTTCTCTGTCTCCGGAAACAGGCCGATGAGATGCAGCACCAGATTTTTCAGCCGCGCCCATGTGCAAACCAGAACCAGCGCGCCCACAATTACGATACAAATCCCGTAGCCGGGCAGCAGATAGCGGGACAGCTCCGGCGCGGTTTCCCGCAGCCAGCCGCCCTGGAAGAGCAGCATGACGGAGGCGTAGAGCAGAATGGACGATTTGTGGAAGATGTACTCCACAGTCATCAGACCTGCGCCGTGGCCCACAGACAGTCCGCTGCGGTGCAGGTGGAGGCACTGCATGGGAATGGAGCCTACGGCAAAGGTGGCCACGTTGCCGAACACGCCAAGGAATGTGACCTCCATGGCCTCCCAAAAGGAGAAGGAGGGCAGCCTCGCCCGGACCAGCGCCGCGCAGACGCCGGATTCCAGCAGCTGGAACACCACGGCCAGGGCGAACAGCGCCAGTGCACCGTATCCGGGAACCCGGCGGAGATTTTCCAGAATCTCCTGGTAGTGGTCCCGGAATACCAGAACCGCCGCCAGACAGACCGCCGCCAGCGTCAGCAGGCTTCCTCCTGTTTTTTTCCAACTGTTCATACGCAGCAGCTTCCTCTCGCCGGCCGGCGGCGCTCCGGCATGTTTTCAGATGTCACGGGGTTCCGCCGTTCCACAGCTCGCCGGCCACCGGCCGCCAGCATTCGGCGTAGTCCGCGCACTTGCCGCACAGGTGCTCCACGCTCTCCGGAGACTGAAGGTCGGTGGAGTGCGCACCGGTTTTGTGGACCATTTCCCGCAGCAGGCGGGGATTTTCCAGCATGGGACAGGGGAGCAGGTGGTTCTCGTTGAAGGGCTGGCCGTCGTGGTAGGCCATGAATAAAGGCCCTTGCAGGCACTCCAGCAAAGTTTTTTCCCGGATGTTGGAATCGGAGTAATGAATGAACACGCAGGGGTCTGCGTCGCCGTTTGCGTTGATGTGGAGATACCGGCGGCCCCCGGCGATGCAGCCGCCTACGTACTCGCCGTCGTTCTGGAAGTCCATGGCGAAAATGGGCTTGGTCCGGCGCATCTCCCGAACCCGGCGATACATGACGGCCCGCTGACGGGGACTGGGCAGCAGGGCGGGCGCCGCGTCGTTGCCGACGGGCATGTAGTGGAAATACCAGATGAATTTCGCGCCCCATTCCACCAGCTGATCGATGAACTCGTCGGAACTGATGGAATCCAGATTCTCGCTGGTGTAGCAGGCGGAAATACCGAAGGGCAGGCGTTTCTCCTTGAGAATGCCCATGGCCCGGACCGCTTTCCGATACACGCCGTCCCCCCGGCGGCCGTCGGTGGCGGACTCAAAGCCCTCCAGACTGATGGCGGGTATGAGGTTTTTCACCCGCAGCATCTCCCCGGCGAACGCCTCGTCAATGAGGGTGGCGTTGGTGAAGGCCAGGAACTGGCAGTCGGCGTGCTTTTCACACAGGGCGATGAGATCCGCCTTCCGCACCAGAGGTTCGCCGCCGGTGTAGATGTATATGTACACTCCCAGCTCCTTGCCCTGGCGGATGATGGAGTCGATTTCGTCGAAGCTCAGGTTCAGCCTGCCGCCGTACTCCGCCGCCCAGCAGCCGGTGCAGCGGAGATTGCAGGCCGAGGTGGGGTCCAGCAGAATGGCCCAGGGGATGTTGCAGCCGTACTTTTTCCGCATCTCCTCCTGAATGGGCCAGCCGATGATGTTGGCGTTGAGAAAGAAGTTTTCAAAGACAGCCTTCAGCACGCCGTTATCCACGCTTTGGAAGACGTCCATGATCAGTCTGTACATGCTGCCGTCCGGATTCTCCAGCACCGTCCGGAACGCTTCCCGCTGAGGCTCGAAGCTGTCCGGGCCCTCCCCTGCCAGCCTGTCCACCCAGTCCAGAAGCTTGAGCATGTTCTTCTCCGGGTCTTTCTCTATATAGCCAAAGGCCGTTTTGATCGCGGTTTTCCTGAATCGTTCCTGAATACCCATCACTGCGGGCTCCTCTCTTTTTGTATGATGGTATCAGGATAAAATGCCGTCTGGAATTTCACAATGGGCAAAAGGCTCCGGGTGTTGAAAAATCCAACATCCGAAGCCTTTTGCCTAAAATTTGGCCGTCGGGCAGGTTACGCCATCAGCTCGTCCGCAATCCGCTCCATGGCGGCAAGATCAGCATCCTTCACCGCGCCCTGGATGGTGTGGACCGTCTCACAGATTTCGATGTCCCGCATGGCCTCCAGGAAGCTCCGCATCACCTTGGCGGCAGCGGGCGCCCAGGAGCCGTTTTCGATCAGCGCCACCCGGCGGTTCCGGTAGGTCTTGTCCCGCAGGTGCGCCATAAAGTGGTCCATGGCGGGAAACAGTCCGCCGTCGTAGGTGGGGCTCATGGCCGCCAGCTTGCCGCAGCGGAACGCGCTCTCCACCGCCGCGGCCTGATCCTCCCGGCACAGATCCACCGCCGCCACTTTGGGGCAGCCCTTCCGCTTCAGGATTTCCACCATTTTTCCGGCGGCCTGGGCGGTGTTGCCGTGGATGGAGGCGTAGGCCACCAGCACCGCCTCCGGCTCGTCCGGCAGGTAGCGGCTCCAGCGGTCGTACTTGTCCAGGTAATACCCCAGATTCTCCCGCAGAACGGGGCCATGCAGGGGGCAGATGGTTCGGATATCCAGTCCCGCCGCCTTCTTCAGCAGAGCCTGGACCGACGCGCCGTATTTGCCCACGATGTTGAAATAGTACCGGGCGGCCTCCGCGTCCCAGCTTTCGCCGGAGGACAGCGCCCCGAAGGTTCCGAAGCCGTCGGCGGAAAACAGAATTTTTTCGCTGGACTCGTAGCTCACCATCACCTCCGGCCAGTGGACCATGGGCGCCATGACGAAGGTGAGGGTGTGGCTTCCCAGGGAGAGGACGTCCCCCTCCTTCACCGTCAGGGTGGGGGCGGCGTAGTCAAAGTATTTGGGCAGCATCTGGAAGGTCTTTGCGTTGCCCACCAGGGTCAGACCGGGATATTTCTCCAGCAGCCTGCCCACGCTGCCGGCGTGGTCCGGCTCCAGGTGGTGGAGAACCAGGTAATCGGGCTGGCGTCCCTCCAGCTGTTCCTCCAGGTGGGAAAGCCATTCATCCGCCGCCCGGCGGTCCACGGTATCCAGAACGGCGGTTTTCTCATCCAGGATCACGTAGGAGTTGTAGGACACGCCGGCGGGAACCGGATACTGGCTCTCAAACAGGTCAATGGTAGTATCGTCCGCGCCCACATAGCGGACGGCGGCGGAAATATGGAGGTCATTCATGGGAGGATAATCCTTTCTTCTGCGTTTTTTCATCACAATTATAATGATGGAAGGGTTGCTTGTCAACCATGGAAGACGCCGGTTCCTGATTTTGCGGCGGAAGGCGGGGTGGGGCAGGGGGTTTGCTTCTTGGGCAAAATCTGCCCCGTTTATGGAAGAAAAAGCACCTTTTCTTCTAGTTTTGCCGAAAAAAGAGAAATCAGGTTTGAAAATTTGACGGATAGGAAAAAATCTGATACAATGACCCCATTCCAATGAAAATGAGGAGTTGCCTATGAAAAAACGCCTGCTGATATTTGTTCTGACCGGACTTCTGTGCCTGGGTCTCGTTCCCTCCGCCGCGGCGGAGAGCGGTTATTCCGACGTGCCCGGCGGCCATTGGGCTGCCGGCAGTGTGGAGCGGGCCACGGAGCTGGGCCTGTTTCAGGGAACCGGCGGAGGAAAGTTCGGCCTGGGCCGGCCCATTTCCCGGGCCGCCTTCGCCACCGCGCTGATGCGGCTGTTCGGCTGGGAGGAGGTCCGGCCGGGGAAGCCCTCCTACACCGATGTGGCCAGAGACAGCTGGTACTACGGGGCGGTGGAAACCCTCCTGGCCAACGACGCGGTGGCGGCCTCCGGCCATGAGTTCCGCCCCGAGGACGATCTGACTCGGGGGGAAATGGCCTCCATGCTGGTGAGAGGGCTGGGCTACACCTCTCTGGCTGGCACCGCCGCCAGCTATGGCGTTCCCTTCAGCGACGTCACCGCCAACCCCGGGTTTATCACCCTGGCCTATGATCTGGGGATCATGGATGGCAAGGGAAAGGGCCGTTTTGATCCGGACGGCGCCGCTACCCGGGAGCAGGCCGCCACCGTTCTGGTGAGGGTCCATGACCGGTTGGCGGAGCCCTCCATCCAGATTCCCGGGACAAGCGGCTGGCGCATGATCAATATCTCCACCCCCATGGCGCGGGCGGGAACGGATATTCCTATCACTCCTCTGGAGCCGCTGCCGGATTTGTACGCCGCTCTGCGGCGGATGAAAAACAACGGCGAGGACCTGTCCGGGGCGGCGCTGCAGCTGATGGCCGGCGGCGTGCGCACGATTACGGACGCGGGAGGCAACCCCATCTCCGCCAGCACGCTGATCTCCGCCAAGGAGGTGCAGGAGACGCTGGGCAGGAAGGACGTAAAAACCTTTTACTCCGAGCAGTATGAAAGCGCCTACTGTATGTATGCGCCTAACGCCTATCAATCCGCCACCATCTGGTATCAGAGCGGGGAGAGCATGGCGGCGAAGCTTCAGCTGGCCAAGCTGTTTGGCGTTACCCGCTATGTAATGGAATAATCTCAGACAGTCCAGCAGGGGCATGGCCGGATCTCCGGACACGCCCCTGCCGGACTGTATTTGTATCCGCTTTGCGTCAAACCATAATTTTTAAGATTTTTGAGAGTTGTATTTTCCCCCGGAATTTGCTATGCTAAAGAAAATATAAAGATACGTTGGAAAGGAGCCTGAAAATGGCAGAACAGGAGAAGAATATTCGCATGGAGAGGGATACGCTGGGAACTGTGGCGGTGTGCGCGGAGCGCTTCTGGGGAGCGCAGACCCAGCGGAGTCTGGAAAATTTTGCCATCGGAACGGAGCGGATGCCGGAGGAAATTATCCGGGCCTTCGCCCTGCTGAAAAAAGCGGCGGCTCTGACCAACTGCCGTCTGGGCCGTTTGGACAGCCGCCGCTGCGAGCTTATCGCCGCCGCCTGCGATGAAATTCTGGAGGGCAGCTGGGACGGAGAGTTCCCGCTGAAGGTCTGGCAGACTGGCAGCGGCACCCAGTCGAATATGAACGTCAACGAGGTGATCTCCCATTTATGCGCCCGGATGGAGCCGTCTGTGGAGGTTCACCCCAACGACCACGTAAATATGTCCCAGAGCTCCAACGACACCTTTCCCACCGCCATGCATCTGGCCGCGGCCGTCTCTTTGGAGGAGCGTGTCCTGCCCGCGCTGGAGAAGCTGACGGAAACCCTCCGCCGCCTGGAGGCGGAAAACGAGAATGTGGTGAAAATAGGCCGCACCCATCTCCAGGACGCGGTGCCCCTCCGGTTTTCTCAGGAGATCAGCGGCTGGAGAGCCATGGCGGAAGCATCGGAGGCGTACATACGCGCCGCTTTGGAGCCTCTGCGACAGCTGGCGCTGGGCGGTACGGCGGTGGGCACAGGGCTCAACTGCCCCGCCGGCTTCGCGGAAGAGAGTGCGGCGCTTCTTTCCCGTCTGACAGGACATGAATTTGTCACTGCCGCCAACAAGTTCCACGCCCTGACCAGCAGGGACGGTATCGTTTTCGCCCACGGAGCGCTGAAGGCTCTGGCGGCGGATCTGATGAAAATTGCCAACGACGTGCGCTGGCTGGCCAGCGGCCCCCGGTGCGGATTGGGAGAAGTGCTTATTCCTGAAAATGAGCCGGGCAGCTCCATCATGCCGGGGAAGGTGAATCCCACCCAGTGCGAGGCCGCTGCCATGATTGCCGTCCAGGTTATGGGCAACGACGCCGCAGTCGGTTTTGCCGCCAGTCAGGGGAATTTTGAGCTGAATGTTTTCATGCCGGTCATTGCCTACAACTTTTTACAGTCCGCCCGGCTCCTGGCCGACGGGATGGATTCCTTCCGGAAAAACTGCCTGGAGGGTCTGAAGGCGGACCGGGAGAGAATGAAGGAGCACCTGAACCGCTCTTTGATGCTGGTGACATGCCTTACCCCCCGCATCGGGTATGAAAAGGCGGGGCAGGCGGCCCGTCTGGCCCATCTGGAGAAGATCACCTTGAAGGAAGCGGTTCTGCGGTCCGGTTTTCTGACGGCGGAGGAGTACGATGAAATTGTGGATCCGGGAAAAATGGTGTGACTTCTGCCGCCCCGTTTCCGCCGCCGCTCCAACGCCGTCCGGGCGCAGAAGGAGGATAACGCACATATGGTAAAAATCCTGATCGTGGAAGACGAAAAACCGATTGCAGACCTGCTGGACATGAGCCTTACCGCCGCAGGTTATGCCTGCGACTGCCTGGACAACGGGGCCGCCGCCGCCGACGCGGTGGAGTCCAAGCATTACGATCTGATTCTGCTGGACGTGATGCTTCCCGGCATCGACGGTTTTGAACTGATGGAATATCTGGCCCCTTTGGGAATTCCCGTTATCTTCATTACGGCGCGAAGCGCCGTGAAGGACCGGATCAAGGGCCTCCGGCTGGGTGCCGACGACTATATTGTCAAACCGTTTGAAATTGCCGAGCTTCTGGCCCGGGTGGAGACCGTTCTGCGCCGCTACCACAAAACCGAAAGCCGCATCGCCGTGGACGACGTGGTGGTGGACACGCAGTCCCGGGTAGTCACCAAGGGCGGAAAGATCATCCAGCTGACCGCCAAGGAGTACAGCCTTCTGGTGTTGTTCCTGCAAAACAAGAATATCGCCCTTTTTCGTGAGACCATCTATGAGCGGGTGTGGGAAAATGAATATATGGGAGACAGCCGCACTGTGGATCTCCACGTCCAGCGCCTGAGGAAAAAGCTGGGCTGGCAGGAGCGTATCGCCGCCGTTTACAAGGTGGGATACCGCTTGGAGGTCCAGGAATGAAATTCGCCTGGAAGGTGACGCTGGTCACGCTCTGCATCCTGCTGCTGTCCACCGGCGTGGGCAGCTATCTGCTGATCTCGCTCTCTTTTCAGTCCGCCCTGGAGCGGGAAATCACCATCGCTCAGGAGGAAATGCAGATGCTCCGCCTCTCCTACGAGGCCGTGTGCGACGCCAGAGGCGTCACCTTGGAGAACATCAGCCAGCGGGGGCGGGGGCTGGCCAGGACGCTGGAGGAGGCCGCTTACTTTGTGGATTACCAGCTGCGGGTGACGACTCCCTCCGGAGAATACGTCTACTCCACCCTGGACTCCCCCAGCGATCAGGAGCTGCTGGAGCAGGTGGACCGGAGGTCCTCCGGTTATGTGCTGCGTGAGGATAAACGAACCGGGCGGCGCCTGCTCCGCTGTGCGGGACCTGTGGTGCTTCCCGACGGCATTTTGTATATGGAAACCGCCCGGGATGTGAGCCGCCTGTTTGCTGACCGGGAAACCCACTATCAGGTCTACCGCTGGATTGTTCTGTTAGTGGTGGGGGTCAGCGGCGCGATGATGTTCGCCTTCTCCTATTGGCTGACCACCCCGATCCGCAGTCTGGGCCGGGCCGCCGACCAGCTGGCCCAGGGGGACTATTCCACCCGCGCCAGGATCATGGGCGGCGATGAGATCGGCGAGCTGGCCGGAAACTTCAACCGCATGGCCGACGCCATTGAGAAGAACATCCAGGAGCTGGAGGACGCCGCCCGGCGGCAGGAGGATTTTACCGGAAGCTTTGTTCACGAGCTGAAAACGCCTCTGACCTCCATCATCGGATATGCCGACATGCTCCGCTCCCGGGATTTGGGGGAGGACATGCGCTTCAAGGCTGCCAGTTATATTTTCTCCGAGGGCAAGCGGCTGGAGAGTCTGTCCCTGTCCCTGATGAATCTATTGGTCGTGGGCCGCAGTAAGGCGGAGGCCAGGACCGTGAACATGCGCAAGCTCTGCGCCGAGGCCGCCCGGATCAGCCAGCCCGCCATGAAGGCCAAGGGCCTCGCGCTCACCGTCAGGGCGGAAGAGGGCGCGGTTCGGGGGGACGGTGCTTTGCTGCAAACCCTGCTGCAAAATCTGCTGGATAACGCCCGGAAAGCCACCGCCAGCGGAGGGCGGGTGGTACTGACGGGCCGGAGCCGGGAAAACGGGTATCAGGTGACGGTGGCGGACCAGGGCCGGGGTATCCCGGACCGGGAGCTGAACAAAATCACGGAACCCTTTTACATGGTGGACAAGTCCCGCTCCCGGGCAGAGGGCGGCGCGGGACTGGGCCTGGCCCTGTGCAAGGAAATCGCCGAGCTCCACCAGGGGCATCTCCGTTTTGAGAGCCAGGAAGGCAAGGGCACCATTGTCACTGTGATGCTGGGAGGTGTGGCCGATGCGTAAATGCGGCGCGGCAATTCTTGTATTCACGCTGATGGCGGCAGCATTTTTCCTGCCGGAGTGGCTCTCCCGCTTCCATGACCGCCAGCTGCTGGACACCCCTTCCATCCAGACGCAGGACGAGGAGCGGGAGGGCTTTGCCGAGAGTGTCCAGCTGACGGTGGCGGAAAAGGTGCTGCTGCTGAGGGGAGGAGGACTGACCGGCATGGAGCTGAGCCGGGAGACGGTGGAGGGCAGGGTTTTCGTCAGCTCTGCCGGAGATTCCTTTGAAGTGACCATCATCACCTACACCGGCGACGGCGCAACAACTCCTGCGCCGGAACTGAGCGCCACGCAGGAACAGGCGGCTTACAGCGAAGAAATCTCCCAGCTGTGGGAGGCGCGGCTGGCCTCGGCGTGGCAGGAGGTTCGCAATTTGCAGGCTCTGGGGGGACTGCCCATGCTCTGGGATGACAAAAGCGACGTGACGTATACCGGATATGGCGAGCGGTTGTACGTGGACCCGGATACCCGGATGAATTTTCAGGTGTATCAGCTCTCTCTCAATTGCGCCCCCTACTCCCTGCGGCTGACGGTGGACGTTCAGTCGGAGCGGATTCTGTCCTTTGAGCTGCAATGGGGCCGCGGCGGCGCACCCAACTGGGGATTCCGGGGAACCAGCGGCTTTGGAGGAGTGTGGCGCAATTACTGGGGACTGGACTCAGTGGACAGCGGATGGTACAACGATTATATCAAAAATATCCTGGGACGCAGCGTGAACACTCCTTGGGCCGAAGGAGACTACAACGCCAACGGCCAGATCACCTTCACCTATGATGGCCAGTCCATCCCAGTTCCTCTGGAGTGCCGGGCGTTCGGAGGGCGGTCCTATGCCATCACCTGGAATGTCTGAAAGTGGAATTATACCAAAATTTGCACCCGGCTGTATTTCCGGCGGCACAGGCGGGTAAGATGGAAACAGTCCACAAAGGGAGATGACGCGTCAGATGAGAAGCTCCAGCCGCCGCAGGCGCGGCGTATATATTCCGCCCATGTTTTTTGTTCTGCTTGTGCTTGCGGGAGCGCTGATCCTGTGCGCATGGTTTTTCTTCCATCGCGCTCCCAGCCAACCGGCGCAGCCGCGGCAGAACACGGTGAGCACCCGGCAGACCGGCAGAGACGGCATAGCCTGCGTCAGAACGGAACTGGGGGAGGAGGCGGTCTATACCGGAGATCTGATTCTGGTAAACAACTGGATCTTGTACCATTTTCCGGAGGAGCAGCCCCTCTCCTGTGTATTTGATGAAAAAAGCGACAGCTATTTTGTACGGGACAAGGAGGTCTTCCTCTCGCCCGCTGCCCTGGAGGCGCTGAATGATATGATGGACGCCTTCCAGGCGCAGGGCGGCAGCAAGACCGTCAACGTGGTGGCGGGCTACCGCACAAGGGAGGTTCAGCAGCACCTCTTTGAACAGAGCGCGGAGATCAACGGCCAGGACCATGCCCGGCGGTTTGTGGCCCAGCCCGGCGGCAGTGAGCACCACACAGGGCTGGTGGTGGATTTCTCCCTGTTTTTTGAGGACGGATCCAGCGCGGAGTACCAGGGAACCGGGGAGTATGCCTGGATCAATCAGAACTGTCAGGACTACGGCTGGGTGGTTCGTTACGACACCGCCAAGGAAGCACTGACCGGCATCGGAGACGAGCCCTGGCACTTCCGCTATGTGGGCGTTCCCCATGCCACGGTTATGGCGGAGAAGAATCTGTGCCTGGAGGAATATATCGACTATCTGAAGGAGTTTTCGTACAACGGCCGCCGCCTGACGGTGGACTGCGCCGGCGGGACTTATGAGATCTGGTACTGCCCGGGAACAACGGCCTACCTGCCGGAGAGCGGCGAATACACGGTTTCCGGAAACAATGTGGACGGCGTGATCATCACATGCATGGTGGAGTGAACGGACTTCGCCGCCGGAGGCCGTTGACAGCGGTCCGCCTGCATGCTATGATACGTTCAACAAAAAGAGAGAGGATTTTTCCTATGCGCATCTATGGCTTGGTACAAGACTCCATCGTGGACGGTCCCGGCTTCCGTTTTTCCTGCTTTGTTCAGGGCTGCCCCCACCGCTGCCCCGGCTGCCACAATCCGGACAGCCACGATCCCAGCGGAGGAAAAGAAATGACCGTGGAGGAGGTCGCCGGTGAACTGCTGAAAAATCCTCTTACCGACGGGCTTACGCTCTCCGGCGGGGAGCCCTTCGCGCAGGCGGAGGAGTGCCTGGCCCTGGCCAGGATTGCCCGCGCGAGCGGCCGAACCGTCTGGTCCTACTCTGGCTGGAGCTTCGAGTACTTGAAAAATCAGGGTACAGAAGCGCAGAAAGCCTTGCTGGCGGAGCTGGACGTGCTGGTGGACGGCCCTTTTCTTCTGGAACAGCGCACTCTGGCCCTCCCATGGCGGGGAAGCCGGAATCAGCGGGTCGTCGACGTGCCAGCCTCCCTTGCTGCCGGAGAAGCGGTGCTCCTGCCGGACTGACGCTGCTCAGTCCGCTCCCGCGCAGCCTCCTTCTGTCACGGCGGCAGTGCAGGCAGAATGGTCCGAAAAGCTTTCTCAAGAGAGTATTTGGCGATATCAGGGGATTTTACCAAAAGGTAAAATCCCCTGATATCGCCAATATAAAATTTAATGTTGAAAAAAGATTACACAGGCAATGAAAACAGATGCTGATATATAAATTCTTTTTCTTATATGCTGCATATGCCGCTGGTGCAAATGCCAATATACGAAATACATTGTTGAAAGGAAGCCAGAAGTGATATAGTGAAAACAGAACGGCTATCATGATTGGGACAAATGGCGTTTGCTTTTCATAATGCGATGTCAGGTATCCCCTAAAAAACAATTCTTCGGTTATCGGTCCAATCAACACATTGAAAACACCATAATAGGCACAAGTTATCATTAATATGGGTTTGGAAAAAGTTTTCAGATACGCATAATTTGTTCAATCAAAGCCTCTTGGCAAACTATGAAGTATCTCGCTTCTAATCCCTGCAAAAATTTGGTTTTCGATGGGTGCAATAAAAGCGGACAGCAGGCCAGCAATTCCAAAAAATACAGACGCAATGATCAACACTTGCCAAATGGAACACTTTTCTTGTCCTGCAAATGCGCTTTGAAGAGAATACTTCCCATACTCGCTTTTACTTGCTTTCAAAATAATTCCTAACTCTATTGGCGCTAAAATCAATGTTCCTAAAATGCAAAATAATAAAATATGCGGTATACTGCAAAAATGTCCCAATATCAAGTAGCTTAAACTTAAAGCTATTGTGGGGACAAATATTCTCAACAAAAGTCCTTTTGTATCTATTTTCTTCATCTAATCTCCATATGAAAGGCGGATTTGTCGAATTGATGCGAGCAAAGTATACCATTAATACTGACAGCTTTCAACTATCATTTATAAACGCTGATAGCATGTGGGTGCGGGAGCACACACATGCTGGACAGCAGAGGAGGATAATAGAAGGATACGGCCGCAGGACAGTATTTCCAAAAGCAGATACAGACAGTTTCCTTTTCAGTTTCCGGCTGGTTACAGTGATGATTCGCGCCGCTTTCTGTCACCGTAACCAAATTTCTGGTAGACAAAGTGGATTGCATATGGTACAATAGCCGAAAGGTAGCGGGACCATATGTGGTCTGCTTTCTTTTTATCCATTTTCCTCATAGCCGGCAAGCCTCGCCCCTTTTCAGGTTTTTCGGCTATACACAACTGACGGATACAGAAAAGGAGGATCACTGATGGGAGCTGAGAGTTATACCGGCCGGATTAACCGCAAGTTGAACAAGAAGCTGCGAATTGTGGAGGTGGCCGCCGGCCGGGAGAAGGCGGATCTTGTCCTGAAAAACGCCGCGTATGTCAATGTGTTCTCCAGCGAGCTCTGCCGGGGGGACATCGCCGTGGCGGAGGGGTTGATCGTGGGCATGGGAAAATACAGCGGAGAGACGGAGTTCGACATGACCGGTAAGCTGGTCCTCCCCGGCTTTATCGACGCGCATATCCACCTGGAGAGCGCCATGGTCTCCCCGGGGGAGTTTGTAAAGGCAGTCCTCCCCCATGGCACCACCACCGTTATTACCGATCCCCACGAAATTGCCAACGTCATGGGGGCCGACGGCGTGGAGTACATGCTGCAGGCCACCGAAGGACTGCCGGTGGACGTGCGGTTTATGCTGCCCTCCTGCGTTCCTGCCACGCCCATGGATGAAAGCGGCGCGGTGCTGGATTACCGCACCATCGACTCCTTCTATGACCATCCCCGGGTCCAGGGGCTGGCGGAGATGATGAACTACCCCGGCGTCATCGGTGCGGACCCTATGGTCATTGAAAAAATTGTGGCCGCACAGGCTCACCACAAGAAAATCGACGGCCATGCCCCCGGTCTGACAGGCAATGACCTCAACGCCTACATCGCCGCCGGGGTCTACTCTGACCACGAATGCTCCGACCCGGCCGACGCCATCGCCAAGCTGGAGCGGGGGCAGTTCATTATGATCCGGGAAGGCACCGCCGCCCGGAATCTACAGGCGCTGCTGCCCCTGCTGACGGAAAAATACGCGGACCGATGCATGTTCTGCTGCGACGACAAGCACCCCAGCGACCTTCTGGAAAAAGGCCACATCGACTACAACGTCCGGGAAGCCATCCGGCAGGGGGTGGACCCTATTGTGGCGGTGAAGGTGGCCTGCCACCACGCGGCCAGGTACTTCCTGCTCAACAACCGGGGAGCCATCGCTCCCGGGTATCTGGCGGACTTCGTGGTGATCGACAGCTTCCAGGACTTCAACATTTTGCAGGTGTTCAAGAAAGGTGTGGAGATGTACGACGGCAAAACCGTCAGGGACTTCCCCGCTCCGGTGATCGATCCCTATCTGGTGCAGAAGGCCCATGACACCTTCCATCTGTCCCATCTGACGGCGGAGGACTTCGCCGAACGCCGTCCCCGGGGCATCATCGGCATGGTCCCCGGCGAAATCGTCACCGAGGACCAGGGCTACTCCGACCACATCGATCCGGAGTGGGATATTCTGAAAATCGCCGTCATCGAACGGCACAAAAACACCCGCCACATCGGTGTGGGCTACCTCCACGGCTATGGACTGAAGCGAGGCGCGGTGGCCACCAGCGTATCCCACGATTCCCACAACATCATCGTAGTGGGAGCCAACGAAGCGGACATGGCTGCCGCCGCCAACCGGGTGACGGAGAACAAGGGCGGTATTGTTGTGATGGAAAACGGCCAGATCCGGGGCGAGCTGGTACTGGCCATCGCCGGGCTTATGGGCGACGGTACTTTGGAGCAGGTCAACGAGGCTTTGGAACAGGCCAAGGACGCCGCCTTTGCCCTGGGCGTCAACCGGGACATCGATCCCTTCATGACTTTGAGCTTTATGTCCCTTCCGGTGATTCCCACGCTGAGGCTCACCACGCGGGGCGTGATTGATGTGGCAAAACAGCAGTATGTGTAAACCCAAAAGTGTGCGGAAGGAGAGGGCCTGGTGAATATAACAGCTATTTTGAAATATTTGACAGATTTACGTGAAAATAACAATCGGGAGTGGTATCACGCGCACAAGGCGGAATATAAGGCGGCAAATATGGAGTTTGAGACGCTGATTCAGGAGCTCATTTTCCGTATCGGAGAATTTGATTCCAGCGTTCTGCATAATGATCCCCGGTCGCTTACGTTCAAATTAAACAGGGATACCCGGTTCAGCCATGATAAATCCCCGTATAACCCCGCCTTTCGCGCCCATATCTCCTCTATGGGGAAGCTGCCTGTTCCGGTGGGATATTATCTTATGATCAAGCCGGGAGACCAGTCCTTTTTGGGCGGAGGGCTGTTTGCGGACATGTTCAAGGACGCAACCGCGATGGTTCGGGATTTCATTTCCGTCAACAGCCTGGAATGGGAGCAGATCGTGAACGCGCCTGATTTTAAAAGCTGCTTTACTGTGCGGGGGGCCGCTTTGAAAAACGTTCCCGCCGGATATGACAGGGATCACCCCCTGGCGGAGGTCTTGAAGTTTAAAAGCTGGTATCTGGAATATCCTGTCCGGGACGAGGCGTTTGACGACGCGGAACAGTTCCTTGCCCATGGAGCGGAGCTGTTTCGCCGGATGAAGCCATTCAATGATTATCTGAACAGGGCGCTTGCGGGCTTCCAAATGCCGTCGCGGTGAGGAGACCGCTGGCTGTCGTCCGGCGGGATCATACGCAAAAGCGGCCAGCAGCAAAACATGGTTCAGCCGGTGGAGAAACCGTCTTTCTGTGGAATAGAGGCTTGACATTTTTCTATTATACGATATAATCTAATCAACCATATTACTTGAGGCGGTTTTTGAAATGACATATAGATTGATCTGTGATAGCTGCACCGACTTGCCCACCGAGCTGAAGTCGGATCCCGGCGTGAAAAAAGTTCCGCTCACCATTCAGATCGGCGCAGAAACCGTGGTGGACAGCGAGGACTTTCACCAGGGGGAACTCCTGCAAAAAATGCGGGCCTGGCCTGACGCGCCCAAGACGGCGTGTCCCTCTCCCTCCATGTATCTGGACCAGTTCCTGCCCGGCGGGGACAACTATGTCGTCACGCTTTCCGGCCAGCTCTCCGGCTCCTATAACGCCGCCATGCAGGCCCGGGCCATTTACCAGGAGGAACGGAGCGATGGAAACGTCCATGTGTTCAACTCCCGCTCCGCGTCCTCCGGACAGGCGCAGATTGCACTGCTGGTCCGGGAGCTGGCGGGACGGGGACTTCCCTTCGCCCAGGTGGTGGAAAAGGTTGAAACCTATATTGGGCGCATGAAGACCTTGTTTGTACTGGAAAATCTGGATAATCTGCGAAAAAACGGCAGGTTGACCAGGATGCAGTCTCTTGTCACCGGCGCACTGAGGGTGAAGCTCCTTTGCGGGGCCACGCCGGAGGGGGAGATTCAAAAAATGGGGCAGGGCCTGTCGGTGAGGCAGACCCTGGCAAAGATGGTTTCCCGGATGGCGGAGGACGCCGATCACGCGGACCGCCGGCTGGTGATTGCTCACTGCAACTGTCTGGAGCGGGCGGAGGCGCTGAAGGAGATGGTCCGGCAACGCTGCCGGTTCGGAGAAATCCTGATTGTGGCAACCGGCGGGATTTCCACGGTGTATGCCAACGACGGCGGGATTGTAACGGCATATTAAAGCATAACAAGGACGCGGAACCGGCAGGTTCCGCGTCCTTGTTTCGTTATGCTCTTGTCTTTCTCGCGGACAGGTATTCGAACAGGCATACGCCGCATACGACTGCCAGACCCACCAGATCGGTGAGGGTGTCGGGGAACATCATGCACAGCCCGCCTGCCGCCAGCAGAAGACGGAAGACAGGATTCATTTTCCGGAACAGCGTGCCGTTGAGAGCCGCCGCCACGCCGAAAAGGCCCACCAGAGAAGTGACTACAATCTGCCCCACCTGAATGGCATTGGTATCCACCAGCAGCATCGCCGGATTGAAGGCAAAAATATAGGGCACAATGAAGGCCGCAATGGCCAGCTTGGTGGCGTTGACGCCTGTCTTCATGGGATTGGATTTCGCGATGGCGGACCCGGCGTAGGCCGCCAGAGCCACGGGAGGCGTGATGTCCGCCACAATGCCGAAGTAAAATACGAAGAAGTGGGCGGGGATCTTCCCGATGCCCAAGGTGATCAGAATAGGAGCGCAGGTGGAGGCCATGATGCAGTAATTGGCCGTGGTGGGCACTCCCATACCCAGCACGATACAGCAGAGCATGGTGAGAAACAGGGCAATGAACATGGCCAGAGCTTCGTTGGGGATCATACGGCTGACGTTCACCACTGCGCTGACCAGCTTGGAGGCCAGCCCTGTCACGGTGATGCAGCCCGCCACTATGCCCGCCATAGAGCAGGCCACCGCCACGGTAATGCAGCCCCGGCCGCCGGCCTCCAGAGAATTGCTGATCATGGCGCCCAGATCCTTGGCGGCATGAACGGCGAAGCCCTCGCCATGCTGATTCCGGCTGTCCAGGAAGATGTTGGGCAGGCTCACCAGAATAGTCAGCACAATGGCAATGGCGGCGGAGAACTGGAGAGTCCGGGCTCCGGTGGACACCATGACGACCAGCACCACCAGGGGCAGAAGAAGGTATATACTGCGAATAAGCAGCTTGAATTTCGGCAGCTGATTCCGGGGAATGCCCTCCAGGCCCAGCCGCTTGGCCTCCAGGTGAACCGCCAGGAAAATCCCGGTGAAGTACAGCAGGGCGGGAAGGATGGCCTTGAGGGCCACATTGGCGTAGGAGGTGCCCATATATTCCGCCATGAGAAAAGCGGCCGCACCCATGATAGGAGGCATGATCTGTCCGCCGGTGGAGGCGGCGGCTTCCACCGCGGCGGCAAACTCTCCCTTATAGCCGGTTTTCTTCATCATGGGGATGGTCACGGATCCGGTGGTCACGGTGTTGCCCACAGAGGAACCGGACACCATGCCGCACAGGGCCGAAGAGATAACAGCCACCTTGGCCGGACCGCCGGAGGAGGAGCCCGCCGCGCAGTTGGCCAGGTCAATAAAGAAATTGGAAATGCCGGTACGCTCCAGGAACGCGCCGAAAATGATAAACACGGCGATGAATTTTGCGCAGACCTGAATGGGCGTGGCCATCACGCCGGAGGTGCCGAAAAAGAGCGTGTAAATCACACGGGGCAGGCTTTGGCCGCTGGCAAAGGTGTAAATCAGCAGCGCACCCACCACAAACAGGATGGGCAGTCCCACGCACCGCCGGCACAGCTCCGCCAGACAGAGAATGCCCACCACCCCCAGCAGGATATAGAACCACGCGCCGGAGACGGCGTCAGGGTTGGAGGGATCGATCTTGGCGGCGCTGGTGATGACCATCACCAGATTTTTGTAGTTCAGGCAGTAGTAGAAAAATGATCCCGCGCCCAGAGTCATAATGATCAGGTCATACCAGGGCATAGAGTTGGGAACCACATGTCCTTTCCGGGCGGGATAGTTCAGATAGCCCATGACGATAATCATGCCCAGAAAGGCCGTCAGGCGGATGGGCAGATCCGCTGTGCTCCACAGGGTGGACCAGACACAGTACAGAGAAAACAGCACCGAAATGGCCTGGACAATCCGCTTGGGCCAGCCCTCCCAGATGCGGGTGGCAGACTCCCGGTCATACTTGCGCATAACCGCGTCCATATCCGCCGCTGTGCCGGTTTCTGCCTCGCGCAGATCCTTTCTCTCTTTTTCACTCATGTTTACGGCCTCCTTCGTTTTGATTCAGATTCTTGCCGCATTGAAAAGGCGGAGATTCCTCCGCCTTTTCAATGCGGCAAGGGCCGCCTGCGCGGCCCTTGCCAAAGGGAGTGGGGAGATCAATAGGTACCGGCTTTGATGGTGTATGCGCTGTAGTAGGGAGAGGAAGCCAGCAGGTCGTTGGTGTGGCTCTCATCCAGACCCACCAGATACACGGACTTGGAGGTGGCCAGATCCACGATGGCGGTAGTGGGCGCACCGGCCACGATGAAGGCCGCGTCAATCTTGCCGTCCTTTAAGCTCTCGGCGCTGTCACCGAAGCTCTGATATACGGGACTGATGCCGGTGTCGGGATCAATACCGTAGGCGCTGAGTACGTCAACAGCGTTGAACCATACGCCCGAGCCGCGGTCGCCAATAGAGACGGACTTGCCCGCCAGATCGGCCACAGACTTGATGTCGGGGTTGGTGGTGACAATCTGGACCTGCTCCATGTACAGGGCGGCCACAACGGAGAAGCCGGACACGGCGGAATCAAACAGACGCTCGCCGTTGTAGGCATAGCTCATAACGTCGGACTGGACAAAGGCCAGCTGCACGTTGCCTGCGGCCAGATCCTCGATGTTGGCCTTGGACCCGCCGGAGGTCAGCGCGGTGACGGAGACGCTGGTATTGCTGGAAACATAACTGGACAGCACGCCGCCGAAGCCGTAGTAGGTACCGGTGTCGCCGCCGGTGCCGAAGGACAGAGCCTTGGAGCTGCCCGCGCCGGCGCCCTCCTTGACGGCCACGGTCTTGCCCTTCTCAGAGAAATACTTGGCCGCGCCGGGGTGGTAGGGGACGCTGGTGACGGAGGCGGCGAAATCCAGATCCAGTTCCTTGCCCTTGTCGTGCTGCTCGGAGAGAGCGTCCTTATTCTCAAAAATGGCGGAGACGAAAGCGTAGATGTCATCCTCGGGCACATCGTCCCGGGCGATGACCACCGCTCCCACGGCCACGGTGTTGGTATCCACGGCGGCCGCGCCCTTGTTTCCGCTGTTATCACCGCCGCAGGCGGCCAGAGACAGGATCATAACCATTGCCATGACAAACGCAAATAACTTCTTTTTCATAGTCTTTTCTTCCTTTTCCAAAAGATGTCTCACCTGAGATATGCATTGATTATACCTCTGTCCTGCAAAAAATGCAAGTAGCAGATCCATATAAATTCATCTTTCTTTTTGCTTCTTTTTATGAGATATTACAAATAATTGCCATAAACCGATGTATATAGCCAGTATCTGATTGGTTATTCGCGGTAGAAAGACGAAAATATCTGATTTTGTCCACCACAATCAATGGAGAGGTTTTGGGGTGTTTTGCAATTTTTATCTCTTTATCCTGCAAAAGAAAGTTTCGCTAATTCATACCGGCGTGAAAACCGGACTGTTCCCCAGAGAACGGATGGATTCCGTTCTCCGCGCGTCCCGGTGGTTTCCGGAAAGTACCGCCGCGCAGCATGAGAAAAAACAAACAGGAGGCAAGAAGGAAATGGACTCAGGCTGACCGGGGTGCTGTGCACTGTCTGCTCCGCTGAACTTGGCTGATTTTCTGGTTGTTTGACGATACTGTTGACAAGCGTGCGGCGGTATGGTACTCTGAACACAGGACGTGAACTGTTGTTCATGAATTGCGGGCTCCGGGACGGAAGTTTTGGGGCGGCGCGAGAGTACACATTAATATAATAAGGAGGCGGCAAGATGGCTTACTGCGGTTTCGCAATCGACGAATATCTGGACGCGGAAAAGGTGACGGCGCAGCTGGATGAGCTGATTACCAAGCCCGTCTGGTCGATCCGGCGGGACAAACTGGCGGACTACGTCGAGAACTATTTTCACGCAAAATGTCCCAAGTCCCAGAAGATGATCGCCCAGGCAAAGAAGGTGATCCCCGGCGGGGTGCAGCACAACCTGGCCTTCAATTACCCCTTCCCCATCGTCATCACAAAGGCGGAAGGGGCAAAACTGTGGGATATTGACGGCAATTGGTATTACGATCTGCTTCAAGCCGGAGGTCCCACCATCCTGGGCAGCAATATGCCGGAAGTGAGGGAACAGGTGGTCGATCTGCTGAATACCTGCGGCCCTTCCACGGGACTGTTCCACGAGTATGAGTATAAGCTGGCGAAAAAGATCTCCGATCTGGTGCCCTCGGTGGAGATGTTCCGGATGCTGGGGTCGGGAACAGAGGCCGCCATGTGCGCCGCCCGGATCGCCCGGCTGAAAACAGGGAAGAAAAATATTCTGAAAATGGGCGGCGCTTACCACGGCTGGTCGGATCAGCTGGCCTACGGAATGAGAGTCCCGGGCACCAAGGGCATCATGTCCAAGGGCGTGCCCAATTTTGTTTTCAAGCATACCGACGAGTTTTTCCCCAACGACCTGACGGACCTGGAGCGGAAGCTGAAAGCCAACAAGCTCAACGGCGGCACAGCGGCGGTGTACCTAGAGCCCATGGGCCCGGAGAGCGGCACCCGGCCCGTCAGCCGGGAGTTCGTCCGGGGGGCGGCGCGTCTGGCGCGGCAGTACGGTGCGCTGCTCATCTTTGATGAGGTGGTCACGGGTTTCCGTATTGGTCTGAGCGGCGCACAGGGATTTTTCGGCGTGGACCCGGATTTGACGGTATTCGGCAAAATCATTGCTGGCGGCTACCCCGGCGCAGGCGGCGTAGGCGGTCATGCCGACTGCATGGCCCATCTGGGAGCGGGACTGGATTCCTCCGGGAAAAAGGTGCCCAAGGCCATGTGCGGCGGCACTATGGCGGCCACGCCCATCTCCTGCGCGGCGGGATACTACACGCTGTGCGAAATTGAGCGCACCAACGCCTGTGAGGCTGCGGGGCGCATGGGCGACCGGCTTACCCGGGGGCTGCAGATGCTCATCCAAAAATATAATCTGCCCTTTGTGGCCTTTAACCAGGGCTCTATCTGCCACCTGGACAATGCGGGCACCATGCACTTCTGCATCGACTGGAAGCGGCCCTGGACCATCCCGGAAATCCTCAAGCAGACCGGCATCCGGCAGAAGGAAATGGAGCACATGGGGGCTGCCTACATGGCGGAGGGCATCGTCACTCTGGCCGGCTCCCGGCTGTACACCAGCGCGGCCTATACGGAGGAGATGATCGACGATGTGCTTTCCCGGTTTGACCGGGTGCTGGCCAGCTGCGCGCCGCTGGGAGGCAAGACATGACCGCTGTGGAAGCCCGGGGACGGGAACAGATCTTGCAGGCGGCGGCGCATCTGACTGCGGAGGGGCTCGCCGCCCGCACCTGGGGCAATATCAGCGTCCGGGTATCCGAATGTCAGTTTCTGATCACCCCCAGCGGACTGGCTTACGAAACGCTGAGGGAGGACCAGCTGGTGCTGGTGAATATCGCGGACGGCGCTTATCGGGGACAGCACAAGCCGTCCAGTGAGAGAGGGATTCACGCCGGTGCTTACCGGCTGCGTCCGGAGGTGAACTTCATCATCCACACCCATCAGTACTGGGCCTCTGTCGCCGGAGTGGCGGGAACGGCGGTGACGGGATTTCATCACCCCCTGCTGGGAAAGAGAATTCCCTGCGCGGCCTATGGCCTGCCGGGGACAAAGCGCCTGAGGCAGGCCGTGGAGACAGAGGAGGCCGCCTGGCCGGATTGCAGGGCTTTCCTGATGCGAAACCACGGCGCACTGTGCCTGGGAAGCGGCATGGAGGATGCTTTCGCCGCGGCGAAAGCCCTGGAGGAGGTCTGCAAGGCCAGGGTTCTGGACCGGATAGGCGAGGCAAAAGCGCTTCCTGCGCCGCCGGATCTGGGCTTCAGCCGCCGGAGAGGGGACGCCTTCCTGCTGGCGCGGGAGGGAGAGGAAAAGCGCTATCTCATAGACGGCGCTGTCTTACCGCCTGCGGCTGCCCTCCATGCGGCGCTGTACCGGGCCGGGCGCTTCCAATACATCGCCCACGAGACCTCTCCGGAGGTGCTGGAAGCCAGCGCCGCAGGCCGCCGCCTGCGTCCCTTCCTGGACGATTTGGCTCAGATCGCCGGCGCGGATGTGCGCTGCGTGACGCCGGACCCCCTGCGTGTGAAGCGGGCAGTCCGCAGCAGAAACGCGGTGCTTCTCCACCACATGGGGGCGCTCTGCGCCGGAGGTACGGAAAGCGACACGGAGGCGGTGGGTCTTCTGCTGAGAAAGGGCTGCGCCGCCTGGCGGTACGCCATGGAGGAGCCCCGCTGCCGCCCCCTGAGCGCCGCAGATGCAGCGCTTCAGCGGCTGGTTTACCAGAAGTTCTATGAGAGGAAAAAGGATTCATGCTGAAAAAGCTGTCGGAGGCAAAGCTGTCGGAAGTGCTGGAGGCCGGTGTGGAGGAGTTCGCCCTCCGGGGACCTGCCGGAGCCAACATGCGGCGTATTGCGGACCGGGCGGGTATCAGCGTGGGGGTCCTCTACAAATACTACGAAGACAAGGACGGACTGTTTCAAGCCTGCCTGCGCCGCAGTCTGGAGGCCTTGGACACAGCTTTGGCCGGGGTGACGGCGGAAAAAGCCGGGTTCAGAGAGTATGCCCGGCGGATCATTCAGGCGCTGCTCCGCTTTTCCAGGGAGCATGCCGGGTACGTACGGCTCTACTGCACGATCACCGCCTCCGGCGGACCGGAGGCGGACCGGCTGGCCGGGGAGATCGAGGGCGTCACCGCCCGGCTATACACCCGGACCATCGCCGGCGGACAATCCGGCGGCGAGCTGCGCCGGGATCTGGACCCGGAGATGTTCGCCTTCTTTTTTGACAGTCTGCTGATGATGGTCCAGTTTGCGGGATGCTGCGGCTACTATCAGACGCGCTTCCGCCTTTACTGCGGTGCTCCCCTGGAGGAAGCGGAGGAGCGGCTGGAGCGGGAGCTGCTGAAATTTCTGGAGTCCGCCTTCACCTTCGCGGAGGAGGAAATTTCTCACCGGGAAAGCCGGTGAATGTGTTGGGAGGGAACCATATGACCTATGTGCTGGCCTATGACATCGGTACGACGGGAGTGAAAACCTGTCTTTTTGCCGTGGAGAAGCAGATCCGGCTGCTCTCCAGCGCTCAGGAGGGCTACGGTCTCTATCTGCTGGACAACGGCGGCGCGGAGCAGGAGCCGGAGGAGTGGTGGCAGGCCATGTGCCGCACCACCAAAGCGATCTTCGACCGGACGGAGACGGCGCCGGAACAGATCGCCGGTTTGTCCTTCTGCTCCCAGATGCAGGGACTTGTCCTGGTGGACCGGGAGGGCCGGCCGGTACGCCGGGCCATGAGCTACATGGACCAGAGGGCGGGAGCGGAGCTGAAAAAGGGGTTGGCCCACGGTCCGCAGATTGCCGGAGCCAACGTGGTAAAGCTTTTGAAGTGCCTCCGGGCCACCGGGGCGGTGCCCAGCAGCGTGAAGGATCCGGTCTGGAAGTACAAGT
>OFFE01000885.1_pt1 | contig 23656 bp, 20 predicted proteins | sample 1521371 | NCBI WGS metagenome assembly OFFE01 (sample SAMEA3504131, study PRJEB24116) | mouse gut metagenome | biome: mouse gut; feature: mouse-associated habitat; material: faeces | place: Denmark | collected 2011 | reverse complement strand
GCCCCGAATGTCCTGCTTGCCGAATCTCTCCGGGGCTGCCGCCCCGTCTGATAGATTCAGTATAGCACAATGCCCACTCCGTGACAAGTCGAAATTTTAATGAAATCCCCTATTCAAACTGCGCCCGGAACAGGCGGCAATATCCCCCCTGCAGGCCCATCAGGTAATCATGGGTTCCCTGCTCCAGGATCCTGCCCCGCTCCATGTAGACGATCGTATCGCATGCGGTGACGGAGGACAGCCTGTGGGACACGAAAATCACCGTCTTATCCTTCAGCTGCCGGAACACGGTTCTGTAAAATTCCCGTTCAAAGAACACATCCATGGCAGCGGTGGGCTCGTCCATGATGACGATATCGCTGTCTTTATAGAAGGCCCTGGCCAGAGCCAGCCGCTGCAGCTGTCCGCCGGAGAACAGGACTCCCTCCTCGTCAAGCTCCCTTGTCAACTGCAACTCCAACTCCGGGACGCCGCCTTCACCATAGGCTCTGCCGCAGCCTTCGCCGTACTCCTTGCCACCGTCCCTACAGCAGCCTCCTCCGAACTCCTTAACGCCTCCGTACCACCCGGCCCTCCCCAGAGCCCGCACCAGCCTACCCTCCTCCGCCTCCTCCCCCATGCAGACATTGTCCCTGACAGAGGCGGCGTAGATATTGAAGTCCTGAAAGACAGCGCCGAACTGCGCCCTGTAGGAGGAGACGGCAAACTCCCTGATGTCCCTCCCGTTCTGCCGGATGCTGCCGGAGGAGGCATCGTAAAAGCGCAGCAGCAGCTTTATCAAAGTGCTCTTGCCGGAGCCGTTCCTCCCCACGATCGCCACCTTGCTCCCCTTCCGGATGGCAAGGTCGATCCCCTGCAGCCCCGGCGTGCCGTCCGGATAGGCAAAGAAGACCTGATGCTTCCTCTGTATCTGGTCCCCGGCGTTGACCGCCACCACGAACGCCGAAATGGGCAGCTTTCCCCACAGCAGGGCCGCCATGCTCAGATACAGGGGAATCAGGAAATCAATGCAGAATGCGCTGCAGAACAATCTCCGCAGAAAAGCCAGGTTCCCGATCTTCCTCCCGCTGTCCAGCCCAATCCCTTCCTTTTCTTCCACCGTGGCCCTGTAGTCCCTCAGGAACACCTTATGCACATGGCTCAGCCGATTGTCCTTCCCGTACTCCGGCAGATACAGGAGACGGCGCAGCATGGACAGTTTCTTGTCCTTCTTTTTCATCTCCTCGTCGTATCCGACCTCTTTTTCAGACTGGACATTTGTGAGGAAAATGCCCGCAGCAAAGGAGATTATGCAGATCCCCGGCACGAATCCATTGGTGGGAACGGTTCCGGCCATGATGGCACCGGCGGCAACCAGCCCCTCAAACCCCCGGAACAGATTGTCCGTGGCCTCCAGAGGGCGCACCGCGATTTCCCCGTTTGCCAGGGCCACCGCCGTGTACAGTTCCTCCGAATCATAATTCGCCATGTCCGCAGCCTGGAGCTTATCAAAAAGCGCCTGCTGCAGCCCGCTGACGATCCGTTCTCTGTGGACAGGTTCAAAGACATTCTTGTAATAAGATTGCAGCGCGAACACCGCCCCCAGGAACGCCATGCCAGACAGCAGAAACAGGAGGATCGTCCCAGCCCCCTTCCCGTTTTCCACAAAATATATCACTGTCCCCAACAGATACACATACAGAAACGATTCGGCAATCGCGGACAGCGCCCGAACCAGCAATGCAAGGCCCAGGTACGCGGCATCCGCCCGGAACACGGCGGCTGCCATGTAAAAATTGTTTTTAATGATCGCCCCTATCGATAAACCGTCTTTCTTCATACGCTCTGCCCCTTGTACAGGTTGGTCTGTTCCAGATACATTTTTGCGTAGATCCCTTTCTTTTCCATCAGCGCGGCATGGTCCCCCTCTTCCACCAGCCTGCCGCCGTCAAAGACCAGTATCCGATCCACCAGCTTCGTGGTGGAAAGCTTGTGGGAGATGAACAGCAGGGTACGGCCGGTGTCCCTCAGGGCATCCAGTATCAGCCGGTTCATGTTCCGCTCCGTAAGCGCGTCCAGGGCGCTGGTGGGCTCGTCCAGCACCACCACCGGGAACGGATTCGCGATTACCCGGGCCAGGGCCAGCCTCTGCCGCTCCCCGCCTGACAGCACAAGGCCTCCCCCATGGATTTCCTTCCCGATGACGGCATCTATATCCGGAATCCTGGCCCCTAGCCCTACCTTTTCAATGGCCTCCCTGATATCCCCGTCCCCGGCCCCGCCGCCCATGGATACATTGTCCCGGACAGAGACAGGATAAATCCGGTAATCCTGGCACACCACTCCGAAAAAGGACTTCAGCGCTTCCCTTTCCCAGGTATCCATATCCCTGCCGTTCAGCGCGATCCTTCCTTCGCTGGCGGAAACCAGGTTCACCAGAAGGGACACAAAGGTGCTTTTCCCCGCCCCGTTTTTCCCTACAATGGCGATTCTCTCGCCACTCCTGATTTCTACTGTCACATCGTCAAGCGCGTCCACCCGGCTTCCGGGATATCGGTATTTCACATGGTCAAAGGTGATGCGGAACGGCCCGGCCGCGTCAGGCTTTTGCCCGGCTCCCCCGTTCCCTTCCGTTCTGTGGGCCTCCTGTGCCAGATACTCCGTATACTCGTTTATATAAAGGGACGCCGTCTTCATCTCCAGGGCCGTATCCAGCATCCACTCCACATCCGAGCTGAAAATGGTTATGGCCTGGGTAATCCCGATGAAATCTCCAAGCAGATACTTCGCCCCGCAGAGCATACGGACTGCCGCATACCCAAGGGGCAGCGCCATGGACAGCGCGTCCCCAAGCAGCAGCTCCAGGAACCCGAACCCTGCGATCCGCTTCCCCTCCCTGCGGTATGCGGCCACCGTCTGCCCCAGGCCCTCCCTGTAGATTCCCCGCAAAACGCAAAAAAGGACGCCTGCCCTTCCCGGCAAGCGCCCTTCTTGTCATCCATATATGATTTTCCGGATAGTACTGTGCGCCAGACCATATTCTTCCGACAGCGCTTCCATGGAGCATCCCTCCCTGTACAGCCTCTGGATCTCCCTGTTGCGCTCTCCGTAAAAGCTGCGGGAGCCGCTGACGGTCCCCCATTTCTTTTTGGACGAATTCTTGGGGACATAGAGCACGTCCCCGTCGATATAGGTCTGGAGCTCTCTCAGCAACCTCTCCGGCAATATCTCTGCTGCATTTACATATTTCATCGGAATGCTTTTCCTCCGTTTCCCGCTCCTTATTCAAGCATTGTCAGGTATCATGAATAAAGTGCAGAAACAGCAGAGCATATAGTGCTATTGGCCCATGCAGATTCCTATATGCCCGCGATTTCTGCATGGGCAATGAAGAGCTTGGGTCCGTTCGCAAATAAGGCCCCTGTGGTCTTCTGCTTCATCCATCTCTCTCCTTTCCTCAATCCTATATAAACGGCATTGAATTCCTGCCCGTCACATAGCACAGCAAGCCATGCCGTTTATCCGGCTTTGGGGCAAGCTTTAATCGCTGCATATATATTCCTCAGCCGGACCTTCCCTCCGCCTGGCATGTGGATTTTGCCCAATCCGCGGCTCACTGCACCCGGAACTGGCCGATCAGGCTGTTCAGGGTCTTAGCCTGGTCTGACAGCTCCCTGGAAACCGCGGCGCTTTCCTCCGCCACGGCGGAGTTCGTCTGTACTACCCTCTCGATTTCCTGGATCCCCTCTTCCACGGATACAATCATTTCCGACTGCCGCACGCTTGCCCGGGCCAGGTCGTCCATAAGCGTCTTGATGGACTGGATGCACTCGTTGATGATCTGCACCGCGGATATGACGTCCCCTGCGGCAGCCGTCCCCGTATTCACGTCCTGGACGGAACCTCCGATCAGGACGCTGGTGCTCTGGACAGCCTCCCCGGACTCCGCGGCAAGGCTGCGCACCTCCTCCGCCACCACGGCGAAGCCTCTGCCCGCCTCACCGGCATGGGCCGCTTCCACCGCCGCGTTCAGCGCCAGGATATTGGTCTGGAACGCGATGTCCTCAATGGTCTCGATGATGCTGCCTATCTTGGTCGAGGAGCGCTGGATATTCTCTGTGGCCACCTTCAGCTGCGCCATCTTCGCGTCGGCCTCCGCTGCGTAGCCGTTGGCTTTGTCCACCAGCTCGCTTGCGTCATGGCAGCATACGGTACTGTCCTTTATCTGGGCCGTGATCTGCGTCACATTGGCCGCCAGCCCCTCCACGGATGCCGATTGCTCCACTGCCCCCTCCGAAAGCGTGTGTACGCCCGCTGAAAGCTGCTCCGCCCCGGTATCCACCTGGTTTGAAATATGGGAGATATCCCGCACCAGTTTGGTCAGATTGGTGCGGATGGTCTTCAGGCTCTCTGCCAGGACCCTGAAATCGCCGATGTAGAACGTCTCGTTCCTGACCACGTCCACGGCAATGTTTCCGTCCGCCATCTCTCCCAGGATCCGCCCCATATCCTCCACCGTCTTGCGCAGATAGCCGCAGACATCATGTATCGTCTGCGCGATCATGCCGATTTCATCCTTTCTGCCGTAAAACCGCTCCAGTTCCTGATCGGCGGTAAGGCTTAGGCTGCCCAGGCGCCTGATGGCCCTCTCCACAGCCATGAGCTCCTTGCCCTGGCGATATAATATGAGGAGCGTCACCAGGATGATGACCACTGCCACAGCCGCGCATACCGTGCCCACCGCGAAGTGCACCTCATCCAAAGCCCCGTACACCTCCGCCGCGTTGTCCCGCACCATGAAGACCCATCCGCGGTCCTTCAGATATTTGTATACCACCATCTGCTCCACGCCGTTTTCGTCCTCATAGGCATAGGTGCCGGCCTGGGTGCCGCCGTCCGCCTTGATCCTGTCGATGATCTCCAGATAGCCGCTGTCCGCCGTCTCCGTGTTCAGCAGCTCTTCGTTCTCATGGTAAAGATAGACGCCTGTCTCCACATTCAGGAACACATACTCGCTGCCCGGCAGCCCCTGGATGTCCAGTCCAAGCAATACGTCCATCAGCCGGTCCGCATAGACCCCTGCCCCCACATAGCCGATGCAGTCCCCTCCTCAAAAATCGGATAGTACATGGAAAGTATCATGCTGCCCGTGCCGGGTGATTTCATGATGCCCGAATTGGTCAGCTGCTCCTGGGCCAGGATGGTATTCCGGAACAGTTCCAGGGATTCCCCTGACCGGGTGGTGATACCGATGGCCTGCTGCGAAGCATGGGTCAGGACATATGTCTCGGGCGTGGCGATGTAGAGCCCCTCGAAGATGCCCTTGACAGCCGCAAAGTCTTCCGTATATTTCCGGACGCTTGCCAGCAGCTCCTGATCCTCCGGATCCATGAGCAGGTCATGTACCTCCTTTCCAAGGGCGAAAGCTGTCATATACTCCTCTGCGGACGCTACGTAATCGTTGATGATGGCGGCCCTGGATTCCACTGCATCCGTCATCTGGTTGGTGATGTCGTTCTTGACGATCTCCGAGACCCTGTCGGATACCGTGCGCCATAGAAGCAGCATCCCCGCCAGAGTGATGACAGTGGTGATGATGCCGATACGGGTTGCCAGTTTGCGGTTTACCAGAAATTTCATGATAAAAATACCCCCATATTGCAGGATGAATGTTGAATCTATTCTATCACAAATCCTTCCCTTTTTCAATGTCTTAGGTTGTCCTCTCTCTCCGCTCCTGCGCCGGGCGCCACACGTCCGCCCCGCCATGCCCCCGGAGCGCAAAAAGCCGGGAGCCATGGAAAGCTTGCCCCTTCCATGGCTCCCGCTGCAGCGCTGTCTTCCGTTGTCCATACGGTCAATAGATGAAATTGAACCTCCCAAAGGGCGCCGCGTCCCCGTCCCGGTAGAAGTTCATCACGTCGTCCAGGGCGATGCTGTCGATCCACTTGAACTCGAAGACCGGCTTCCCCTCTCCGGCAAGCCCCAAAAGCTCCCGGTCTACGGTCAGCATCAGCGCATTGCCCCTCCGCACGGCCTCCACACCGCCAATCTCCCGGAACGCCCCGTCCCGCCAGCCGTAGAGCACGCCCTCAGTAATCTTGAAGTCATACCCCTCCCATCCGGTGGCCTTGTCGCAGTCCGTATCCAGAAGCAATGTCATGGGATTGACTGCCCCTGTAGGCGCGGGCAGGATCTCCTCCCGGCAGATTGCCAGGAAATGCACCTTCCCGCTGTCATAGGCCACCCGGGCCTCCACGATGTTGTTCCTGCCGCTGTGGTTCACATAGCGGTCAGCCTTCCCCAGACCCTGGTAGTCCCTCTTCGCCTCTGTGCCCGCATGGGACAGATAGGCGGGAAGGGCCTCCCTGAGTTTCTCAATCTCGCCCGGCATAAGCTCTATGGGCGCCACGTCCCGGTCTACATGGGCCACCCCCTTGAACCTGCGGATATTGGCGCACAGCTGCAGATAATAGGAGTCCAGATAGCCGTCGCAGTCCGGCTCGATGTCCCTGGAATGCTCCCTGTCATACTGATCCACAAAGGCGATCTGGGTGCTGTCCTCGTCCCAGATCCAGGGCTTGCCCGGGAACTTCCCCATCAGCCACTCGTTCCAACCGGTGACGAACACATAGTCCGGATCCAGCTCCAGGGCGCGCTCCCATTGTTCCTGTACATTCAGCCCGTACAGATAGGAATCCTCCGTGAGCCTGCCGTGGCCGTGCTCATGGGTGTAGCTCCTGCCGTAGGTGCCCTTGTCGTTGAAATGCGTGCAGATGCGGCCGTCCCGGGCGTTCTGGGCCACGCCCACCGTGCACATCTCGAAGCTTCCGTCCTCCCTTGCCCCGAAGCCGTTCTGGGGGGCGGTCTCCAGCCAGCCCCAGTGGTCCGGCCTCTTGGGGCCGGTGGCGTAGCCGGGCTGTCCCGGGCGGAAGGTGAAGAACGCCCGGATTTCATTCAGGATCTGCGTGTCATAGGGGGACTTCCCCTCCCGGGGAATGGATTCCGGGTAAGCCATCACCAGTGGCTTGCCCTCCCACAGGAACCACAGATCCCGGTATCTGCCGGGACGGTACAGATCCTGGTACACGCTGCGCAGCATCGCAAGGGTGGTCGGGCAGGCCGCGAAATTCATCATAAACGCCACCTGGGGCGTGCGGATGCCGTCCCGCCTGGCCTGGTCCAGCCCCTCCAGCAGCGGCATATAGGCGTCCCGCCAGACACAGGAGCCATTGGTGGCGTCGAACACCAGCACATCCACCCCCGCATCGGCAAAGTACTGGGCGTGCTTCCTGATTACATATGGGTCGTCATTCCGATAGAAGCCGTAGAAGGGCTCGTTCCAGTGCACCAGGTCATTGTCCGTCCAAATCGGATGCCCTATGTCGAACTCCGCCTCCGGGGCCCGCTCCAATATCTTAGTCAGGTTCCGGGGAATCGCCCTGCCGTCTGCGCCCTGGCCGTTGCGCCATGTCCAGTAGAACAGGCCCACCAGCTTACGTTTCGGCCCGCCCGCCTCCTCATGCCCCGGCAGCTTCCTGCCCAGCATGTCCGTGGCCACCAGCAGGTCATTGCAGGTATCCCGGAAATGCCGCACCGGTGCCTCCTCCGCCCCGGCGCAGGGGCTCTCCTGGGTCAGTTCGAAGCGGTCGAAATAGCCGTTCTCCCCGCAGGAGAACGTGAGGTCATGTACACCCGCCCCAATCTCCGGCACCTCCGCCCAGACGCTCTCCAGCTCGTTGAAATAAGCCGTTCCGGCAATGGCAATCACCGCCGCCACTGCCCCGTCCACCGATACGTCCATGTCAAAGACGCCCCTGTCCACGGCCTTATACCAGACCCGCACCCCGCGGACAGGCTCCTCCAGGGCCACCTGCTCAAATGTGACAGAGCCTCCGCCCTTCCCCGCGCTCCATTTCGCCTCCAGCACCTTCATCGCTGCCGCCTCCTTCTTATTTGACATACGATTCATCGCATATTACCGCAATGGCAGATTGTGATAACGGCAATGCCGTCATAACAGCAACCTGCCACAATAGTCCTGTCCTGTCAGAAATAGAAAAAGGGCCGCCACAAATCCTTCGTCTTTATAGCAGCCCTTTTTCATATATCAGTTATTCCTCAAAAATATTGATTACAAATCACTCTTACTCCACGCCGTCGGGAAGCTCACAGCCAAGCTGCTCTGCAACGGAACGGACGATGGTCGCGCCGCCCTGATCCAGCCACTCCTGCACGAAGTCATCCCACTCGTCGAAGCTTCTCTCGCCCACGATGAACTTATACTGCTCTGCGTTGACGAACTCAGTGAGCATCTCAGTCCCTTCCAGCCCTGCAGTAGAGTACAGCAATGCGTCTGCCGGCCAGCGGTCCATTGCCGCCATTGCCGCGTTGGCCTTGTCGTTGGCTTCCGCGCTGAGCTTGTCGCGCTCTACCTTTGTGGGATCGTCCGGATCCTCCTCTTCTCTCACGTAGTTGGCCATCCACTTGGTGGTGAAGCCGAAGTTCTGCCAGGGAGCAAGGGCCAGTCCGCTGGCGCCGTACTGTCCTGCGTCGGAGGGATGCTCCGATGTCTTGGAGATCACCTGCCAGCCGTCCTCGTTGAAGAAACGCACATCCTGGTCATAGCCGTCAGCCGCATAGACCTCATTGCCGCCGCCCTGTACCGTATTGAAGTAAGCCTCGCCGCCATAGCACATCTCGTCCAGCATGTGGAGGATGCGCAGCATCTTGCCCTGGTCTCCCTCTACGTTCTTCTTCGGGATGGACCACAGCATGCCCAGGCTGCCGCCTGCGGAGCCCTTGCCGCCCTCCACGGGAGCCTTGTCGGAATATACCCATGTGTTCACCAGCTTCTCAAAATATTCCAGGTCGCTCTTGTTCTCGTCATTGATGAAATGGGAGCAGTACTCACCAATCATGTTCGGAGCATGGACAGCGCCCAGCCTGTCGTTGAGCCAGTAGGACTTGGCTTCCTCCCACTGGATGGTGTACCAGTCGGACGGAAGGCAGCCGTCGGCATAGAGGGCGTTCGCGAATTTCAGGAAGTTCTCGGTGGAGCCGTTCATCATGGGCACGGACAGCTTCCCGTCATCGCCCACCGTATAGGCGGGATTTCCGAAGAAGGGCGCGAAGCCGTTGAGCATCTGCAGGCTCTTGCCGCTGCCCGCTCCCAGGATGAAATAAGTGTCGTCCACACCGTTGCCGTCGGGATCGTCATAAGTACAGGCATGGGCATAGGCCAGCAGCTCTTCCTGGGTGGTAGGGATGCTCATCCCGAACTTGTCCAGCCAGTCCTGGCGGAAGGAAACGTTCCAGCCGTCGGAATCCTGGATGGAATACTTGGTCACCGCGGGAATCTCGCCATTGTCCATAGTGGTGGCCTTTATCATGGTCTTGGTGACGAACTTGCAGGTCTGGGGCATGTAGGGGTACATCTCCCTGGCATCTACCAGCAGCCCCTGTCCGCCGATGACGAACGCCGTGTCAGGCTTGGTGAACATCACCAGGTCGGGGGTGTCCCCTCCGGCGAACATAGTGGACATGGTGGTCTCGTAATCCTGCTGGGCGCTGGTGATCAGCGTCAGGGTCACATTGAACCTATCCTCCAGCCATTTCTTGATCGGGTCGTTCTCCGGCATCACTTCGCCGTAGGAATAGGTCTGGAACACCAGGTCGTAATGGACGCTCATGTCGTCATAGTCATAGTTGACATCGTCCGCCATAGGCGGATTCACGGGCAGCGCGTCCGCAAACTCGATATCCTCGAAAGCGGGGATGTTGGCCGCCGCGGAACCTCCCTCATCAGCGCCCGCGTCTTCGGAATCCGCATCCTCGGAGCCTGTCTCCTCGGCACTGCTCTCCTCTTCCTTGCTGGATTCCTCCGCAGAAGACTTCTCCTGATTGTCTCCGGAAGACTCTTTGCTGTCACCGCCACTGTCGCCACAGGCTGTCATCGCCATTGCCACAGCCATGAACACAGCCATAAGCTTTACTGTTTTGTTCTTCATTTTCATAACTCTCCTTTCCTTAAAATGGAACTGAACTTGTGGATCCCAGATATCTGTAAACCGGCCTCATCCCTTGACGGAACCGGTAAACATTCCCTTTACGAAATACTTCTGCAGGAACGGATACACGCACAGGATGGGGAGCACCGCCACCAGCACGCCGGCCATCTTGAAGCCCTCCGGCGTCATCTTCATGAACGAGGAAATCGGTATCCCATTGTCCATGCTGGTGCTGGCTGCCAGCATCATGTTGCGGATGATGTACTGGATCGGCCATATCTTCGTATTCATGGGAGCGTAGATCATGGCGTCCATCCAGGAATTCCAGTGGGCCACCGCGGCGAACAGGCCCAGGGCCAGGATTGTGGGGCGCAGCAGCGGAATCCCCAGATGCCACATCTTCTGCAGCTCCGAAGCGCCATCCAGATCCGCCGACTCCATCAAATCCGTGGGGATGCCCTCCACGAATAGCTTCACCACCAGTATCCCATGGGTATTGGCCAGGCTGGGGGCTATGTAGACCCAGAAGCTGTTCAGCAGATGGAGATCCCGGTACAGCAGATAAGAGGGAATGGTCCCGCCGCCGATCAGCATGGTGGTGATGAAATACAGCAATATGGGATTCTTGAACGGCAGCTCCTTGATGGCCAGGATATAGCCCACGGGCACCGTCAGCACCAACGCCGAGAATATCCCTATGAATGTACGTAATATCGTAATTTTCATGCCGTCAAAAAAGTTAGCGCTGGAAAACAGGTTCTTGTAGGCCGCCAGCGTGGGATGCTCCGGGATGATGACGAAGAAGTTCTTCTCGATCATCTCGCCCTCGGAGGTGAGGGACATCCCCACCACATACAGCAGCGGAAGGATGCAGGCCACCGTCACGAATCCCACCACGATGGCGATGCACGCCTGATATAGCTTCTCCTCCCGGGACATCTTGATCTGGCTGCCCCTGGGAACCGATACTTTTCGATTTTTCTTCATTTGGCCCCTCCTCTAGAACATTCCTCGTCCCGATACCTTCTTGGAAATCGTGTTTGCCGATACCATCAGGACCAGTCCCACCACCGAGCGCATCATGGAGGTGGCAGTACCATAGCCGTACTGCATCTGCCCCAGGCCCACGCGGTATACCCAGGTGTCGATCACGTCCGCCACGTCATACAGAGCCGAGTTGTAGAACATCATAATCTGCTCGAAGTTGGTGCCCAGCACGCCGCCCAGGGACATGATCAGGGAGAAAGTGATGACCGGCTTCATGGCCGGGAAGGTCACCGCCCGGATCCTCTGGATGGGGCCGGCCCCGTCAATCTTCGCCGCATCGTACAGCTCGGTGTCCACGGAGGTCAGCGCCGCAAAGTAAAGGATGGTGCTCCACCCTACGCTCTGCCAGATCTGGGTCCCAATCAGCAGGGGCAGGAACGCCTTCTTGGATGTCAGGAAGCCCACTTCCGTGCCGCCCAGGGCGCGGATGATGCCATTGACGAATCCGTTCCCGGAGAAGAACGCGAACACGATGCCGTAGATGATGACCCAGGAGAAAAAGTGCGGGATATACACCATGGTCTGGCAGAACTTCTGATATTTCTTGCTGCGCAGGTCAAATATCGCAATCGTCAGAAGGATTGGCGGCAAAAAGCCCCAAATCATGCTGTTGATGCTGATGATGAGGGTGTTGCGCAGGAGCTTCAGCATGGATTTGTTCTGGAAGAAGTACTTGTAGTTCTTCCAGCCCACCCATGGGGCATCCTGGATGGTGCTGCCAATCTTCATATCCTTAAAGGAAATCTCCACACCCCAAATCAGCGGCACGTACATGAACACAAAGTAATAGACGATAGCCAACAGCAGAATCACATACAGCACGCTGTAGCGTTTTAGCTGCCGCTTGATATGCCCGGGCTTTTTCTTGGTCTTTTGCATATTTGCACCTCTCCTTTCTGATGTTCCTATCATACCTGAATATACTCCTGTTTTTAACCTCCTTTCTTCACAGTTTTTCCATCAAAACTTCATATTTTGTTCAAGAATTCTCTATCCGGTACTGCTTCGGAGAGCAGCCGTATTTTTCCTTGAATTTCTTATAAAAATAGGTAGTGTTCTCATAGCCCGCCTGGAATATCACCTCGTCCACGGGCACCTGGGTATTCTGCAGCATGGTGGTCACATAGGCGAAGCGGTGCCCCTGCACCAGCTCCTTGAAGGTATAGTTGGTGCTCTTCTTGAGAAGCGTGGACAGATAGTTCGGATTCATCCCGAAGAATTCCGCCGTGGAGGTCAGCGTACAGCTCCTGTAGTTGGCCTGGATGTAGCGAAGGATGCTGAATACCTTATTTTCCGGCACCTGGAGCCCGGAGCGCATGGCCTCGGACTGGTAGACCTGGGCCAGCTCCAGGAAGATCAGATTGATCAGGTTGTCCACCACGTCCACGGAGCTGGGGCTGCGGGGGGCCAGGAACTCGATCATCAGCTCCCGCATGAACAGCCCGATCCGCGTGCTGTCCTCCGAGGGGAACAAAATGTAGTTGTCATGGTTCGCCTTCTCCGAAATAGCGTTCAGAAGGAACCGGAGCAGGACACTCTGCTCCGAAAAGTGGCTGAAAAAGATCTCCGTGAAGAATTCCTTCTTCAGCAGCATGTTGATCAGGATGTCGTTCTCCCCCGTATTGCCGATAGAATGGTACGCGTCCGTGTCGATGATCAGCATCTGCCCTTCCTTCAGCGTCAGGTGCACCGAATCGTTGATGGTCTGCTCACAGGAGCCGGAATACATGTAACACAGCTCCACCCAGTCATGCTTGTGGTTAAAGACCGGCACATAGCGGATATGCCGGGAAATGTATATGTACGGGTGGGCCTGGAAGGAGAACAGGTCGTTCTTATACTTGGGCTCATAGTCCATCTGATAAAACGCCCCTCGTCTCTTGGCCCTGTTCCTCATCTGATACTCCAGGTTGCCCCCCGTCTCCCTGTAATATTCCTCCATCGGCTCCAACTGCCGCAGAGCCCGATCCAACTGTTTATAATTCATACTTTCTTTTCCTTTTTCCGTTTGTGGGATGTCTCGCCAGTCTACTTCAAAAATGTGCGCAAAATCATGTGCTCCGCGGGGCGAACGGTGATGTTCAGAAGGAGAATCGAAAAGATACATGTTCCCTTTCGCACCAAAAAGTACACTTTTTGGCACTTCAACAAACTGTCGAATGATTTAATAACTATACTACATAAAAGTAAAAAAATCAAGTATTTATACAAATAAATTTGGTAAAAATGACAGCTTTCCGGGCGAATCCAAAAAGTGTGCTTTTCGGAGTCTGTTTCTTTAGCATGAAAGAACATCAGCATTTTCCAGCATAATATCCTAATTGTAATCAAATATTACTTAGTATATGACGAAATATCATTCGTCTCACAGACCGTATTTTTTTGCAGAAGAAATCGCGGTCTTTCTCTGTGCCATAAAGTGTACTTTTTGGTATAAATTACAAAGTGTCGTCACCGCGAAGGAGGAAAAAATGGGCAAGTCGCAGGCAGTTTCAACGTATAGGAAGCGCCCTTTGGGTTTCCGTCTCAAAAAGTATCGCATACTGCTTCCATTTGTAGCGATAGGGGTAGCATATTATTTCATTTTCTGCTATCTCCCTATCATCTGGGGATTCATGATATCCCTCAAAGACATGAAGGTAGGAAGCACGATTACCAGTGCGCCATGGGTGGGACTTGATAACTACAAGTATATATTCGGAAATTCCGAGATGTTGAAGCTGGTGCGCAACACCCTGACCATCAGCATCTCCAGACTGTTGTTCACCTTTTTCCCGCCCATTCTCCTGACAATCATCATATTCGATTTGAGGAACGCCACGTTCAAAAAGTTCAGCCAGACCCTTGTGTACATACCGCATTTCTTCTCCTGGGTCATCATCTACGGGATCGTGTATGCGTTCTTCAGCGATAATGGCTTCATCAATATCATTCTCAGCAAGATTACGGGAAGCACCTATGGCTTTATGGTGTCCAGCAAGGCCTTCGTCCCTCTGATTGTAGGCTCCCAGGTCTGGAAGGAGGCTGGGTGGGGCACGATACTGTACTTTGCGGCGCTGACAGGCGTGAATCCGGAGCTGTATGAAGCAGCCAAGATAGACGGGGCCGGCCCTCTCGCCAGAATCAGGGCAGTGACGCTTCCAGCCATGGTTCCGGTCATCGCGTTTTCTCTGATTATGGCGATGGGCAATATCCTGAACAATGATTTCGAGCAGATACTCCTGTACTACAACGCCGCAGTATACGATGTGTCCGACGTCATCGAGACATGGGTGTACCGGGTAGGACTTGGCAAGATGCAGTACGGTATCGGCTCGGCGGTGAGCATGTTGAAAGCGGTGGTGAGCCTTGTGCTGATTCTGATCGCCAATTCTTCCTCCAGGAAGCTCACAGGCCGCGGCATGTTCTAGGGAAAGGAGAAAAGCGTTCATGAAATCATCCAAAGAGACTGTAAAATTCAAGACGCCCAAAGAGAATCGCATCAAGATGTCGAAGCAGGAGCTGATATACCAGGTCGCAATCAATCTGATTATGGTAGCGGTTCTGGTGGTGTGCGTGGTGCCCTTGCTGTATGTGTTGGGGATGTCTTTCAGCTCTGAAGGAGAGATGATGGAGCGGAACTATTTCATCATCATTCCCAGAAAGCCCATCACAACGGCTTATACCTACATCCTGTTCACTACGAATTTCCTGCACGGCATGCTGGTAACGGTGGCGCGCACTATGCTGGGAGTGCCCATCGCTCTGGTCTTCCCCGTTCTGCTGGGATATTCGCTGGCGAAGGAGGATTTCCCTCTGCGCAAGGCGCTGATGATTTATCTTATCATCACCATGATTCTGTCCGGCGGCATGATTCCTGCTTATCTGCTGATGGTAAAGCTGCATCTGGTGAACAGCTTCTGGGTGTACTTAGTGCCTGGCTTTGCCAATACATACGGCATACTGGTTGTGAAGATGTTCGTGGAGGGGCTTCCTCAGGACGTCATGGACTCCGCAGATCTGGACGGGGCATCGGAGCTGCAGAAGATGCGGCATATCGCGGTTCCCCTGCTGAAGCCCACACTGTGTGCTCTGGGGCTGTTCGCGGCGGTGACCCATTGGAACGACTGGTTCAATACCCTGCTCTATATCAGGGACGCAAACCTTTACCCTGCGCAGTATATCATCAGGAATCTGCTGCAGCAGGCCAATCAGGTGGATTTGCTGTCCAACATTTCCATCTACGAGAAAACTACACCCCATTCCATCAAGATGGCCAGCGTCATCGTGGCGGTGTTCCCTATCCTGTGTGTATATCCGTTCCTGCAGAAATACTTCATATACGGTATGTACACAGGTTCTGTGAAGGGCTAAGGCACGAATGGGACAAGTCTTTGCAAGGAATGTTACGCCGACAGGCGGGAATAGTTCTACGTCTGCCAGGCTTAACATATAGAAAAAGGAGGATCACAAAAATGAAGAGGAAGAAAGTATTAGCTCTGTGCCTGGCGACTGCCATGACCGCTTCCATGTTGGCCGGATGCGGCAGCGATGGCGGCGGCAGCAAGGAAAGTTCCAGCAGCGCTTCGGAGCAGTCTTCTGCAGAAGAATCCAGTACAGAAGAAAAGAGCAGCGAGGAAGGGGGCAGCGAAGCGGAAAGCGGCGAAGAAAGCGGCTCTGAAGAAGGAGGGACTTCCGGTAATGTAGTGGCGTTCGAGGACATCGAGTTCCCCGATGCCATGCCCGCAAGCCCTACCCAGGCGGATCAGTCCTGGTACGGCTATGACGACATGAGCGTACACTACGACCTGGAGTTCATGACCACGGACAACGGCGAAGCGCTTCCCAGCTTTGACCCCATCAAGGCATGGCTGGAGGAAAAGTTCAATGTGACATTGACCATTTCGCCCTACTCCTCCACATCAGACTTGGAGACAGCCATCTCCACCAGATTCCAGTCCAATGACATACCGGACTTGTTCCAGCTTCCGTCCAGAGACTATGCGTTCACACTGGGTGAGCAGGGGCTGCTGGTAGACGGCAAGGACATGTATCCCTACATGCCCCAGACCTGCAAATTCGTGACCAAGACACTTCTGAGCTATTCCACCATGGATGATGGCACGATTCCTTTCGTGACCAAATATTCCATTCAGGACAGCGATATCTGGGGCCTGGCAATCCGCAAGGACTGGCTGGCGAACTTAGAAATGGAAATGCCCACTACCTTGGACGAGCTGAAAGAGTACGCAAAGGCATGTACCTTTAACGATCCTGATGGAAACGGACAGGACGATACCTGGTTCATGACAGGCGCCGGCAGCGGAACCAGCTTCCAGTCGCTGGCCGGCTTCCAGCCTTGGTTCGGCAATCCTGCGGCCCATGCGGAAGGCGGCAAGCTGGTATCCCCCATGCTGGACGGCTCCACCAGGGGATGGCTGGAGTTCCTGAATGAGCTGTATACCATGAACGTGCTGGCACCCGACTGGTTCACCATCGACTGGCAGACCTCCAAGTCCTATACCCTGCAGGACAAGGTAGGCATGGTATGGTATCCTTCCCAGAACCTGTATCTGGAATATTCTCAGGCGCAGGCTAACGACTGGGGCAAGGCCGCGGATGTATGGGAATTCCTTCCCAGTCTTCCGGATAACGCAAAGGGCAGCGCTGGCGGCAGCTGCGGATTCATGTGGGCAGTACCTAAGAGCAACGTAGACGGAGATCAGGGCAAGCTGATGAGAATCCTGCATATGCTGGATGCGTTCTGCTACGGCGGAGACAGCTACTTCGCGACCGTTCAGGGCGGCAGCAATGAAGTCCATGAGGGCTATGACGGAGATGTCAGAGAGTATCTGCCCGATGGCACCAGCTACTGCTATGTATCTCCCGATCATCCTGGCTTCAACGGAACCTATGGAACAACCAATCTGTCCCTGACCGCATGGCAGTGCCTGGGCTACACCCTGAAGTGGCAGATGGAGTATGTGACCGATGACATGGACGAGGGCGAGAAACGCGCCAAGGAGATGGTCAACGAGGGAATCAAGACCCTGGCCAGCTACGACAGATGGCCCAACGACAGTCTGCTGAGCTCTGTCAATGAAAGCGAGCTGGCTCCAAATCTGAAGGATTGGCTCGTTCAGCAGCAGTACCAGTTCGTAACCGGCGCACGCAGCTTCGACGACTGGGATAACTTCATCAAGGAATGGCTGGATCAGGGCGCGCGCGCCGTCCTCACCGCCCAGGCCGAAAAGCTCGGCGTGGAGCTTCCGGATGAGGCAAAGTAAGACCTGAAGGTTTCCATACGGAAAACCAAAAGCAAGAAAACGGCACGGCAGCACTGCAGACAGACTGCAGCTGCGGCCATATCCGCCATCCCGCTGCCCCTAAATCCTGATGTCCCTGTCACCAACAGTCTCTTCATGTCGTTCTCCGCCTTCCTCGCCTTTTCTTCCAGCTTAATAAATTGCAGCCGAATCCAATCTTTTTTCCGGTCACAAATTTTAAATAATTTCGTAACACTATTGTCATTTCCTATATCTGGTATTATAATACCTTTATCTGCTACTAAATATTGTTATGATTCCCATATGGATCGGAGCGAGGAATCCCCACGCAGGAAGAGAAGCGAGGCAAGAACGAAGGATGAACCTGTCTGACCTGACGAGAAATTCACATATGCTGCGAGGCTCCCTGGCCAAAAGAGGTTACATGCGCTGGTGGCATTCCTTTTCCGGCGTACAGCCTGAGACCGGGGAGGCCCGCACTTTTTTTGTGGAATTTTTCATCATCAATCCCGGTCTGGACGCGGCCAGACCCATTTTAGGCCAGCACCCCTATTTCAAGAAGCGGGGCATGCGGCCCTCCTATGTGATGATTAAGGCCGGGGCCTTTCCCGATGCGGAGGGGAACGGCGGCAGGCAGCTCCATGCCTTCTACCCGATTTCGTCGCTGCAGGCCACGGGCAGCCCTCTGGTCATGCAGATAGAGGATTCCCGCACAGGCCCTTTCCTGTATAGTGAAGACAGGATTGTAGGCAATCTGGAGGTGACGCGGGGGGAGGCAAGGCACCGCTCCCGCATGACACAGGCAGGCGCCATGGAGTGGGACGTAAAGGTGCAGAAGGCCGTTTCCTGCCACACAGGCGGCCTCTGCAACAGGCTCGCCGAGGCCTTCCGCAGGCTGGACAGTTTCTGGCACGGAGAGGGCATCCGCAGCTTTTTTCAGGGCAGCGTGACACTGGACGGGGTGCCCTATGAAGTGGCCCCGGAGACTGGCTACGGCTACGCGGACAAGCACTGGGGGCGCAGCACGGGCAGGCCACGGTTCCAGTTCGCCTGCGGGAAGCTCCTGAGCGCACGCTCGGACAAGGAGCTGCGGCATTCCGTGGTGGCCCTGAACTGTCTGCACCCCAGGCTCCTCCTCTTCCCCCTGCGGCCCCGCCTGATGCTGCAGTTGACCTATATGGGGGAGGACTTCCAGTTCTCCCGCTGCAAATGGGAGACCAAAGAGACCGGAAAGCGGTTCGTCTGGCATGTGCTGGCCCAGAACCAGAACGTGGTGGTCAAGCTCTCCGGAAGCTGTGCCAAAAGGGAGATGCTGCAGCTCCAGTACGAGGATCCGGACGGATATAAGGACAGTCGCCCCCTGTGGGCAGGCGGCGGAGGGGTCGGCACGCTGCAGCTTTTCCGGAAAGGGGCGGGCGGCAGGGAATGCGTGGACACCCTGAAGCTGTCCGATGCCCTGTGCGTCTATCGCGGCGTTTAATCCGCAGGGGCCTGCATTTTCCTGTCGCAGACCTCTTCCCGCGTCCACACCCGCATCCGGTTCTCGTCCCGGCCGGCCTGGCGTAACAGGGTATGGCGTCCGCCCGAAGCGCTTTCCGGGCGGACGCAGCGGCCATGTTTTCGTTATTGACAGCCCCCGCGGAATATGGTATACAGAGAACAATCACAAAAAAGATTGGAGAGGCCATCTATGGGAACACAGCTATCTTTCAAGGAATACCGCGACAAGGTAAAGGCCTGTTTTCTGGGCAAGAACATCGGAGGGACCCTGGGCGCGCCCTTTGAGTGCATCCGCGGGGTCTATGACATCGACTATTACACCCACGACCTGTCCCTGGGCGTGCTGCCCAATGACGATCTGGATCTGCAGCTGGTGTGGCTGAACGCGGCGGAGCAATACGGCCGCGGCGTGGACGCGGAGATTCTGGGGGAGTACTGGCTCTCCTACATCGTGGCGGACTGGTCGGAGTACGGCGCTGGGAAGAACAATCTGCGCTACGGCCTGGTGCCCCCCATCTCCGGCTGGTACAGGAACCACAACAAGGATAGCTGCGGCTGCTTCATCCGCAGCGAGATCTGGGCCTGCCTGGCCCCGGGGCACCCGGAGATTGCCGTGAGATACGCCTATGAGGACGCCATATGCGACCATGCGGGTGAGGGCATGTACGGCGAGATCTTCTGTGCCGCCCTCCAGAGTGCTGCTTTCGTGGAGAAGGACATGCACGCGCTCATAGACGCGGCCCTCTCTTATATCCCGAAGGACTGCGCCGTGGCAGGGGCGGTGCGGGCCGCCCTGGAATGCCATGAGAAGGGCATGGACTGGAAGGCCGCCCGCAAGGCCATCCTGCAGAAATTCCCGGGCTCCTTCGGCATGCTCCACGGCTACAGGGACCAGGAACCGGAGGAAGACGTTCCTGTCGGTAATCTGGGCTATGACGCCCCCAGCAATATCGGCATCATGGCGCTGGGCTGGGTGTACGGGGAGGGGGATTTCTCCCGGAGCATCTGCATCGCCGCAGGCTGCTGCGAGGACGGGGACTGCACCGCGGGCACTCTGGGAGCGCTGTTGGGCATCATAGGCGGCACCTCTGCCATCGATGAGAAATGGCTGCAGCCCATAGGCGACGAGATCAAGACCGTGTCCATCGACCGCACCAAGGCCTGCCTGGACGTGCCCGAGACCGTCAGCGCCCTCACCGCCCGAATCATCCGGCTGATGCCCACCTTCCTGCAGGGGCATTTCGACCTGGACGAAACCGGCGCCATCGCCTTCCACCCGGTGGAGTGCATCGCCAATGCCGTCACCAAGACCGGTGTCTTCGACAGGGAGGATTTCTCCCGGGAGATATCCGTGTCCCCGGTGTGCGTCCGCAGGTCCAACTGTCTCATGGATATCCGTATAGAATATGACGGAGAATTGGATATCCGTGAGGGGCAGACGAAGGTCTTCCATGTAAAGGCCAAAAACCGCCTCCACAGCCAGCAGTGGCTGGAGTGCCGCCTGCACTTGCCGGAGGGCTGGAGCGGCGACCCCTCCGATACCATCTGCGTAAACCTGAACCAGACCCACGGCGGCTCCAGCATCACGGAGTTCGACTTCGCCGTGACGCCCCAGGCACCCGTCCGGGGCAGGACGGACATCCTGCTGGAGATCCGCTCCAACGGAAGGCTCCACCGGATGTACGTGGCGCTGCCCCTGCTGCAGGGCGCCTGCCAGGCGGCCGCAGACCTGAACAGAACACAGTAGCCGAAAAGGCGGCAAGGGCCCTGTCATACCGCCCTTGCCGCCTTCCTGTTCTCATCCGGCATGCATCTCTGCCGCCAGGACAGCCAGCAGCCGCTCCTCCGTGTCCTCAAAGAAGATGCCGCCTGCATTGAGCTTCTCCTGGCTCATGGTCAGGTCCCTGGGATTCTCCTCGCCTGCCTCCCCCTCCTTTACGAGCCGCCCCGTATCCCAGCCCAGCCTCTCGAAGAGGGAATGCACCATGTAGAACATGGCTTTCCTGCCCGGCGCGCCGAAATTGTAGACACCTCCCTTTAAGGAAAAGGCCGCCTCCAGGTTCCCGGCCACCCGGTTCACGTCCGTGATGCCCCGGATGTCGTTCACAGGGTAGTGCAGCTTCTCCGCGGTTCCCACCTTCGGCAGAAGCGTCCGCAGGAAATCCCCGTGCTCCCCCGGGTTCAGGGTCCGCGCGTCATACATCCAGGACAGCCTCAAGTGCACGCTGTCCGGGTTCGCCTCCATGCACAGCCCCTCGGCGGCAAGCTTCTCCCTGCCGTAGAGATTGCCGGGCACCACAGCCTCCGTCTCCAGGTGGGGGCCCCTGACGCCGCTCCCGGCATAGACCTGGTCCGAGCTGCACAGCAGGCATTTCGCGCCCACCAAAGCAGAGGCCCTGGCCAGGTTCACCGCCCCGTCCACATTGATCTTCCAGGAGCGCTCCGGCTCCCTGTCGCACTGCCCGATGTCCGAAATGGCCGCGCAGTGCACCACATAGTCCGGCCTCCAGTCCCGGAGCCTGGCAATGACCCCGGCCTCGTCCGTGATGTCCAGCTCCTCGTGCCCGGGGGCGCAGATCTCGTATTTTTCCCGGTAGAAATCCACCACCCTGCCCCCCATGAATCCCGATGCCCCTGTCACCAATAATCTCTTCATGCCGTCCCTCCTCGTCTCTCTGTTTTCATCCGCCCGGCCTGTCCCCGCCGGCTTCCCATGCGCTGCTCCGCCTTTCCCCATCCGTAGGCATCCTCCCTATTTCCAGATGCCCACCCGGTCCTCGGGCGCGACATACATATCATCCCAGTTCCAGATGCGGTACACATCATAGAAGGCATCGCAGGAGCTCAGCACCGCATTCACCCTCACCTTGTTCGGCGCATGCGTGTCCACCTTGAGCAGGTACAGCGCATAGCTCTCCGTGGTGACGTCTGCCCAGTTGTAGGCCATCTGCTCGAAAGCGTCCTCCAGCATCTCCCTGTCGTCGCCGATGATTGACGTGATGCAGGTCATGGCTCCCAGGTCGGCGATGTTTTCCGCCAGAGTCAGCTCCCCGTCCACAGGCATGCCCATCACTTCATACCCGTCATAATACTCCACGATGGACTGCGACAACTCCTCATAGGCGGCAAGCTCTTCCTCCAGCCACCAAACATTATAATTTCCGTATTCGTCATAAAGGGCGCCGCTGGAATCAAAGGCATGGCTGACCTCATGGGCTATGGCGAAGCCGATCCCCCCCAGATTGGCCCCCTGGCTGCTCCCGCTGTCATAAAACGGCGCCTGCAGTATGGCCGCCGGAAAGATGATCTCATTGTTCAGCGGGTCGTACATGGCATTCACTGTCTGGGGCGTCACGTCCCACTCCGTCCGGTCCACCTCCCGCCCCAGCCTGTCCAGGTCGTCCTCTATGGACACCTCTATGCCCGCCAGCAGATTGGACATGAGGCTCCCGCCTTCCGAAACGGGCGTGACCTGCATCATGTCGCCAGCCGCTGGCCATTCGTCCGGATACCCGATTTTGACCTGCATGGTCCTGAGCTTCCTGACCGCCCTCTCCTTGGTCACCAGGCTCATCCAGTTCTGCCTGTCGATGATCTCCTCGTATTCCTCCAGGATGAGGCCGATCATCTCCTCCACCGCCTCCTTGTCCTCCCGGGAAAAATGCTCCTTCACATATATCTTCCCGAAATCCCACGGAAGCAGCTCCTGGGTCAGATTCATCCAGACGAATTCGTCGTCCCAGCTCTCCGTAATGCCATACAGCGCGTTCTGCATATCCGTATAGAGCTTCACATACGCGGCGCTCCCGTATTCCGCCACATCGTTGAGCAGCGCGAAGGTGGAGTAGTCCTTCAGCGCCTGCAGGTTCTCCTCCACCAGCAGGGAATTGATTTTCTCCGCCTGCCCCACGTCTATCACGATATACCTGTCCTGCCCGTCTATCCGCAGCAGCTCCAGCAGCTTACGGACGTCCACATTGCTGTACAGCTCCTGCAGCTTCTGCTCCGTGTACACATTGTAGATCAGGGCCGGATCCTGATACTGCTCCGCGGTCAATGTGGACCCGCAGATGTCCCGCAAAAGCCCCTCTATGGAATCCGCGCTCCGCGCCGCCTCCTGCCGGGTCATGCCGAATTCCAGCAGCATGTCCTCCACATAGGCAAAGTAGGCCTCCATATATTCCCGGGTGTCCTCGCCCTCCACATACTCCTTGCCGATCAGAGTGTCCGCGTACATCATGTATACAGCGTACCTGCCGGAATCCGCCATGTCCTGCATGACGCTGTAGCCGCCCAGGATGCTGCTGAAGCCGTACTGTCCCCGTAGGCGCGCCAGGGCCTCCACGTACTCCTCTATGCTCGCTGCGTTCCGTATGCGGTCCATATGGGGCTGCAGCGGGCCCAGGCCTGTCTCGTTCCGGTTGTCCATATCGGAGACGCATTCGTACATATCTTTTATTTTCTGCTCGGAGCTGCCTTTTTCATAGGTTTTCCTGTCGTTTGCCAGCTCCCGGATGGTCTCCTCCATCTCGTTCCTGGCGGCGGCCTGAAGCTCCCCGAACCAGTCCCAGCCCGCCTCCGTGGGCTCAAGCTCAATCCTCGAAAGAATGGGCTGATTGATGAACGCATAGTAGTCGTCCCGTCCTCCGGTGTCCTTCCGGCAGCCCGTCATCTGCACGATCAAAAGCACCGTCATCAGCAGCGCCGCCATCCTCTTCCTCATGTCACGCACCTCGTCTCCTTCTCTCGGATTATGTATCCCGGTTTTCCCGCTCTCCGCTTTTTACGCTACTTCCAGCTTATACTGCATAACGCTGAATACTGCCTAATGCAATCATGCGATTGAACCGGTCA